>Ga0070741_10009817_pt1 | contig 18377 bp, 16 predicted proteins | sample Coa_R1_4_FD_66440 | JGI IMG/M metagenome (GOLD analysis project Ga0070741, IMG submission 66440) | Surface soil microbial communities from Centralia Pennsylvania, which are recovering from an underground coalmine fire - Coalmine... | ecosystem: Environmental > Terrestrial > Soil > Unclassified ...
CCCCTCGCCCCACCGCTGGCGCGTGACCTGATAAGAGCCTGCCCTCCGATCGAGCGGCCCCTCCCTGGCTTGTCCGCACCACCAGCAACCCGCACCTTGACAACCCATACGAGCTTCGTTTTCGGTCGTCAAAGTTTGAGTCACAATGGGGTCGGCGGCGTCGCGCGGCCGGAGCACCGACCGGAGGAACGAGTCCCGGCGAGAGCCGGTAGCCACCGCCCCTCGGAGATTCCCCGACGCCGCCCTTGATGTGCCGTTCCTGCTCGCTCGGCGTCACCCGCCAGAACACGGGCGCTACGGGCCAGAATGAAGGGATGAGTTGCCATTCGGACGGCTGCTTGCAAGCATTGGATCGGCCGCTGCTCTCGGGAGCGAGATGAGCGGGGGGAGGCCCTCCGATCGTGTCCGTCCTGCGTGGGACGGCGAGTTGCCTGGCGGTCGGGAGGTGCTGGCCAGCGCCCACCTCGGGTTCCTGTACTTGGTGGTGACGATGATTTTCTTGGTGGCTGCGCCGTTCACGGCGTTGGCCGAAGATCCAGGGACAGCGTTCGTCGCCGCCCTCGTGCTGTGGCTCTTGGTGTGCGCCTACATCCGGTGGTTCGACCGCAACCTGGTCGTGATCGACAACAAGGGGATCGTTGTCGTGGCCCGAGGCAAACCGAAGCTCAGCTTCGACTGGGACCAGGTCGAGGAGGCCCGGTGGCACGCCGGGTCGTTCTGGCTCAACCCGTCGCCTGACGGAGCGGGGATCATGGTGGAACGACGCCGGCAGCCACCGTTGTTTCGCCGCCAACCGATGGAACAAGTGGGCAGCGTCCTTATCCTCTGGCCGTCAGAACGAGCCCGGATCGCCGAACGCGCCGAGCAGCTGCTGGCCCGCCACGTCCCGCTCTATGGCCGCGTCCCACCCGGCCAGACCCGGTTTGATACCTGACCGCCGCTGACCCATCGGCGATTCACGCGTGTTGCCAGAGTTGCTTCAGTCAACGGTGATTGTCGCCTCCCCCCGCCCGCAAGGGGCGCGTATGTGCCGTTCAAGTGCGTTTCCGGGAGGGCGATGGAGAGGACGCGAGACTATGCCGTGGTGGGGGCTGGCGTCATGACCCGCAGATTAGGGATCGGATACCGGACGGTGTTCCTCATGTTGGCGCTCTCCGTGGGGGCATTCTCCGTGGCCAGTCTGTTCGATACGTCGTTTCAGCCCGTGGTGCTTCGAGTGGCGTTCGCGGCGCTGTGCGCCGTCCTGTCCGCGTTGTTTCTGCGGGTCGGTTCAATGCGGATGAACGCCACAGAGAACGGCGTCGAGATCAAGAACCCTCTGCGGTCCCACCGGTTCAGCTGGGCCAAGGTCGACGAAGTCGTTCCGACTCCGAACGGCTTGGCGTTCCGGCTCAATGAGGGTCGGACAGTCGTCGCGGGAGCTACAGCACGAAGCGGCATCCGCGGGATGTCCGTCCGCTACGACAGGGAGGCCTTGGCCTACTGCCAGGCCGCTATCGAGCGACATCGCGGGGCGTCGTAGAGGTTCCGCGACCCCGAGGGTGTGCCGTTCTGCGGCGGGTCGCGAGCCAGAGTTGCTGGAGTGGCTAGGCTCGGCGAACCGGCGGTCGCGTGGCCGGCCCGGCTCCGGCAGTATGAGCGGGTGCGGAGTCCGCCAAGCGAGGTGTTCCGTGCGACGGCGAACATCAAGTTCGCCGCCGTCACGCTGACGGGCTTGTGGCTGATCGTGTGCGTCACCGCTGCGACAGCCGAAGGGGTGTCGGCTTGGGCGCGAGCGGTTGCCGTTGCCATCGGGATGGTGGGCGTTGTAGGCGGCGCCCGATGGTCGGCATCACGCGTTCAGGTGGACGGCGATTCTGTGGCCATCATCGGTATTGTCCGACGACGCGTGATTCCCCGGACGAGCGTCATCACGGCGGAGCTTGTGTCGCCGCTCCTGTGGACGATCCCCCGCCTTATTCTCCGCGATGCACAGGCGATCACCATCGGATTCGTCTGTGAGTCTTCGGGGCGGCCTGGCAGAGCAACGGCTCTCGTCCAACGGCTCGCGAACCAGTAGTGCCGATAAGGCTTGGGTGCCGGTGGCACCGCACGGCAGGCGGGCCTGGAGCGGCGCGGTCGGGCGGGCGCGGGCGGGCGGGCTGCTAGTCGATTCCGCGTACGGGGACCTTGCTCTTTAAGCCTCCGTAGAGGAGAAAGCTATTCAGTCTCTGGTCGACGACGATGCCTACACGTTCAATGTCGGGCTGAACGCGCATTTGCTCTGCCGGCACGTCGTAGTAGCAGAGCGCCAGCGGCTCGTCTTGAGGCTGGCTGGCCAGTTTCGGGACCCCACGCGCGCTGTGCTTGTACTCCCGCCGGATTTCAGGCTCGACCGCCTTGATCGTTGTCTCGAACGCCCCCACCAAGGTTCCACGGACGCCGGGCGGCTCGTTCGTCTGGGCCTCTCGATCACACAGGGCCCGAGCTGCCGCCGACTGACGGTCCCTGCCGGAGCCACTGTCGCTCCGACAACCGCCGCCGAGCAATGTCAGAAGCGGAAGTACCAGCACAATCCGGCGAACCACTGCCACATGATGCCAGCGTCTCGGCGTCCTCAGAATCGCTCAGACAATCAGGTGCGGGTCCGAGCGGGTGGTGACAACCTTGGTGGATGGCCGCTGCCGACGACCTCGCCTCTCTACCCGTCGACGTCGCCCAAGAGGCTCGCGTCCTGAACAATGGCGAGGTCGAATGGCACGCAGCTGGGCCCGTCGAGCGATCGACGCTCTGGCCGGAGCAGGATTCGTCGTCCTCGGCACCGACCTTCGGAAGTATGACGCGGAAGGCGGAGTGTCCGAGGCTCCATGGAGCGACGTCGGGTCCGCGGCCTTGGTCGATGTCGAGACCGGCCGCCAAGCAGCCAGCGAAGCACTTTCCCGAGCGGACCAGGGCGGTCTCGACGACTACGACTGGGTCGTGATCACCTGGCGCTAGCCGAGATAGGGCGGCCCCAAGGTGCCGTTGCCGAGCGGGTCGGGGGTCCCCGAGGTGCTCGCGACCGCGAGCGCTCCGCCGGGCGCGAAAACAGCGAAGGAACGGCACTTCAATCTCGGGGCGCGGAGGGCTCCCGAGCGATCCGCGAGCCGGTGTCGACCCATTCCCGGAGGTCGCCCCCGAGCTTCTGATTGAGCCGCTGTCGGGTGATCGCCACGCCCCGCTCATCGGGCGGTGACGGGCTCCGCCAGATGAACCGCAGCGTCGTCCCGGCGCCATCCGGGGCGAGCAAGAGTTCCACGGTGTCGTTCGGGCTAACTGGCCAGAACGAGGACCAGACGACGCGGCTTGGCCGCTCGGCTTCGAGGACCCTCGGCCGGACCTCGCCGGGCGCGAGGTCAAGCCACTTGTCCAGATCGACCGTCAGCGCGTCGAACATCACCCAAGTTGGGGGCGCAAAGCGATGGCTACGGTCGCCGAACACGTCGGTGTGCTCCACCGCACCATCCTCCATCCCGCGGGACGATCGCGAAAGGGGCCGGGGCCCTCCAAGGCCGACCCGTCACCCGCTGAGGAACGGCACTTGGAGGGTGGGGTGCTACCGGTCGTATTCTCGTCCGGTATTTCGACCACAAGCAGTCCCGCGCCCACGCAGACCGGGCAACTCACACGGAATCGCTCCCTCCCTCGACGCCCATGTCGCTCGCCGGTAAGCACGCCCGCTGCAGAGATGCGGAGATTGCGTGGAGAGGCAGGGCCCGGGGCTGCCGGCGGCGTAGCCTTCCGGCATGGCCCTCCGAACCAAGATCCTCTCCAGCGTCGCCGCTGGGCTCGCCACCATCGGGATCCTCGGCGGAGCTACCTACGCCCATGTCCGAGACCAGAAGACCTGCTTCACCTTCCCCGTTCAGGGCTGGTCGCCAGTCGTCCCGCCGGGGGACCACATCGACACCCGTATCGGCCCGAACACCTGGCGCCGCTGCGTCCTCCGTGGCGACTGATCCAGGAAACGGCGAAGCCCGCACCGGAACGTAGGTGCCGGGGGCTTCTTGCTACCTCTGGGTCAGCGGCCGTAGGTGCCGGTTAGGGCCTCGTCACAGGCGATGCCGTCGTGATCTGTGGTGTTTGCGGAAGCGTGCCCGTGGTCGACGTGGCGAGAATCTTCCCGGTCGGGTCGTAGAGGCAGTCGGGCCGGTCGTCCGCGGGCTTGTTTGGGTCGAGGGGCACGGCTCGTGAGTGCACGCATCGGTAGAGGCAAGGGGTTGAGCCCGAGGGGGTTCTGGCTTCTGCACTCTCGCAGGCCCGAACCCCAGACCTGGATGAACCAGGCACCCGCCGCGATGCCGACCACCGCCGCGCTTCCCGCCGTCAACAACAGCACACGGCGGCGGACGGAACGTCTCTCATCGCCGTTCGCGCCTTCGGTCACATAGCCACCTTAGAGAGGGTTCGCCCCCATTTCCCGCGGTCGGACGACCCGTCCTGAAATGCCGGATATAGGGGCGGGTTTCGCCGCAACGCCCATGACTAATCACACACGGTGAGGTCAGTTCCGCCCGCCACCTCACGGGTTCGCCGCCGACTCCCTCATCCCGCGTCCATCCCGCGTCCGGTGCCGTCCTGGCAGATCCAGCCGTTGTCCACACCTGCCTCCGACCTGCTCAAACGACATCCCTGTACTTCCGTGGACCCCCCAAATTCAGTTCGGCAAGCTCGTCATCCGGCCGTAGCGCCCTCGAAAGCCGCCGCCTTCACGCCCCGGCGGGCCAGTTCGGCGAGGAAGGGAACGGGCTCGACGAGAGCGGCCAGGCCGTGGGCGCCCGTGCCCGTCACCCGACCGGTGCCGAGCCCGGCCAGCCACAGGGCCGACACGGCCAGGACGGCGCCGGAGGCGAACGCCATCCGGTCGACCGCCCCGTAGACCAGGATCTCCTCCGATCGCCCCCGCCGGCCCCGCACCTCCACCCAGGTGGCGCCCCAGTCGCCCTCCGGGTCGCGGCTGCGCTTGGCGGCCGGCCCGCCGAGGAGCGTCGACACCACCGGCACATGGCTGAGGAGCCCGGCCCCGGGGACGCCCGCCCCCACGCCGAGCGGCGAGGCGATCCGCATCGACGCCCGCCGCAGGGTGGGGAAGGCGTCGACCAGCAGCGGCGCCTGGCCCGACGCCGCCCGGTGGCAGTCGAGGCCGCCGACCGGGGCCGGGAACCACACGAGCTGGCGCCCGCTCCCGGCCCGGTGGCGGACCCAGGCGCCGTCGCGCCACTCCAGAGCGGCACCGCGGCCGGCCCGGTCGATCGCTCCCCGGCAGCTCGGGCCGGCCGAACCGGCCCGGGCCACGTAGATCTCGTCGACGGAGTCGAGGGCGTCGGCGGCGTGCCGGGCCAGGACGTCGGCCAGCCCCGGGGCCAGCCCGCAGCCGGCGGCCAGGGCGACCCCGGCCTCCCGGGCGGCGTCGTCGAGGTCGAGCAGGCTCCGGACGGTGGCGCCGTCGTCGCCGCAGCCGGCGGCCGGCACACCGGACTCGACGGCCCGTTCGAACACCGCCCGCTCGGCGGGCCCGCCGATCGCCGACGCCACCACCGAGACGCCGGGGGGCAGCGGCCGGTCGGGGGACCAGTCGACCACCTCCGCCCGCTCGCCCATGACCTCGGCCGCCTCGGCGGCCGGGCCCGGGGCCCGGTCGGCGATCAGGATCCGTTCGACGCCGTCGGTCTCCGCCAGCTGGCGGGCCGCCCGCCGCCCCACGGCGCCGACGCCCACCAGGAGGACGGCCGTCACCGGAAGTCGGGCTCGTGCAGCTGTCGCCAGCCGCCCTTTGTGGGCGGGGCACCGCCTCGGCCTCGCAGCCGGAGCAGCCATCCGACCGCTCCGGCCAGCCCGAGGGCCACCAGGGTTCGCCGGAGGGCTCTCATGCGTGGGGCTAGCTGGAATCGAACCAGCGACCTCATCCTTATCAGGGATGCGCTCTAACCGACTGAGCTATAGCCCCGCAAAATGCGTGTGACCTGCAGTTTTACCGTGCCGACCCGGCGCTGCCCCGGAACACGACACCGGAACAGCCAGGAAGAACGGGTGCAGCGAGAATCACGGCGGGGAGTCTAGACCTCACCTGCACCATCCGGGGCGGCCCGGCCGATCATCAGCCGCCGTCAGACGATGGCGCAACGCGCGGCGCGGCGCGATCATCTCATCGTGGCGGAGAGGAGCCCGTCTGATCCTCCGGAGGGGAACGATCGGATCGAGGTCGAGGTGCCACCCCCCGATGCCGAATCCCGGGGCGCGACCGCGTCCCCGGAGTGGGCCGTAGCCGACGCCGATGAGCGCACCGCCGCCGCCGACGAACGTGAGCGCCGACTCGACGAACGCGAGGGCGCGGCCGAGGAACGGGACCGCATCGCCGACGAGCGCGACCGGACCGCCGACGAACGGGACCGGACCGCCGACGAACTCCAGCGCCGGTTCGCTGAACTTCACCACCGGGCCGACGACCGCCAGCGGCAGCTGCAAGACCTCAAGCACATCGCCGACGACCTCCTGCGCCAGCTGAAGGAATGCCGGCAGATGGCCGATGACCGCCAGCACCAGCTGGAACTGGCCAGCGACCGGCTCCGCCAGCTCGACCGACGCCACCGCCGGGTCGATGAACGTGAAGCCGCCGCCGATCAGAACGACGAGATCGCGCTGGAGCGCCGGCTGACCGCCGACGAACGCGACGATCGGGCCGACCAGCGGGAGGAACGAGCCGACGAACGCGACGAGGCCGCCGACCAGCGGGAGCAACGAGCCGACGAACGCGAGCACGAGGCCGAGCAGCAGGAGGAACGCAGTGCCCGCCGCCGCAAAACCGAAGGCCGTTTGCTCGAGAGGCAGCGCCAGAAGTTCCGCGTCCTGTTCGCCGAGCTGGCCGAGAGCATCGCCGAGCAGGCCGATTCGTTCGCCTGCCATCTGGAGGAGGCCGCCGCCAGGGGTGATTCAGAGCGGAGGCTCAGGATCGCCGCCACCGAGCGGGAAGTCGCCCGCATCAACCGCCGGAACGCGGCGGGACTCCGGGGCGGGGCGGCCGACGATCACCTCGAACACCTGCCCCACCTCCCCGGGTTCGGATCGCCCGGCGACGACCTTCCCATCGAGCCGCCCGCCGACGAGGTCGAGTGAGTCCTCGTGGGGTGAGTGGCTCGATTCAGCCCCTTCCGCGGCGAATCGCCCGACATGGCCGGTCGTTTTCCTCTTCCGACCTCAAATTTGTCAAGGACCCGTAATAACGCGCCGAGATAGCCGTTCAGAGAGATGTGGGCGGCGGATCGGCCTGATCCGTCAGGGTGCGCTCGACGAAGGGGACCGAACGATGACGGACGGCATCGAGACCTCGGGCTTGCCGGTGGGTTGTTCCGACCACGGCCTGCCCCACTGCCTGTGCGACGTGCAGCCGCTGTCGGCAGGGGTCCCGATCAAGACGGTGCCGTTCGCCGAGCGCCTGCTGGAGCTGGGCCTCACCCGGCGGTCGTTCGTGACCTGGGCCGAGGAGATCTCCGCCTGGCAGGAGTCGCAGGTCCTCCAGCTGACCGCCGACGCCTAGAGGGCGAGGCCGGGTTAGAGCTCGGATCGGCCGGCCGCCTGCCCGACGGGGTCGGGGATCACCACCTCCCGGTCGGCGGCGTCCCACAGGACCCGCCCGGGCTTTTGGACGAAGTCCATCTCCAGCCTGAAGCCGAGGCCGGCCGTCTGGTCGACGAGCCCGAGCTCGCGCCGGACCGGGCAGCTGTCGACGTACCAGACCTGCAGGTGGTGCTCGCCGAGAAGGGGCCGTCCCGACAGCCGGAGCACCCGGGCCTCGGACGCCACGACCTGCTGGAGGGCGGCGGCGTCGGGGTCGTCGGCCGCCCGGATCTGCTTGAAGAACAGCTGGGGCAACTCCCGGGCCAAGGCGTCCTTCAGGACGTCGACCCCCAGCCCCAGGTCGGGGACCAGGAAGCCGTCGTCGTCCCCGATGGTGGCCCACAGCTCGGCGAAGAGGTCGCCGAGGCTCTCGTAGGGCGGCCGGTCGTGGCCGTTGGCGCCGGCGCCCCCGGTGATGCGGAGCAACCGCCGCCGGCGGGGGTGGTGGTCGGGGGCGAAGTTCCAGCCGTGGACGTCGAGCTTGAGGTCGAGCGGTGCGCCCGGGGCGGAGAACACCGGCCAGCCCCAGCTCTTGGGCCACCCGCCCGCTTCCCGGCCGGTGGCGATCGACAGCGGCTCGTCGAGCCAGATGTAGGGGACGAACAGGGCGAACCTCCGGGCGTGGAGGAGCGCGCCGCGGTCGTCGACGGCCACGACCGGGACCCAGATGACGACCTGGTCCTCGGCCAGCGTCCCCCACCCGTCGAACGGCGGGGTCTGGGGCGAGATCCGCTGGATCCGACCGAAGGTCACCAGGACATGGCCCCCGAGGGGCCGGTAGTCGACCTGGCCTCCGGTCGGCTCGGCGAACACCTTCCGGCAGAGTTCTCCGAGCCGGTCATGGTCGGCCCGGAAGAAGAACCCGAACAGCTCGGCCGACTGGCACAGGTAGGGCGCCGGGAAAGTGGTGACGGCGCCGAATTGCACGAACCGCGGGTTGTCCATGTCAGTCCCTTTCCAGCACCCCGTCCTCGCCGGGGACGATCTTCGGCTCTCCGCTGATGGCCCGGGCGGCCTGCATTCCCGACGTGACGGCCGCCTCGACGCAGCCGCCGTCGATGCCGTTGCGGGTCCAGTCCCCGGCCAGGACGAGGTTCTCGTAGCCCGATTCGTCGGCCCGCAGCCGGTGGACGACGCTGCCGGCCGGGGTCGTCACGTACCGCTCCGTGCCCCGGACGTTGGCCCGCCAGTACTGCGAGTCGAGCCGGGCCTCGCCGGCGGTGTCCTGCTGGTCGACGAGGAGCTTCCACTCGAAGCCGCCGTCGGGCGTGACCGCCCCGGGCCACACCGCTCCGACGCTCTCGTCGAGGTAGCGGGCGGCCGACGTCCGGACCGCCGCCCGGGCCTCGGCCTCGGTCCGGGCGGCGGCGGCCTCGGGCAGCACCCCACAGAAGTAGGCGATGCCGGCCACCTGGTCGCCCCGCCAGTCCTCCCGGTCGAGGAGGTGCGCCATGTCGCAGTAGGTGTCGACCGGCTCCACGAACGAGCTCATGGCGGTGTCGGGCCCGTAGGACCAGCCGAGCTCGGCCACGGGCCGGTTCAGCCACAGCTGCAGGGCCTGGGTCCCGACCGTGTGGGCGTTGGCCAGCATCCGGCCGAACCGGGGGTTGGCGGGATCGCCGGCCAGCTCGGCACAGATCGGGGGCAGCGCCCCGACCGGGATGGCCAGCACGACGGCGTCGAACTGCCGGCCCCGGCGCAACACCAGCGGGGGAAGGCCGGCGGCATCGATGTCGCCCTCGAGGTCGACCCCGGCCCGCCGGAGGGCCGCTCCGCCCTCGATCTGGCGCCAGTCCGGCTCGTTGGGCCAGCAGGGCAGCCCCTTCACGTCGACCAGCGGGCGGTACTCGCCGCTCCCGCCGGCCAGCTCCACCTGGGGCTGGACCACCACGGTCGACACCGACCGGCGGTCGGCCGAGAGCCCCAGCCGGGTGACGGCGTGGAAGAAGCGGAACGTCACCCCCCGCCGGTGGAGGACCTCGTAGAGGGGGGCGAAGACGGTGTCGCCCATCCCGGCCCGCATCTTCCAGAGGACCGAGCCCTTGTAGCCGGCGGCGATGCGGATGAAGGCCTGGATCGCCTTGCCGGCGGCGACGTTGGGCCGGCCGGTGTCGCCCTCCTCGAAGCCGAACACCAGGCTGTAGAAACCCCGCAGGAAGGGGAAGTGCTCCCGCGTGAGCCGGGTGACGCCGTGGCGCTCCAGCCAGGCCGACAGCTCCTCGTCGTTGACCACTCCGAACCCCCGCTGGAGCAGCCGGTCCCGGTAGATGCCGCTGATCATCCCGGCCACGAAGTCGTAGGCCATGAAGAAGAACCGGACCTCGTCGTCGTCGACGTGCCGGCAGACGACGGCCTCCCACAGCCAGTCCCGGAAGCCGTCGAGCAGGCGGGGGATGACCACGTCGAGCCCGAACGGGGGCAGGTGCCGGAGCGGGGAGGCGGCCCGGCGGTGCGCCACCTCGAGGAGCTGGCCGCGCCCGGTCCGGCGCGCCGTCTCGGCCAGGCGCCCCGACAGCCGCTCCCATTCCCGGCGCAGCCGCCCGAGCGCCTCGGCCACCAGCGGCGCGAACGACAACGGCGAAGGCCGGCCGGGGGTGAGCGGGTTCTCCGGGAACGTGAACTCCCGGGGGATCCAGCGGTCTCCCCACTGCTCGTAGAGCACGACCTCGTTGCAGGGGAAGAAGGCGTCGTCCACGGTGGCCAGCGGGGCGTCGGGGGGCCGGCCGAGCTCCTCGTAGCAGCGCCGCAGGAGCGAGAAGGCGTTGTCGTAGAAGCCGAACCAGAGGTGGAGGCCGTGCTCCTCGATGCGCTGGCCCTGGGCGGCGTTGCGGCCGCTGGCCCCCTTGCCGCCGAGCCGCCAGCCCAGCTGGTAGACGGTGACGTCGTGCCGGGCCCGCAGCTCGGGGGTGGCGGTCAGCTCGAAGGCGGCGGTCAGGCCGCCGGCCCCGCCGCCCAGCACGGCGACCTTCGTCCGGCGGGGGCGGCTCATCGCCGCGCCCCCAGGCGGGCCAGCTCGTCCTCCGCCCAGCCCGTGACCGTCGGGCACCCGATCGGCCGCAACCCCTCGAGGGCCCGGGTGAGCAGCGCCGCGGCCCGCTCCTCGTCGCCGGGGGCCGCCCGCCGGTGCAGCATCCGGGCCCAGTCGAGGTGCGTCCGGGCCAGCCAGACCGGAGCGCCGATGCGCCGGTGCAGCGCTTCGGCGGCGGCGAAGTGGCGGTCGGCCTCGTCGAGCCGGCCGAGGGTGGCGCACAGGAGGCCGAGGTACCGGTCGACGGCGCCGAAGGACTCGACGCCGTTGTCGGCGGTCGTCCCGGCCGAGGGGCGCAAGGCGTCGAGGAGCACGGGGGCGGCACCGTCGTCGCCCAGCCCGGCGCAGACCTCGGCCAGCATGACCATGGCCGACGACCAGGCCAGGTCGTAGGGGACGTCGGCGAAGCGCCGGGCGGCGAGCCGGTCGAAGTGGGGACGGGCCTCGTCGGCCCGGCCGAGCTCCCAGTAGCACAGGGCCAGCAGGGCCCGGAAGCCGGGGATGCCGGGGTTGGCGGCGACCTGTTCGGCGATGAGGTCGACCGTCTCGCCGAAGCGGCCCTGGTCCCGCCGGACGGGCAGCAGGGCGGCGGCGAAGACCAGTGCCGCCTCGGGCTGCCCGGTGTCGTTGGCGATCTGCAGACCCTCGACGGCGATCCGCTCGGCATCGTCGAGCCGGCCCTGCAGATGGGCCAGGCACGAGGTGTGGAACGTGACGTACCAGCGGAGGACGGGCTGACCGAGCTGCTCGGGCAGGATCTCGATCTCGGCCAGCAGCGCGGCCACCTCTTCGTAGGAGCCGGATTCGCGCACCGCCCGCAGCCGGAAGTCGAGCGCCTGGAACCGTTCGGCCGGATCGCCGAGCCGGGCGGTGATGGCGAGGTTCTCGGCGGTGCTGGCCAGGCGGGCCGCCAGCGTCTCGGGCACCTGGAGGGGGGAGTAGGTGAGGTTGAGGACCCGGGCCAGGGTGGCCTCGTCGCCCAGCCGGCGGGCCACGGCGACGGCCTCGTCGGCCAGCGCCCGCCGGCGGTCCCAGTCGCCGAAGGCCAGCTCGGCGGCCAGCGTGGCCAGCACCAGGGCGCGCCGCGCCGAGTCCTGGCCGCCCACCGCCTCGACGGCCGCCTCGAGCGCCCCGACCCGCTCGGTGTCGACGACGCCGGCCGAGCTCTGCTGGCCGCGGTTGTTGGCCAGCACCGCCCGGACGAGCCGATCGGCGTCGCCGAGCCGGTGGGCCATGGCCGCCGCCGCCAGGAGCGTCTCCCGGAAGGCGGCATGGCCGGCCTGGCGTTGCGCCGCGCCCAGGCCGATGAGCAGGTCGACCTCGGCCGTCGAGCCGCCCGCCGACTCGGCCCGCTCCAGCTCGAGGGCCTGGGCGTACCAGCCCAGGGCCTCCTCCGGGGCGAGCTGGGCCAGCGCCCGGTCGCCGGCCCGGCGGGCGTACTCGATGACCTTGGCCGGCTCCACCGGGCGGGCGGCGGCGATCCAGTGGCGGGCCAGCTCGGTGACGTGCTCGCCGGGGTCGCCGCCGCAGCGTTGCTCCAGCGCCGCGGCCACCAGCTGGTGGATGCGGGCCCGGCGCAGCACGGTGAGGTCCTCGTAGAGGGCGTGCTGGAACAGCGCGTGGCAGAACCGGAACCGGTCGGGCCGGCCCGCCACCTCGCTCACCACCGCCGCCGCCTGGGCGTCCTCGAGGATGTCGAGCACCCGTGCTTCGGGTACGTCGACCACGAGGCTGAGCAGGCCGACGTCGAAGTCCCGGCCGATCACCGCCGCCACCGACAGCACCCGGCGGACGTCGTCGCCCAACCGGTGGAACCGTTCGCCGATGACCTCCCGGACGCTGGCCGGGAGGATGACGTCTTCGAAGCGGGCGTTGGCCACCCACCCGGCGGCCTTGCGGACGACGGCACCCGACTCGGTCAGATGGCGGAGGATCTCGCCGACGAAGAACGGATTCCCGTCGCTCTCCCGGAAGACGGCGTCGGCCAGCGCCCGGCCGGCCCGGTCGAGGGCCTGGCCGCTGGCCCGTTCCACCAGGGCCGTGACCTCGTCGTGGTCGAGGCCCCGCAGCGGCAGGCGGTCGACCCATGGCTGGCGCCGCAGATCGGCCAGGACGCTGACGAGGGGATGCGACCGCGACAGCTCGGTGTCCCGGAAGGTGCCGATGACGATGAGGTGCATCGGTTCGGTCGACGTCACCAGGTGCTTGAGCAGCAGCACCGTCGGATCGGCGGCCCAGTGCAGGTCGTCCACGACGAGGAGCACGGGCTGGCGGCGGGCCACCGTGGCCACCAGGGCGGTGACCGCCTGGAAGAGCAGATACCGCTCCGTCTCCGGTTCGGTGAACCGGGACGGCGGAAGGGCGAATCGTTGGGTGAGCTCGGGAACCAGCCGTGACAGGGCGCCGGCGTGGCTCCGGGCCCAGTGGCGCAGCGAGCCGGGAGACACCGTGGCCAGCACCTGGCGCACCACCTCCAGGAACGGCTGGTAGGGGATGCCGAGATCCTGGTCGCAGCGGCCGTAGAGGACCACGGTGCTCTCGCCCTGCAGCCGCCGGGCCAGCTCGCCGGCCAGGGAGGTCTTGCCGATGCCGGCCTCCCCCGACAGGAACACGACCCGCCGCCCGCCGGCGGCCTCCTTCCAGCGGAGCTCGAGGAGCTCCCGCTCGGCCGCCCGGCCGAAGAACCCGAACGGCGGAGCGGCCCGGAGCGGGTCGGGCAGGAGGCCCTGGCTCTCCCCCACCTCGTGCCCGGTCTCGAGCCCTTCGAGCTCCCAGGCCACGGCGTAGGCGTTCAGCGCCTGCGGCAGGCCCTTCAGGCCGATCTTCCCCAACGCCACGAAGCTGTGCCGGCGCCGGGCGGCGGCCATGACCTGCACCAGTTCGGACACGACGATCTGGCCGCCTTCGGCGTAGCCGCACAGCCGGGACGCCTCGATCACCGCCGTCCCGAACCAGTCCCCGTCCTCCGGCGTCGCCTCCCCGGCGCTCACCCCGACCCGGAGGCGGAGGTCGACGTCGGGATTCTCCTGGCGGAGGCGGCCGAAGTTCTGCTGCATCACCACCGCCGACGACACGGCGTCGACGGCGGAGCCGAACGACGCCATGATCCCGTCCCCCAGGCTCTTGACCTCGTCACCGCCGTGGAGGTCGACGGCGTCGCGCAGCGCGGCGAAGACGGCCCGCCGGACCGGATCGGCGGCGTCGTCGCCCAGCTGGGAGTGGAGCGCGGTCGATTCGACCAGGTCGCAGAACAGGAAGGCGGCCATCCTCGTGTCGCCCACTGCGCCCCGGCCTTCCTACCCGCCGACCCGGCCGGCGGCCAGCGCCCGCAGACCCCGCAGGCTCGGGACGAGCAGATACTCCCCGCCCCGGGTGGTGACCAGCGGCGGCAGCGGCCACAGGAACCGGGGTCGCTCCGGGTCGTGCACGACCATCTTGGCCGAGCCGTGCCGGGCTCCGACGAGGACGTCGGGGTCCCGGCCCAGGCCGAAGGCGTTGCCGTCGTTGCACCACTGCGTCTGGACGAACTCGAACTGCCGCTCGATGTCGGCCACGAAACACAGGAACAGCAGACCCCGATCGGCGCCGTCGTCCCCGCCCCCGTCCCCGTTGCCGTTGCCGGACAAGGGCGGGCCGTAGGGCATGCCCCGGCGGATCATGCGGTGCCGGGCCGACAGGGAAGTGCCGTAGCCGAGGGCGTCGCGGGGGTTGGTGCGGCGGATGTGGGCGCCGAGCGGGCAGCGGAAGCCGTCGGGGTCCCCGCCGTAGCCGAAGTCGTTGATCCCGACGGGGTCGCCGGCCACGGCCGGCTCCGGGCGCAGGGGAGAGAGGACGAGGGGCGTGCCGTCGGGCCAGCGGCCGACGATCTTGGCTTTGACGAGGGCCTCGTCCATGCCGCAGCGGGCGGCCTGCTCCCCGACGAAGCGCCGGAAGGCGGCGACGTCCTGACCGAGCTTGCGGTACACGAGGTACGTGCTGTTCTCGCCCAGCGGGCCCGGCGGCCCGGGGGTCCGGGCTCCGTTGAGGTCGCGCCGGCCGAGGAGGAACTCCCCCGGCGGGAACGGGCGGCGCCGCCGGAACCAGTCGACGTACCCGGCCTGCGCCGGGCCCCGGGCCGCCCCGGCGATGCTGGGCTGGCCGCGCCCGTCGGAGAAGCCGAAGTGCTCGATCTGGTCGGGCAGGCTGTGGGCCGGCTGGTCGTGGACCACGGCGATGCCGTGGTCCTCCATTCCCCGCCCCAGGCGCGTCAGGGCTCCGTCGAGCTCCTCCTTCGCCGTGGCGTAGGTCGAGACCAGCACGTGCCCGGCGCCGGTCCCCAGGCCGGGGTCCCAATGGTCGGGCGCCGACGTTCCCTCGTCACCGAGGCGGCCGGCCCGTTTCGCCATTCCGGCCAGGAAGGCGGGGTCGCAGGCATCGACGTAGGCGGCCGGAACACCGAGCGCGGCGAGCCCCGTGGCCGTCACGGCCACGTTGTGCGCCACCACCGGCCTGGTGCCGGCGGGCCAGTCCTCGGCGGTCATGACGGAGTCGACCAGCGTGGCCAACCAACGGCGGCCGGCGCCGGCGCCGGGGAGGTGGACCAGCTGATGGCGGGCGAAGGGGAACCGGTAGCCGCGCAGGATGTTGCCCTGGATGTCGGCCTGATCGAGGCGGGCCCCGATCACGGGTTGAACACCTGCCGGTAGGCGCTGCGGACCGCGGCCGGAGCCGCCCCCTGCCACCGGGCGGCGAAGTCCCCGAGCCGGGCCCGGACGTCGAGGCCCCGGCGGATGCGTTCCACCGTCGTGTCCGGGTGGGGGATGACCGAGAAGCTGGGGGCCACCTCGTGGGCCAGCAGCCACCGACCGAAGGCGGGATCGTCGCCGTCGCCGAGCCCCGGAAAGCCCGAGCAGTGGCTCCAGACCGACTCCGCCGCCGGCCCGGCCTCCTGCCGGAGCGCCTCGACCCAGGCGGCCGGCGGCCCGTCGACCACCGCCGTCAGGACGAGCAGCGCCGGTTGGAGGGCCCGGTGGTAGGTGGGGCCGAGCAGCGAACTGCCGTAGTGGTCGAGCACGTAGAGCCGGGCCATGTGGGTCCCGGCCAGGCGCCGGAACGGGCTCTCGTCACCGCCGCCGAGATCGGCCAGTGTCTTGCGCAGGGCTTCCTCCCGCCCGGCCTCGATCGGCACCAGCGCGCTGAGATAGGCCCGGGCCATCAGATGTCCCGCTGCACCGCGACGAGGAGGCGCTCGTAGGCCCGGAACCAGTCCTCGTCGTCGTCGACGCCGGCCACCTCGGCCTCGAAGGCGGCGACGGCGTCGCCGGTGCGGACACCGGCCGCCGTCATCTGGACCGTCGCCTCGGGGTAGGCGAACCAGTAGTGATCGGCGGTGATGCTCTGCAGCCCGACCCAGCGGGCGAAGCGGGAGACGGGCCGCAGGCCCGGAAAGCCGTGACCCCTGTTCCAGACGGCCCACTCCCGCACCGGGACGGCCTGGATGAACGTGTCGACGTACTGGAATACGTTGCCGTCGAAGTCCCCCTCGAAGAGCAGGCAGGCCGGGCGGAGGCGGCGTGTTCCGCCCTCGCCGTCGGGTACCTCCTCGACGATCGTCCAGCGCAGGAAGTGGATGAAGGCGATCCGGTACAGGGGCTCGGGGATCTTGGGGATGTACCGTCCGGCGGTGAAGACGGCCTTCAACCAGGCCTTCCCGCCGAACTTCAGGGCCACCGCCATCGTCAGGTAGGTGGCGGGGCCGACCGGGGCGCCGGGATCGACCTCGTTGCCCGCCTCCCGGTCGAACACCAAAGTGGCGTTGTTGACCTTGGCACCCGGCACGCCGTGCCCCCCTCCGACCCACCGCCTGCCCGCCCGCGGCTGGCTCGGCCCCGAGTATGGCGCCTCCGGGGCCGGACGGACAGGGGACGGCCCCGACGAACGTCGGGGCCGTCACGGAACGTATGGAACGGCGGCTACAGATCGCCGCTGTCGGAGACCGTCATCTCGACCCCGCCGAAGAGCCGGGCCATCAGGTTGAACACGGCCACGCCGGCCACGGTGGCCAGCGAGCCGAGCACGACGACGATGGGGCCGATGACGGCCGTCATCTTCAGGATCTCCGGGCCCTTGAAGTGGAAGGTGTGGTCGTCGGCGAAGCCGAGCACCTCCACCCAGTGCTCGAGGTGGCCGAGGAGCCCGGCCTGGCGGGCGCCGAACCACAGGGCCGTGGCGCCGGCCAGGAAGACCACGAAGATCGTGAAGTAGAGGGCCAGTGAGACCTTGAGCGCCGACCACAGGTCGATGCGCCGCAGGATGACCATCCGCCGGGCGGGCCGGCTCTTGATGACCTCGATCTCGGGGTCCTTGAGCCAGTCGCCGAGCGGCGGGGCCTTCACCGGCTGCGACGTCACGCCGGCTCCTCCGTGGCCTCCGATTCGAGGACCGGCGCCACCGCCGAGACCTTCTCCTCGGTCCCCACCCGGGCGATGCGGACGCCGGTGGCGTCGCGGCCCTGGGACGAGATCTCACCGGCCTCCATGCGGATGATGTTGCCGGCCGAGGAGAAGACGAGGATCTCGTCCTCGGCGCTGACCATGAAGGCGGCCACCACCGAGCCCCGGGCGGCCGTGACTTTGATGCCCCGGACGCCCTGGCCGCCCCGGCCCTGGCGGTTGAACTTGTCGAGCTTCGTCCGCTTGCCGTAGCCGGCCTCGGTGACGAGGAGGATCTCGACGTCGTCGCGGGCCACGTCGCAGCCGACCACCACGTCGTTGGCGTCCTTCAGCTTCATGCCCCGCACCCCGGAGGTGGCCCGGCCCATCGGGCGGACGTCGTCCTCCGAGAACCGGATCGTCATCCCGTCCCGGGACACCATGAAGATGTCGTCCTCGCCGGTGGTCTGGATGACCTTGACGAGCTCGTCGTCCTCCCGGAGGTTGATGGCGATGAGGCCCGTCCGCAGCGACGAGTCGTACTCGCTCATCAGCGTCTTCTTCACGACGCCCTTGGCCGTGCCGAAGAACAGGTAGCGCCCCTCCTCGTACTGCCGGGTGTCGATGATCGCCTGGATCCGCTCCCCGGGCTGGAGGGCGATGAGGTTGACCAGCGCCGTACCCCGGGCGGTGCGCTCCTTCATCGGGATCTCGTGGGCCCGCAGCCGGTAGACCCGGCCCCGGTTGGAGAAGAACAGCAGGTAGGAGTGGGCCGTCGTCGTGAGCAGGTGCTCGACGTAGTCCTCGTCCTTCAGCTTGGCGCCGGTCACGCCCCGCCCGCCCCGGCCCTGGCGGCGGAAGGCGTCGGCCGCCACCGTCTTGATGTAGCCGCCCTTCGACAGCGTGACCACGACCTCGTCGTCGTCGATGAGGTCGAGGGTGTCGAGGTCGCCGGGGTCGAAGGTGATCTGGCTGCGGCGGTCGTTGCCGAACTTGTCGCGGATCTCGGTCAGCTCGGTCTTGATGACACCGCGGAGCTTGCCCGGGTCGGCCAGGATCGACTCCAGCTCGGCGATGGTGGCGTTGAGCTCGGCGAACTCGTCGATGAGCTTCTGGCGCTCCAGGCCGGTCAGGCGCCGCAGCGGCATGTCCAGGATGTGGTTGGCCTGGATCTCCGAGAAGTCGAACGGCTCGGCCATGAGGCCGGTGCGGGCGGCGTCGACGTCGGCCGAGCCCCGGATGAGGGCGATGACCTCGTCGAGCATGTCGAGGGCCCGCAGCAGGCCTTCGACGATGTGGGCCCGGTC
>Ga0070741_10009818_pt1 | contig 18375 bp, 19 predicted proteins | sample Coa_R1_4_FD_66440 | JGI IMG/M metagenome (GOLD analysis project Ga0070741, IMG submission 66440) | Surface soil microbial communities from Centralia Pennsylvania, which are recovering from an underground coalmine fire - Coalmine... | ecosystem: Environmental > Terrestrial > Soil > Unclassified ...
AGAGGGGCCGCGGGAACCGCGGCAAACAGCGCGATGACGACAAAGGCAAGCCGCATCGGCCCACGAATCCGGCTCGTCACCGTGCGCGCATAGGGATGATAGCCCGCAAGCGGTTGCACGAAATGATCGATGACGCCGTAGAGCGCCAGCGCGAGCGCCACGGAAAGCAGCAAGATGACGCCGGCGGTCAGAATGTCGGGCGCCCAGGCGAGCTCCGTCCGCAGCCAGTCGAAGCCATAGCCGATGGTTTCCAGCACGTGAATCCTTCCACTAACGTGTTGCGGAGCCTGGGCAGTGCCGTGGGCCCTGGTAATAACCCTCGCCGCCGCCATTCGTTGCTTCCGCGGCGCGGCCAATCTCGCCGCTCGGAACGGGCCGGCAGCAAAAAAGGGCCGGCAGGAGCCGGCCCTTTCCCCCCGAAGCGAAGCCGATTTGAAAAATCGGCCCGCCGATCTCGCTACTTCAGAATTTGCGCAGCAGGGCGGTTCGGAACAGATGGAAATCGTGATCGGCCCGCAGGCTGTCACCGCCGGTCTGCAGCGTGTCGCCATGGCCGACATCGACGAAAAGATATTCGCTGCGCGTGGTCCAGCCCGGCAGTAGGAACGGACTCTCGATGCCGCCGCCGAAGGCGGCTCCGGCCAAGGTCTTGCTGCTGGAAACCAGCGGACCGCCGCCGAGGCTCGCCGATCCCTGGAAGCTGTCGCGCACATTGATCCAGGCCGCGCCGCCGGTGACGTAAAGCAGCGCCGGTCCTGTGCTATAGCCGAAGCGCGCGCGCGCTGTTGCCATCCAATCGGTCTTCACGCCGAGCGATGAGGGATTGTCGAAATAATCGTGGCTGTCGTGGTCGATACCGAGCCAGTCGATGTCGCCTTCGACGCCGGCGACGAGGGTCGGGCTGATTTGCCAGTTGAAACCGGCCAATCCGCCCAAGCTGAATCCCGAGCCGTTGTTGTTGATATCGCCGATCACGGCGCCGGTCGGATCGCTGCCGCGCGTCGAGGTGACGGCGCTGCCGCCGATGATGCCGGCAAAGGCGCCGCTCCAGTTATGCGGCGGCAACGCGGGCTCCGGCCTGCCGCCGAACAAATAATTCACGCCGTATTTGACGAGCTGGTAGCGGTGCTTGTCGACCTGCTCCGGACCGCGCACGTTCGGCGAGGTGAGAAGATCGCCATCGCCGACATCGACGAAGAGATATTCGGCTTTCGCGGTCCAATTGCCGCCAAGCCGCGTCTCCGTGCCGGTGCCCCATGTATAGCCGCTGCTGTTGAGCGAGCTCTCGACGACGTCATTCCCGAAGCGGCTGCCGTCATTGACGTCGGTGAAATGCACCCAGGCGGCGCCACCGGTCAGGTAACTCAGCGTCGGTCCGCCGCCGGTGTAGCCGACGCGCCCACGCAGCGTTCCGATCCACGAGCTCTTGGAATTGAAATTCTGGTCGGGGAAGTAATCGGTGAATTTGCGATCGAGGCCGAGATAGCCGAAATCGCCTTCGATGCCGATCAGCCACGCCGGTCCGATCTGATAATTGTAGCCGAGCGTGCCGCCGGCGGCGGCGCCGGCGCCGATAAATTCGACTTCGCCCGGTCCGGTGGCGCCGGTTGGATCGGTGCCATGCGACCGTTGGATGCCCAAGCCGGCGTAGCCGCCGGCATAAAGCCCGGTCCAATCCCACACCGCGACGGGCGGCTGCGCTTTGATCGCTTTCTTTGCCGCGAGATCGGCCGCCGTCGCCGGATTCAAGATGCAAGTGACCGCCGCAACGGAGGCGAACAACGACGCCACTCTTACCGACATTCCAAAACCTCTTAAGCAAGCGTTCCTCAGGATTCCTCCGTATCATGAGCACCGCCCGCAGGCTGTGATATTTGCGCAACAAGCTTCGCGAAATGCCGTGCAAATTCTGGCAAATATCGGTGATTCGAAGGCGCCCGCCGGCGCTGGACAGCGCGGAGGGACGATGGCAGAAGGACGCTGCGAAGGAACCTGCGACGCGATGAAGCGACTTCTCCTGCTTGTATTTACCTGGTGGAACGGCGCGACCGCCGGCACGCTGTTGTGGACTTGGTGGCGCGGCGAATTGGTCGGCGAAGATTCCGCCGGCAATCGCTACTATCGCACCAAGGGGGGCGCCATCGATCCGGCGCTTGGCTTCGAGCGGCGCTGGGTGATCTACAACGGCTATGCGGAGGCCTCGACGATCCCGCCGGATTGGCATGCCTGGATGCATCACATCGTCGACGTGCCGCCGACGCAGGAAAGCTATCGGCCGCGCGAATGGGAAAAGCCACATCAGCCGAATCTGACCGGCACCGCAGCCGCCTACCGCCCGCCCGGATCGACTGTCGTGCCGGGACACCGGCCGCCTGCCACCGGCGACTACAAGGCCTGGTTTCCCGGCGACCGGTGAGACAAATGGCCGATGCCGATTGGTCAACGCCGATGCCGGCCCGGCGGTAACCGGCTGCCCTTTCCCTGCCGCATTGACCGTGTTAACCGGGCGGAGCGCGCCTGACGCGCGGCGAAAATCCAGATGATTCGATTATCTTCCGGTCTTTTTCTCGCGGTGCTTGGCATGCAGATCGCCGCGACGCCGGCGGCTGCGCAATTTGGCTCGATCTTCGGCCCGCCGCCGCGGCCCCCGCAGGATGTGCCGCCGCCGCCGGGTTCGCAGCGCGTGGCACCCCCGCCACCGGCCGGGCCGGTTTTCACGCCGCCGCCCGCGGTGCCTTTGCCGCGCGCGCCTTCCAATATCGAATCGCAGCCGTTGCCACCGCCGGCAGGATCAGCATCGGCGCCAGCACCAGCCCCAGCGCAACAGTCCGGCGCGGTGCCGCCGCAGCAACAGGCGCCTGCGGGCGCGCCTCAACAGCCGGCCGAGGGCGAATTGCGGCCGGGCGACGAGATCACCGTTGAGCCGCCCGAGCATAAGGTTGCCAATCCGACCGCGGTCTTTTCCGGGCTGGACAAGATCACCGGCCGCATCACCTCCTTCGACGCGGCGATCGGCGAGACCGTGCAATTCGGCGCGCTGCAGGTGACGCCGCGCGCCTGCTACACCCGCCCGCCGACCGAGCCGGCGCGCACGGATGCGTTTATCGAAGTCGACGAGGTGACGCTAAAAGGCGAAATCCGCCGCATCTTCACCGGCTGGATGTTCGCCGCGAGCCCCGGCCTGCATGCGGTCGAACATCCGATCTACGATGTCTGGCTCACCGACTGCAAAGGCGGCGCGGTCGCCGAGAGCGATCAGCCGGAACAGGCCAAGCCGCCGCCGCGCGGCAATGCGCGCACGCAGCGACCCGCGGCGGTACGCCGGATCCCCGAAGAACCGGTCAATCCCAATCCGCCCGACTAACCGCCGGCGAGCCGCAGCGCCTCGCCGCCGGAAAGCGCGCGATCGATCGGCACCGCGGCGAAATTAGCGCTGCCAATCAGCGCCGCCTCGAGCTGCTTGTGATAATGGCGGCGCGGGATTTCCACGGCGCCGAAAGTCTTAAGGTGATCGGTGACGAATTGCGTGTCGAGCAGCGCGAAGCCGCCGGCGCGCAGCCGCGCCACCAGGTGCACCAGCGCCACTTTCGAGGCATCGCGGGCGAGATGGAACATGCTCTCGCCGAAGAATGCGCGGGCGAGACTGACGCCGTAGAGTCCGCCGACGAGTTCGCCGTCCCGATAAACTTCGATGCTGTGGCAATGGCCGCGCTCGTGCAGTTTCCGATATAGATTGCGGATGCGGCCATTGATCCAGGTGCGGCCGCGGCCGGGGCGCGGCGCCGCGCAGCCGGCGATCACGGCATCGAAGTTGCGGTTCACGGATACCGTAAAGCGGTCGGCGCGCACCGTACGCGCCAGGCGAGATGGGATGTGGAAGCGATCGAGCGGGATGATCCCGCGCAGTTCCGGCTCGATCCAATAAAGCGCGTTGTCGTCGGCGCTTTCCGCCATGGGAAAGATACCGCAGGCATAGGCCTTTAGCAGGACCTCGGGGGTGATCTCGACATGGGTGCTGTCGCGGCTGGCCATACGTGGTCCTCCGACCTTTAGCGGGACGCGTCATAATCTACGATGGCAGGTGCCGCTTGTGGAGCCGCCGCGCGCGGCGACCCCTCGTTAACCGGATGCTAGCCATGACATCCCTAAATTGGCGAAAGATTGAAAACAAAGTGGCTGCAGCCCGCGTTCACCGCCTGGAATGCGGGAAGGGAGAAGGGCCATGAGCGACGTACAGACAATCGGACGCAGCGCCGTGAGGCCACATGCCAGCACGATTCTGCTGGTGGAAGATGAAATCCTGATCAGCGAATTCGTCGCGCGGGCGCTGGAAGATCTGGGTTTCAAGGTCCATGTCGCCGCCAGCGCCAAGGAGGCGTTGCGTCACATTGAATCGGGCGCGGCGGTGGATGCGCTGTTCACCGACGTCAATCTGCCGGGTGGCATGGACGGCTCCGAATTGGCGGCGCGGGTGCGCGCGCTGCGCCCGGAACTGCCGATCGTTTATGCCTCGGGTCGCTGGACTCCGAACGAGCAGGCGCCGCTCGTGCCGCGCTCGGTCTTCCTCGCCAAGCCGTACGATCCGCGCGACGCCGGCAACTTGCTCAAGCGGCTGGTCGCCACACCGCATTAACCGCGCGCCCCCAATACGCTTGCGACTTACGGCTCGACAATGCCGGCTACAGCCGGCGGGCCTGCGGCGTGCTGCTCCTTATCTAAAGCGTCTCGATCCGGCGTCCGCACGGTCAGCTTGTCAGCTTCTCCAAAATCTTCATCGGCACCGGGAAGACGATGGTGGAGCTGCGGTCCGACGAGATGTGCTGAAGCGCGGTGAGGTAGCGAAGCTGCATCGCTTCCGATTGGCCGGCGAGCTTGGTGCCGGCCTGCAGGAGCTTTTCCGCCGCCTGCAATTCGCCTTCGGCGTCGATCACCTTGGCGCGGCGCATGCGTTCCGCCTCCGCCTGACGGGCGATGGCGCGGACCATGGTTTCGTTGAGGTCGACCTGCTTGAGCTCGACGATGGAGACCTTGATGCCCCAGGCGTCGGTCTGTTCGTCGAGGATTTTGCGGATATCGGAATTAAGCTTGTCGCGCTCGGCGAGCATCGAATCGAGATCGTGCTGGCCGAGCACCGAGCGCAGCGTCGTCTGCGCCAATTGGCTGGTGGCGGCGTCGAACCGCTCGACCTGGATGATCGCCTTTTCCGGATCGACCACGCGGTAATAGACCACGGCGTTCACGCGCACCGTGACATTGTCGCGCGAGATGACGTCCTGCGGCGGCACGTCGAGCAGCCGCGTGCGCAGATCGACCCGCACCATCTGCTGGATCAACGGCACGAGGATGAAGAGGCCCGGCCCTTTAACCTTCCAAAGCCGTCCGAGCAGGAAGACCACCGCGCGCTCGTATTCGCGCAGCACGCGGATCGAGGAAAATAGCAGGACGACGACGATGAGGAGGGGAACGGCAAATCCGAGCATCGCAATTCTCCGTCATGAGGGATCGACGATCAAAGTCAGGCCTTCCCGGGCGCGGATCACGGCGCGGTCGCCGCGCTTGAGCGGCCGCTCGCCATGCGCGGCCCAAATTTCGCCGTGCACGCGCACCTGGCCGCTTTTGCCGCTCCAATGGACGACCTCCGCGGGCATGCCGATCATCTGCTCGGCGCCCGCCGCCGGCTCGCGCTTGCGCGCCTTCAACGCCATTGCCACAAGCCCGAACAGCAGCAGCGCCATGGCGGCCGCGGCGCCGAAGATCAGCGGCAGCGAAATGGCGATCGCCATGTCCGCGTCGGGGCCCTCGAACAGGAAGACCGCGCCGGCGACGAACGCTGCGAGACCGCCGATGCCGAGCACGGCGGTGCCAGGGGTGAAAGCCTCGCCGACCATCAAAGCGATCCCGAGCAGGAGCAGCGCCAGGGCGCCATAATGCACCGGCAGCGTGGAAAGCCCGATGAAGGCGAGCAGCAGGCAGATGCCGCCGATGACGCCGGGGGCAAACATGCCCGGACTCCAGAACTCGAAGATCAGTCCATAGAAACCGATCATCAGCAGGATGAAGGCGATGTTTGGATCGGAAATCACCGACAGCGCCCGGGTGCGCCAGTCGGGGTCGAATGCCGTCACCGGCGCGTCCTTGGTGGCGAGCACGCGTTCGGTGCCGCCGATCGTTACCTTGCGGCCGTCGATTTTGGCCAGCAGCTCGGCGAGGGAAGCGGCGACGACGTCGACGACGCCCTGCTTCTGCGCTTCGTCGGCGGTCAGGGTCGCCGCGTCGCGCACGGCTTTTTCCGCCCATTCGGCATTGCGCCCGCGCAGTTGCGCGAGACTGCGGATCATCGCCACCGCGTCGTTGATGACCTTGCGTTCATGCGCGGAATCCGAAGGCGAGGATGCGGCCGGCTTCTCGTTCTTCTGCTGATCGTTCTGCCGCAACGGCAAAGGAGAGCCGCCGCCCATCTCGATCGGCGTGGCCGCCCCGATATTGGTGCCCGGAGCCATGGCGGCGATATGCGCCGCATAAGTGATGTAAGTGCCCGCCGAAGCCGCCCGCGCGCCGCTTGGCGCCACATAAACGATGACCGGAACCGGCGCGCCGTTCATGGCCTTGATGATTTCGCGGGTGGAGCTCACGAGCCCGCCCGGTGTGTCGAGCCGCAAAACCAAAGCGGTGGCGTGCAGCTCGTCGGCGCGCTGGATCGCCTGGGTAATCTGCCGCGTGGCGGATACGCCGATTACGCCGTCGATGGTCGTGACGAGGACCGCACCGTTTGGCGGCTGCTGCGCGCGAACTGGCGAAAAGGTCCCGAGGCTACTGATCGCAGCGATCAGTGCCGCAGCGCAGCAGCGCCGCATGTGCGTCAGGAGACCGGGACTTTGTCTCATCGATTCTTCCGGCGGTGCGGCTTTCCGCCGCCGCGGAATGATAGCACGTCGCGACGCGCAGGAAATGCAGCGCTATAGCTCCATGCCGCCGCTGGCGAGGAATTGTTCGAGCCAGTGGATGTGATAATCGCCGTCGATGATGGCAGGCTCGCGCACCAGCGCGCGGAACAGCGGCAGCGTGGTTTCGATGCCGTCCACCACCAGTTCGTCGAGCGCGCGCTTGAGTCGCATCAGGCATTCCGGCCGCGTCTTGCCGTGCACGATCAGCTTGCCGACGAGGGAATCGTAATAGGGCGGAATCGTGTAGCCCTGGTAGACGGCGGAATCGATGCGCACGCCGAGCCCGCCGGCCGGGTGATAGTGCAAGATCTTTCCCGGCGAAGCGCGGAACGACACGGGATTTTCCGCATTGATGCGGCACTCGATGGAGTGGCCGTTGAAGACGACGTCCTTCTGCGCCAGCGGCAGGTCGCCGCCGGCGGCGACCCGGATCTGCTCCAGCACCAGGTCGATGTCGGTGATCATCTCGGTCACCGGGTGCTCGACCTGGATGCGCGTGTTCATCTCGATGAAATAGAACCTGCCGTCCTCGTAGAGAAACTCGACGGTGCCGACGCCGAGATATTTCAGCTCGCGCATGGCGGCAGCCACCGTTTCGCCGATCTTGTCGCGGGCCGAAGCGTTGAGCGCGGGCGAGGGCCCTTCCTCCCAAACTTTCTGGTGCCGCCGCTGCAGCGAGCAATCGCGCTCGCCGAGATGGATGGCATTGCCGCGCCCGTCGCCGAGCACCTGGATTTCGATATGCCGCGGTTTTTGCAGATACTTTTCCAGGTAAACGGCGGCGTCGCCGAAGGCGGCTTGCGCCTCGGCGCGTGCGGTGGAAAGGGCGGTGGCCAGTTCGTCTTCGGAATGCGCCACCTTCATGCCGCGGCCGCCGCCGCCGGCCGCCGCTTTCACCAGCACCGGAAAGCCGATCTGCCGCCCGATGGCGAGCGCCTCGGCATCGGAAGTGACGCCGCCTTCCGAGCCGGGCACGACGGGGATGCCGAGCCGCTTCGCGGTGCGCTTGGCTTCGATCTTGTCGCCCATCAGGCGGATGTGGTCGGGCTTCGGCCCGATGAAATGCACCTTGTGATCGGCGAGGATTTCGGCAAAGCGCGCGTTTTCGGCAAGAAAGCCGTAGCCGGGATGCACGGCGTCGGCGCCGGTGATCTCGCAGGCGGCGAGCAGCGCGGGAATATTGAGATAGCTTTCCTTGGCCGGCGGCGGCCCGATGCAGACGCTTTCGTCGGCAAGCCGCACATGCATGGCGTCGGCATCGGCAGTCGAGTGCACCGCGACTGTGGCGATGCCGAGCTCTTTACAGGCGCGCAGCACGCGCAGCGCGATCTCTCCGCGATTGGCGATCAGGATTTTATCGAACACCGCGCGGTCACTCGATGATCATCAACGGCTCGCCGAATTCCACCGGCTGCCCGTCCTCGACCAGCACCTGAATGACGGTGCCTGCGCGCGGCGCCGGGATCTGGTTCATGGTCTTCATCGCTTCGACGATGAGCAGAGTCTGTCCGGCGATCACCTGGCTGCCGACGTCGACAAACGGACGCGCTCCCGGCTCGGGCGAACGATAGGCGGTGCCGACCATGGGCGAGGTGACGACGCCGGGATGCTTGGCGAGGTCGGGCGGCGCCTGCGAGGTGATGCCGACCGGCGCGGGCGTTGCGACCGGGCCGGGCGGCAAAGGGGAGGCCGCCGCCATCTGCACCTGTCGCGCTACGCGCACCCGCAGGCCGGATTGCTCGATCTCGATCTCACTCAACCCGGTTTCGTCGAGCAGCGCCGACAATTCGCGAATGAGTTCCTTGTCCAACGCCTGTTTGGGCGCGGCAGTTGGCTTTCCTTGTGCGGGACGGGCCACGTCAGCTCTCTTTATTCGCGCCTGCCATGGTGGCAAGCCCGGTGATGGCGAGGCCATAGCCTTCGATGCCGAAGCCGCAAAGGCTGGCCTTGGCCGCCATGCCTATAAAAGAATGGTGACGAAATTCTTCACGCGCGAAGACATTGGTTATGTGCACCTCGATCACCGGCATGTTGGCGGCGATCAGCGCGTCGTGAATGGCGATCGACGTGTGCGAATAGCCGCCGCCATTGATGATGAGGCCGGCCGCCTTTTGCGCGCGGGCTTCGTGGATCCAATCGATCAGCTCGCCTTCGCGGTTGGATTGGCGGAATTCGACGGTCAGGCCGTGCTGCTCCGCGGTTTTCCGGCAGAGCGCCTCGATGTCCTTCAGCGTGGCGCGGCCGTATTTCTCCGGCTCCCGGTTGCCGAGCAGATTGAGGTTGGGGCCGTTGAGGACGTAAATGGTCTTGGCCATAACGGATTTAGATGCAGATCAGGGGTGCGCGCGGGTGAAATGAAGGGCCGCGCCGCCAACTTATAAGTGCCCGGACCCGGCAGGGGAAGCCGGAACGGAACGAACCGGGTCCATTTGCAAAAAGGGTAAACCCGCGCGTCGGCGCTGGATTGGGTCAGCAGGAGGCCTTGCCGCAGCGGGCGTCGTTGATCTTTTCGCGCAGCGCCTGCGCGCCGACGCGGCCGGCGAAGTAATCGTAGCCGACGACATAAGCCGGCGTGCCGCCGAGCCCGAGCGCGTCGGCGAGTTCGAAATTCTCCTGCAGCGTCGCCTTGATTTCAGGACCATCCAGGTCCTTTTCCAACCGCGCCGTGTCGTAGCCGGCCTCCTTGGCGGTGGCCAACGCCTGCGCCTGGTCGTTGATGCCGCGATGGGCGAACATTTTGCGGTGAAACTCAAGGTATTTTGCGCCGCTCGGATCCTGCATCCGCGCCGCCACCGCGACCTTCGCGGCCTCGACCGACTGCTTGCCGAGCACTGGATATTCCTTAAGTACGATGCGCAGCTTGGGATCGCTCTTGAGCAGGTCGAGCATGTCGCCGACCGCATCCTTGCAATGCGGACAGTTGTAATCGAAGAATTCGACAAGCGTGACGTCGCCCTTGGGGTTGCCCAGGGTTATCTGATGGGTGGAATTCCACAGCGCGGCGGTCAACGGCTCGACCGCGGCGCGGTGCTGCCGCTTCTCCAGGATATTGTAGGCGTCCTGCAGAACTTCGGGATTGGTCAGCAGATAGTCCTTGATGATCTTTTCGATCTCGCCGCGCTGGGCGGGAGAGATGGTTTGCGCGCGCGCCGGCAGGAAGAGCAGCGCGAGCACTGTCAGAACCGCTCCGGCGGCCAACGCACGTCGCATCGATGTCATCGAAACGGTCCTTTCTGATTCAGTGACTGGCCGGCTTTTGACCGGGCTTGGTGCCGATTATGTCGTCGGCCTTCAACCAGCCGGGGCTGCCAACGGGAAATCGCCCTTTGGCACGGGTGGCGATTTCGCGCGCGGTGCGCATATCGCCGCGATAGACTGCGGCCTGCGCCGAGGCGAGATCGGCTTCGGCGAGATTGCCCTTCCGTCCGTAAGCCATGGCGAGCTGGGTATAGGCGCTGGACATTTCCGGTTCGCGCGCCAGCGCCGCGCGCAACAGCTTGACGGCCTCGTCGGCGACCTGCGGGTTGTTGGTTTCGATCAGAGCCTGCGCCAGCATGACCTGGATAAGCGCCGGATTGGGGGCCAACTGCGCGGCGCGGCGCAACGGCGCCACCGCGGCGGCGGCCTTGCCGGCTTCGAGCAGGGCCTGGCCCTTGAGTTCATGGAAATAGGGGTTGTTCGGCTCGGCGGCGATCAGCGCATCGATCTGCGCATGCGCGTTGCGCAGATCGGCGTGCCGGTACGCGGAGATCGCGCGGGCATATCGCGCCGGCAGGCTCGTATCGGACGGGGGATATTGCCGCGACACAAAATCCGCCGATTCCAGGAAGCCGACCAGCTTGGCGCGCATCAAATCGTGACGCAGCTGAAGCGCCGGCGGATCGGTGACATTCCAGTAAGGGCTGGCCTGCGCGAGATTGGCGAGGGCGGCGACGCGCTCGGCCGGCATCGGATGGTTCTGCAAATAGGGATCGGCGCGCCGCGCCAAGAATTTTATCTCGTCGGCCAGCCGGCTGAAGACATCGTACATGCCCTTGGGCGACTGGTGTGTCAGCGTCAGGAATTTCACGCCGGCGCGATCCGCCTGTTCCTCCTGCGCGCGCTGGTAGCTGAGCAAAGTCCGCCCGATTATCTCCTGCGGCGCGCTCAGCGCCGCGATGCTGGCGCCCTGCGCCCCGTCGCTGCTGCGCGAGGCCGCAATGGCCGCGCCGATGCCGAGAATTGTCGCGAGTACGTATTCGGTGGAGGCATTGGCAAGCTGCTCGCGCATCCGCGCCAGGTGGCCGCCCGCCAAGTGGCCGGTCTCGTGCGCGAGCACGCCGATGACCTCGTTCGGCGTCTTCGCGTCCATCAGCGCGCCGGTGTTGATGAAGATATGGCGGCCGTCCATGACGAAGGCATTGAAGGATTTGTCGTTGACGACGGTGATATGGACGTTCTGTTGCGCCAGGCCGGCTGCACGCAGGATCGGCTGCGAATAGTCGCGCAGCAACTGCTCGATTTCGGCATCCCTGATCAGCGGTAGATCTGCGGCGCGCGCGGCCTGGCTGGACACGGCAAATACGCCGGCAAGCGCCAGGGCGCAAAGCGCTGGCGCGCGGCGTCCTGTCTTGATAGGTCTGCTCGCAACGGCCGCAGGGGCCAATACGGAATCTTGCATGGTCAGCGCACGCTATGGATGTGCCGCAAGGCGGTCAACGGATGTTCCGGAGAATGGCAAACGCGTTCACGCGTCCCGACGCCCGGCAAGGTCGCCGCGGAATGCGGCAACAGCGGGGCGGCGCCCATGCCGAGGCCGCCGTGAAGGCTGCGGGTGAACGGGTAAGGCTATGCTGGACAAAGCCAAAGCCTTGATTTCGCCGTCGCGGCGCAGCGGCGTCCCGCCCTTCATGGTGATGGACGTCATGGCCGCGGCCGCCCATATTGAGGCCGCGGGTGGGCGCGTCATTCATATGGAAGTCGGTCAACCGGCCGCGGCTGCGCCGTCGGCGGCCGTTGCCGCGGCGCGGGCCGCATTGGGCGGCCCGCTCGCCTATACCGAGGCGCTGGGCATTGGCTCGCTGCGCCGGCGCATCGCCCGGCATTATCAGGAGCACTACGGGCTCGATCTCGATCCTGCCCGGGTCATTATCACGACGGGGTCGTCGGCGGGATTCATTCTCGCCTTCCTGGCGATGTACGAAGCAGGCGATCGCGTTGCCGTGGCTTGCCCCGGCTATCCGCCCTATCGTCACATCCTCTCGGCATTGGGCTGCGAGCCGGTCTTGCTCGAAACATCGGCGGCCTCGCGCTGGGCAATCACGCCCGCGAGCCTCCTTGCCGAGCACCGCCGCCGCCCGTTGCGAGGGCTGCTGGTGGCGAGCCCGGCCAATCCCACCGGCACGATGATGAAGGCGGAGGCTTTGGCGGAATTGATCGCGGTCGCAGAAGGCGAGGGCATCCGCGTTATCTCCGATGAAATCTATCACGGCCTCGACTACGCCTATAAAGCGGAGACCGCGGCGCGGCTTTCCGGCAATGCCGTGATCGTCAATTCCTTTTCCAAATATTTCTGCATGACCGGCTGGCGTGTGGGATGGACGGTCGCGCCCGAGACGCTGGTGCGGCCGATCGAGCGCCTGCAGCAGAATCTGGCGATCTCCGTGCCGACGCTTTCGCAAATCGCCGCGGAAGCCGCTTTCGCGGGGCGCGCGGAGCTGGAAGCGGTAAAGCAGGGCTATGAGGAGAACCGCGCGATTCTCTCCTCCGGCCTTCCGCAGGCCGGCCTCGACAAGTTCCTGCCGGTAGACGGCGCCTTCTATCTCTACGCCGACGTTTCGCGCTTCAGCCGAGATAGCCTGGACTTTGCCAAGCGGATGTTGGAGCAGGCGGGCGTCGCGGCAACGCCGGGCGTCGATTTCGATCCGCGGCACGGTAAGGAGTTTCTGCGCTTCTGTTATGCCGGCTCCGCCACCGACATGCGCGAGGCGGTGGAACGGATCGGAACATGGCTGCGCCATGCCGGCTGAGAAGGCGCCCATGAAAGCCATCGTGCTGACCTGCGATCGCTACCGCGCGATGACCGATCATATGATCCTGCAATACGAGCGGCTATGGCCCGATCATCCCTTTCGCTTCCGGATTCCGTTTCAGGATCTCGGCGGGGAAAACTCAGACCGGCGCGAATACGTCAAATCGCCGGCGCCGATCGCCGCCACGGCGTTGGCGCTGATCAGCGACCTCGACGACGAGGAGTGGATCTATTGGTGCATCGATGACAAATATCCGGTCCAGATTGTCGTCGATAAGGCGAAATCGTTCCTCGCCGATCTTGATCGGGCGCCCGACATGAGCGGGCTCTTGTTCTGCCGCTGCCGCGAGCTGCTCACTTATGCCGAGCGCAACGTCAATCCGCTGCCGCGGCTCAATTCGTTTCGGGACGCTTATCTGGAACGGAAAAGCTGGGCGCAGATCTGGCTGCATCAATTCCTGCGGGTCAAAGTGATCCGGCATTTCTTCTCTCATGTGCCGGCGGACCTTCGCGCCGCCAAGGATCTCGACGAGATCAAGCGCGGAATTCCCAAGCCGCGCGAATTGCGGCTGTTCGTCACCGAAGACAATTTCGCGGTCTTCGGCGAGAGTACGAGCCGCGGCGAAATCACGCAAAACTGCTATGACAGCATCCGCCAGACGAACATCGCCTTGCCGCCTTGGTTTGCGCGTTCGAACGGCGAAGTTCTGCTGATGGGCAAGCTCTAGGGCATGAGCGGAAGCGCGCCTTCGACACCGGTCTTGATCGCCTCCTATCCGAGGAGCGGCAATACCATGTTGCGCACCGTGCTCTATCACTGCTTCGGCCTGCCCTCGGGTAGCGTCTATCCCGACGACCTTGGCGGCAACAAAAGGCTCGAACGCTATGTCGGCCATATCGAGCATCAAAGCGGGGGACAGCTCGCGTTCCCCAAGGGCGCGATCCCTTTGGTGAAAACGCACCATCCTCCCGCGGGCGCGGCCAATCCGGCCATTTACGTCATGCGCGACGGCAGAGCCGCCACCGCGAGCCTTTGGCAGTTCTACAGCGGGAACATGCCGCTACAGCAGATTATCAAAGGCAAGACGCCTTGGGGCACCTGGTCCGACCATTTGTCGCAATGGCGGCCGTGGCAGCGGCCGCAGACACTGCTGATTCGATACGAGGATCTGACGGGCAATCTGGCCGGCGTCGTCGACGGCCTCGCCGCCTTTCTGCGGCGGGAGCCCGTCGCTACCGCCATTCCGAAGCGGGAAAGCATCGCCGAAGTGGATGGCCGCTGGGTCAAGCCGCCGAGCCGCTGGCAGGATATCCTCCCCATGGACATGCTCGAGCTGTTTTATCGGTACAATCGGCCGATGATGGAGAAAATGGGCTATCTAGAGGGCGGCGAATAGCCAAGAGCGGTCGACGCTTGGGCGCGGGCGGGAGAGGGGGCAATGGCTGACAAGGTGGCGCTGATTACCGGAGTGACCGGCCAGGACGGCGCCTATCTCGCCGAATTCCTGCTGGCGAAAGGCTACGTCGTGCACGGCATCAAGCGCCGCTCGTCGTCGCTGAATACCCAGCGCGTCGATCACCTTTACGTCGACCCGCACGTTTCCGGCGCCCGGTTTTTTCTCCACTACGGCGACATGACCGACGCTACCAACATCATCCGCATCATCCAGGACGTTCAGCCCGACGAGATCTACAATCTTGCGGCGCAAAGTCATGTCCAGGTCAGCTTCGAGACCCCCGAATACACGGCCAATGCCGACGCGCTTGGTACGCTGCGCCTGCTCGAGGCCATGCGGATTCTGAAACTCGAGCGCCGCACCCGCTTCTATCAGGCGTCGACCTCGGAGCTTTACGGCAACACCGCGGAGATTCCGCAGCGGGAAACGACGCCCTTTGCGCCGCGCAGCCCATACGGCGCCGCGAAGCTCTATGCTTATTGGATTACGGTGAATTACCGCGAAGCTTACGGCATACATGCCTCGAACGGCATCCTGTTCAACCACGAGAGCCCGATCCGCGGCGAAACGTTCGTTTCGCGCAAGGTAACCCGCGCCGTGGCCGCGATCTGCGCCGGGCAAAAGGAGCCCCTCTATATCGGCAACCTCGACGCCAGGCGCGACTGGGGCCATGCCCGCGATTACACCGAGGGCATGTGGATGATCGTGCAGCAGGCCAAGCCCGACGACTACGTGCTCGCCACTGGCGAAGCCCATTCGGTGCGCGAGTTTATCGAAAAGGCCTTCGCCACCGTCGGCCGACGAATCGAATGGCGAGGCAAGGGCGCCGACGAAATCGGCGTCGATGGCGACGGCCAGGTTTTGGTCAGGGTCGATCCGCGTTATTTCCGGCCGACCGAGGTGAGCGCGCTCGTCGGCGATGCAAGCAAGGCCCGGCGCGTGCTCGGCTGGAAGCACCGCGTCGGCATCGACGAGCTGATCCGCGAGATGCTGCGCAACGACCTCGCAGAGGCTGGTGTCTCCATGGACTTGCGATGAGCGCGCCGTCCGCGGGCTACCCGCTTGCCGGCAAGCGCGTCTTCGTCGCCGGCCATCGCGGCATGGTCGGCAGCGCGCTGATGCGGCGGCTGCAAGCCGAAGGCTGCGACCTCATTACCGCCGGCCGCAACGAGGTCGATTTGCGGCGTCAAGCCGATGTCGAAGCCTGGATGGCGGTAAACCGTCCGCAAGCGGTGTTCGTCGCCGCGGCGAAGGTCGGCGGGATTCTCGCCAACGACAGCTATCCGGCGGAATTTCTCTACGACAATCTCGCCATCGAGCTGAACGTGATCGAAGCGGCGCGACGCGCCGGCGTCGAGAAACTGCTGTTCCTCGGCTCGTCCTGCATCTATCCGCGGCTGGCACCGCAGCCGATTGCCGAACAGGCGTTGTTGAGCGGGCCTCTCGAGCCGACCAATCAATGGTACGCGGTAGCGAAGATCGCCGGCTTAATGCTTTGCCGCGCCTACCGCCGCCAGCACGGCTGCGATTTCATCTCGGCCATGCCGACGAACGTCTATGGCCCCGGTGACAATTTCGATCTGCAGACGAGTCACGTCGTGCCGGCGCTTATCGTCAAAGCACATGCCGCCAAGCGTGCGGGAAAGAATGAGTTGGAAATCTGGGGCTCGGGTGCGCCGCGCCGCGAATTCATCTTCGTCGACGATCTGGCGGACGCACTGGTCTTTCTGATGACGCGCTATTCCGGCGAGGAGCACGTGAACATCGGCGTCGGCTCCGATGTCACGATCAAGGAATTGGCAGAGAAGGTCGCGGCCGCGGTTGGCTTCGCGCCAAGCTTGCGCTTCGATGCCTCGAAGCCGGACGGGACGCCGCAAAAATTGTTGGATTCTGCAAAGCTGCGGTCGCTGGGCTGGTCGCCGCGAACCGATCTGGCCGAAGGGTTGCGCGCGACCTATGCCTGGTATCTGGCGAACGCGGACAAGATCACTAAGCCCAATCCTGCGCCATGACCTCGTCGCAGAAGGCGATATCTTCCGCGGAAAAGTAATCGACATAACCGCCGACCTTGCCGCGCCGGACCTTGAAGCTTTCCGGATCATCGACCTGACCGGGCCGCAGCCGCTTGCCATATTGCTCGTATTGCCCGCGGGCCTCGGCTTCTTTCATCGTTTCGAAGCGGCCGGCCTCGATGGCGTTCTTCAGCTTTTCCGGGTCCGCCGGCTGGCCGAAAAAATGGAGAATGCGCCGCAGTTCGGCTCCGACGTCGGCATGCATGCCTTCATAGGTCACCACGCAAATATCGTCGCGGTTTTCCGCCGCGCGTAGCCAGCGCCGATTGTAAACGACGACCTTGAGCAGCCCGTGCGCCGGATCGCGCAGGAAGTCCGAGATCGTGCCATTGTAAACGCCGATGCGCTTGGTCGCCTGAAAATAGCCTGACACCACCACGTCGCGCGGGTCACGATGAAGAAAGACGGTTTTCAGCTTGCCGAGAAACATTCCCGGCTGCGGCAGCCGGTCGACCGGCAGCGCATTCTGGTGCGCGCCGCCCGCATGCACGTAGCGCAGATTGACTGCGAGCTCGTCGAGCATCACGCGCAGCCAGGTGCGGCCGGACTTGGGAAACGAAACGCACTGGCCGAGAACCTCGGAATCCAAAGGTTTCCTCAGCGTCTCGGTCGCGGGCGGTGTTTGCTGCATCGAATGCGGCCCCTTCGTGGCCCCTCTCTAGCATCACCTTAAACGACGTCAAGGAATGCTGGCATGCGCGCCCAACAAGTTGCTGCCAAGCATATCAATGCGGATGCCGAATCTACCGCAGCGCGGCGGCGATGTTACCGCCGTCGACCGTGGTCACGTCGCCGGTGGTCTTGAGCGCCAAGGCCTGGTGCAGGAAGGCTTGCGCGACGTCCTCGGCGGTGACTTCGCGGCCCAGCAGATTGCCGCTCATGTAATCTTTTTCCGAGATGCCGCGCGCCTTCGCGCGGTCCTTGATGAATTCCTCGGTGAGCAGTCCGGAGCGGATGCGGTCGGCATTCACCGCGCCGGTGCGGATGCCCTCGGCGCCATAGTCGAGCGCGTACTGGCGCATCAGGAAGAAGGTCGCGGCTTTCGGCAGGCCATAGGGACCGAAATTCGGTCCCGGATTCACCGCCTGCTTGGAGACGTTGAACAAAATGCAGCCGCCGGTTGATTGCGCAAGCATGATGCGCACAGCGTTCTGCGCCACGCGCTGATGGCCGTAAAAATTCAGCTCAAAGCTTTTACGCAGCGTCTCTTCGTCGACCTCGCCGATGCGGCCCTGCCAGGCCGCACCGGCATTGGAAACGACGATATCGACGCCGCCGAAATGCGCGGCGACTTTGTCGAAGGCCGCGCGTACCGACGCGGCGTCGGTGACGTCGCACGCCACCGCGAGCGCGGCGCCGCCGATCGCCTTGGCTTGCGCCTGCGCGGCCTTCTCGTCGAGATCGAGCAGCGCGACTTCGGCTCCGGCGGCGGCGAATACGCGTGCGGTGGCCGCGCCGATGGCGCCCGCGGCGCCGGTGACGGCGGCGATCTGCCCGGCGAGCGGCGGCTCTTTCGCCGAGCCCAGCTTCGCCTGCTCCAGCGACCAGTATTCGCAATCGAACATGTCGGCTTCGCTGATCGACTCGAAGCGGCCGATGGCTTCCGCATCGGTGATGCATTCGACGGCAGCCTCCGCCAGATCGGCGGCGATGCGCGCATCCCTCTTGCTGCGGCCGAGCCCGATTAGGCCGAGTCCGGGCAGCAGCGCGACGCGGGGCATGGGGTCGAGCATCTTCTTGTTGCCGCCGACACGGGCATTGTTGCGCTCGAAATACGCCCGATAATGCGCGATGAATTTTTCCACGGCCGCCTTCACCGCTTGGGCAAAATCCGCGCTCCTGCCGTCGGCTGGCGCATCGACGATGAGGGGCCAATTCTTGGTGCGGATCGT
>Ga0070741_10009819_pt1 | contig 18375 bp, 13 predicted proteins | sample Coa_R1_4_FD_66440 | JGI IMG/M metagenome (GOLD analysis project Ga0070741, IMG submission 66440) | Surface soil microbial communities from Centralia Pennsylvania, which are recovering from an underground coalmine fire - Coalmine... | ecosystem: Environmental > Terrestrial > Soil > Unclassified ...
CCAACGCGGCCAGTTCTTCCTGCGGGAACACGCCCTTCATCGCGAGGACTCTACTCCCCGGCGCGCAAAGATGCCGGCAGCTGTTCAGCATATCAGGAATCGCCGCGACCGCACGAGCGATGAGCGTGTCGAACGGTTCCGGCGGGCGGTAGCGCTCGACCGAGCTGTGCGCCGTTTCGACGTTGCGCAAGCCAAGCTCGTGGATCGCCTGCTTCACGAAACGGATTTTCTTGGCGTTGCTGTCGAGCAGCACGAAGTGCAAATCGGGCCGCGCGACGGCAAGCGGAATCCCTGGCAGACCGGCGCCGGTGCCGATATCCAAGATACGCCCTCCCTGTAAATAAGGAGTCACCGAGAGGCTGTCGAGCAGGTGTCGCGGCAGCATCTGGTCGATTTCGCGCACCGCCGTGAGATTGTAGGCGCGATTCCAGTGCTCGAGCAGCTCGAGGAATTGGAGCAATTTCGCGCTCCGCTCCGCGTCGACGTCTACGCCCAGGGCGGCGAGTCCCTGGCTCAACTTCTTTTCCAGTTTCATCAGCAGGCGCTGTTCAAGGCGATCGCAGACTCGTGGCGCTTCGCTCGGCCCGTCGGGCGCGAACGGGAAGCGCGCTCAGGCGCGTTTGCGCTTCAAATGAATCAGCAACAGCGAAACCGCCGCCGGTGTAATTCCGGGCAGGCGCGCGGCTTGTCCGAGCGTGACCGGGCGGTGCGCCGCGAGCTTCTGCCGCACTTCGACCGACAGCCCGCGTACGTTGTGGTAATCAAAATCCGCGGGCAATAACGTTTCTTCGTGGCGTCGCTGGCTTTCGATCTCCGCTCGACTGCGCTCGATGTAACCGGCGTACTTCGCCTGTACTTCCACCTGCTGCGCGACCTCACGGTCCGCGGTGCCCGGGCCGGCGCCCGGCAGTTGCATGAGTCGCTCGTAGGACACTTCCGGACGCGCCAGGAGCTCGGCGAGCGTCGCGTCGCGACTCAGCGGAACACCGAGCGCCGCCAGACTTTCCTCGCGCGCGAGTGTCGCCGGGCGCACACGTACGCCTCGCAGGCGCTCCTGCTCGCGAGCGATGGCGTCGCGTTTATCGTTGAAACGGCGCCAGCGCGCGTCGTCAACCAGACCGAGGCCGCGGCCGATCTCCGTGAGCCGAAGATCGGCATTGTCCTCGCGCAACAGCAGGCGATGCTCGGCGCGCGAGGTGAACATGCGGTAGGGCTCGGTGGTACCGCGCGTCGTGAGATCGTCGATAAGAACGCCGATGTAAGCCTGGTCGCGCCGCGGCCACCACGGCTCGCGCTCGAACGCCGAGCGCGCGGCATTAAGCCCCGCGATCAGCCCCTGCGCGGCCGCCTCTTCGTATCCCGTGGTGCCATTGATCTGGCCGGCAAAAAACAGCCGCTCGATCGCCTTGGTCTCAAGGCTCGGCTTCAAATCGCGCGGATCGAAGTAGTCATATTCAATCGCGTAACCCGGGCGGATGAGTACGGCCTGCTCGAAGCCCTTGATCGAGCGCACGAGATCCCATTGGACGTCGAACGGCAAACTCGTGGAAATACCGTTCGGATATACCTCGTAGGTGTCGAGCCCCTCCGGCTCGACGAAAATCTGATGTGAGGTCTTGTCGGCGAAACGCACAACCTTGTCTTCCACCGAAGGACAATAGCGCGGTCCTATGCCCTCGATGACGCCGGTATACATGGGAGAGCGATCGAGCGCGCCGCGGATGATGTCGTGCGTGCGTGCGTTCGTGTGCGTGATGTGGCACACGACTTGGCGCGGGTGCTCGCCGGCCGACCCCATGAAAGAAAATACAGGCGACGGCTCATCTCCCGGCTGTACCCCCATGACCGAATAGTCGAGCGTGCGGCCATCGAGCCGCGGCGGCGTCCCTGTCTTCAAGCGTCCGACGGGCAGGCCCAACGCGCGCAAGCGCGCGGCCAGCGTGTTTGACGGCGGATCACCGGCGCGCCCGCCCTGGTGGTTCTCGAGCCCGATGTGGATGCGCCCGCCGAGGAACGTTCCGGTGGTCAGCACCACGGCACGCGCATATATGCGCACGCCCATCTGCGTGACGACGCCCGCGATTCGCCCGCGCTCGATGATCAGATCGTCGACGGCCTGCTGAAATAGCAGGAGATTCGGTTCGTGCTCGAGCAAACTGCGTACGGCGGCTTTGTAAAGCACGCGGTCGGCCTGCGCGCGCGTGGCGCGAACCGCCGGCCCCTTGCGCGCATTGAGAACGCGGAATTGGATGCCGGCGCGGTCGGTGGCGCGCGCCATGACGCCGCCGAGCGCGTCGATTTCCTTTACCAGGTGGCCCTTACCGATACCGCCAATGGCGGGGTTACACGACATCTGGCCGATCGATTCGAGGTTTTGCGTCAGCAACAGGGTTTTAGCGCCGAGCCGTGCGCTGGCCGCGGCCGCTTCGGTGCCGGCGTGACCGCCTCCGATGACAATGACGTCGAACGTACCGGGGTGATTCATGCAAATAGGTAGGATGCTGGGCTTCGCGCATGATAACACCGGGGATTTGCCCGCGGTAAGCGCGCGGCCGCGCTTGCGCCAGCGGTTGCTAGACTTACTCGGTACACGCGGCCAGCGGGCCGCAGACAAGCGGAGACTCCATGCAGCTTCATCCGGTTCCGAGCCCTAACGTGAACACACACCGCCTGCTCGATGACATTCTCGCGGCCGCCGCGAAGATAGTGCTAGGCAAAGATCACCAGATACGCCTCGCCTTCGCCTGTCTGCTCGCGCGCGGACACCTGCTGATCGAGGACCTCCCCGGCGTCGGCAAGACCACCCTCGCCCACGTGTTGGCGCACGTGCTCGGACTCGATTTCAAGCGTATTCAGTTCACGAGCGATCTGCTGCCGGCGGACATACTCGGCGTTTCGATCTACCAACCGGAAACACAGCGTTTTCATTTCCACCGTGGGCCGGTGTTCGCGCAGCTCGTGCTCGCCGATGAAATCAATCGAGCCACGCCAAAGACGCAGAGCGCGCTGCTCGAGGTGATGGAGGAGCGCCAAGTAACGAGCGACGGCGCGACGTTGAAATTGCCCGAACCCTTCTTCGTCGTCGCCACGCAGAATCCGCATCATCTGATCGGGACCTTTCCCTTGCCCGAGTCGCAACTCGACCGCTTCCTGATGCGCATCGAACTCGGCTACCCCGACGAGAGGGCCGAACGCGCGCTGCTCAAGGGACGTGATCGCCGCGAGGCGCTCGCCGACGTTCCGCGGATCGTCGATGCGGCCACGCTCCTCGCTCTACAGGAACAGGCGGCGCGTCTGCATGCGAGCGACGCTTTGCTCGACTACCTTCAATCGCTCATCGCGGCCACCCGCGAAAGCGCGGCGCTGTCGATGGGATTGAGCCCGCGCGGGGGGCTCGCGCTACTTCAAGCGGCGCGCGCCTGGGCGCTCCTCGCCGGCCGCGATCTGGTCGTTCCCGAGGACGTGCAAGCGGTGGCGGAAGCCGTGATTGGCCACCGGGTACGGTTGGCGCCGGATGCCGGCGCCGACGCGGTCGCCTCGTTGTTGAAGAACGTTCCTATCCCCTGATCGCCGTCAGGCGCTCGTTCGATGCTAAATAAATTTTACGGCGCGCTCTCGCAACTCGCGCTGGCGCGCAGCATGCCCGTGTCGCTCGGCAGAACCGCGGTCGGAACATCCCTGCACCGCCGCTCGCTGTACATATTGCCGACGCGCGAAGGGCTCTATTACGGCTTCATGCTCGCCGTCATGTTGGTGGCGGCCGTGAACTACGCGAACGGCCTCGCCTACGCGCTTACGTTTTTGCTGGCGGCGCTCGGAATGGTCGCGATTCTGCATACGCACCGTAATCTCACCGGCCTGCGTCTCTCGGCCGGCCCGGCCCCGCCGGTCTTCGCCGGCGCGCCGGCTCGCTTCACGGTTATTGCGCACAACGACAGCGGTCTTGCGCGTCTTGCGGTCGACATCGCCTTGGGAGGACAGACCGGACGCGTCGATGTGCCGGGGCAAGGTATCGCGGTGCACGAATTTACCGTCCCCTCGCGCGTACGCGGGTATCTGCAAGCTCCGCCGGTACGATTGAGTACGCGTTTTCCGCTCGGACTGTGGCGTGCGTGGTCGCGTCCCTTGGCGCTTTCCGCACGATGCCTGGTGTATCCGCGACCCGGACCGGAGCGCGCGCTGCCCGAAACGCCGAGCGTGCTCGCGGGGCGCGAGTTCGCGCGCAACGCCGACGGCGAGGATTTCGCCGGACTGCGTGAATTTCGGCACGGTGATCCGATGCAGCGGGTGGCATGGAAGAAGGTCGCCGCCGGCAAGGGGTGGTATACCAAACAATTCGCCGCACCCGCAGGTCAGGTGGTATGGCTCGATTGGGACGCATTGCACGGCCTCGACGAAGAAGAACGCCTGAGCCAGTTGTGCCGTTGGGTCCTCATGGCGGAGCAGCAAAGTCTCGCCTACGGCTTGCGTCTGCCCGGGTTGGTGCTGACGCCGGCGAGCGGCGCCGCACATCGAGATCATTGTCTCGAACGCCTCGCCTTATTCCAATGGCAATGATCACGAGCGCCGCGGCGCCTGAGCCTACTGCCCCGACATCGACCGCCGCCGACTGGCTGGTCGGCTCCGCCATCATTGTCATCGCCCCGCTGCTGCGCGAATTGCCCCTCTGGGTCAGTGCCGGGTATCTGGTCGCTGTTGCGTGGCGCTTCCTGCACACCCACTGGCGATGGCATCAGCCGGGGCGTCTCACCCGCTGGGCGCTCGCAGTGCTTACTGTGGTCGTGGTGTATCGCTATTACGGCACGTTACTCGGGCGGGAGCCGGGCGTCTCGCTGCTGGTGCTGCTGACCGGCCTCAAGCTGCTCGAGCTCCGCTCTCTGCGCGACGCGGCGCTTGCGGCAATGCTGTTGCTGTTGATCACGCTCGGGAGTTTTCTATACGACACCTCTCTGCTGCTCGGACTTTACACGGTCGGCGCCGTTGTCGCGGTGACGGCGGCGTTCGTGCGGCTGCAGCATCCCGGGTTGCCGCCGATGCGAATCGCGCGATTCGCGGCTCTCATCGTCGCCCAGGCGGTACCGCTTATGCTCGTCGCCTATTTTCTGTTCCCGCGCCTACCCGACGCCTTGTGGGGAATGCCGCCGTCCGACAGCGAAGCAATCACGGGCATGCCCGATCAAATGCGGCCGGGAAATATCAGCGCGCTGAATACGTCCGACGCGGTGGCGTTTCGCGCCTACTTCGAGGAAGGACCGCCGCCGCCGAATCAGGAGCTCTATTGGCGCGTGCGCATATTCTGGGATAGCGATGGACGCGCGTGGGAAGAAGGTCCGCCCTTATTTGCGCGCGACGTTCTGCGCGTTTCCGGAGAGCCGGTGAACTACCGCCTGGTGGTCGAGCCGAGCGACAAGAAATGGCTCCCGGTTTTAGATGTCCCGACCGAAGCGCCGAGCGATCTACGATCGCGCGCGGGCTTTATCTACGAAACGGCGCGCTTGCGGCACGAGCGTCAAACCTACGATTTCACTTCCTATACGCGTTATCGGACGGCATCGCTGAGCGAGGTCGAGCGCCGGCGCGCGCTCGCGCTTCCGCCGTCAACGAGCGAGCGCGTACGCAAGCTCGCAGCCACGTGGCGGACAAGCGCCAAAGGCGACATGGGTACGGTACGAGCCGCGCTCGCGTACTTCAACCAGGAATCCTTCTTCTACACGCTGACCCCGCCGCCCTTGCTCGGGCGCGATCCCATCGATGAATTCCTGTTCGAGACGCGCCGCGGATTCTGCGAACACTACGCCGCCGCTTTCGTGACCCTGATGCGCGCGGCGGGCGTCCCGGCGCGCGTGGTAGTCGGCTATCAGGGCGGCGTCTACAACCCGACCGGTAATTACCTGATCGTGCGCCAGGCTGACGCGCATGCGTGGTCCGAGGTCTGGCTGGACGGCGCCGGCTGGACGCGCGTCGATCCCACGTCCGCCGTCGCGCCCACGCGCATCGACTACGGCATGGACGGCTTGCGGCGGCTGAGCTCGCAGGGATTGCCGTTCAATTCCGCAGCCGCAGCGGCGGTGCTGCGCGCCATGCAGCTGCCCTGGATCGAGCGTGCCTGGCTGCGGACGCGCCTCGCGTGGGACTACTTGAACTTCTCGTGGTACCTGTGGGTCGGCGACTACAGTCTCGAACGCCAGACACGCTTTCTCGCGCTGATCGGACTTACCGAATGGTCAGTGCCGGTCATGGTTCTGATATTGATGCAGTTGATTCTCCTCTATGCGCTGCTTCAGCTGCGCCGTCGGCGCCCGCCGCGCTCGCGCGACATCATCAAGCGGCATTACGAAAAATATTGTCGCAAGCTCGCACGCGTCGGAATCGAACGCCGGCCGAACGAAGGACCGCTCACGTTCGCGGAGCGCGTACGCGCGCAGCGTCCCGATCTCGCCCCGGCGATCAACGAGATCAGCGAATGCTATATCGCGCTACGATACGGATCGCGCGGCGGCAAAGAAGAAGTGCGGGCCCTCGCCCGGGCAATCGCCGGCCTGCGCGCGTAGCTTCTTAGGCGCTGCGGTGCCCGTTAAGCGTTACTTGCCGATGCAAAAACTTGAGAAGATGCGGCTCAGCAAATCCTCGGAAGTGAACTCCCCGGTGATTTCGCCGAGCGCTTGTTGGGCGCGCCGTAAATCTTCCGCGAGCAGTTCGCCGGCTCGATGGTCCGCGAGCTGACGCTGTCCGCGCGTAATAAAGTCCCGCGCGCGCTCGATCGCATCGATATGCCGGCGTCGAGCGATGAAATCGCCTTCCCCCACCGGCCGAAACCCCATGCAGTGCTTGAGATGCGCGCGCAGTTCCTCGAGGCCGGCGCCTGTCTTCGCCGATACCGCGATCGAGGCCGCGTCGCCTCCGACTGTTCCGGGTGCTCGGCCGGTGAGATCGATCTTGTTGTAAACCCGAGTGCGGGGAATTTCCGCGGGAATGTATTGTTCGATATTCACCTGATGTTCCGGTGCTTCGCCGTCGTCGATAACGACGAGCACGCGGTCGGCCTGGGCGATGGCCGCGTGCGCGCGTGTTACTCCTTCTTGTTCGACAGCGTCGCTTGCGCGACGTAGGCCGGCGGTATCGAGCACGCGCACGGGCATGCCGTCGAGATCCATATGCATGCGCACAATATCCCGCGTGGTCCCCGGCGTGGGACTGACGATCGCCGCGTCTTCCGCCGTCAATGCGTTCAACAAGCTCGACTTTCCGGCGTTCGGCGCTCCCGCGAGCACGATCGTCATTCCGGCCTGCAACACCGAACCTTGACGAGCGCCGGCAAGCAACGCGTCGATGCGCGCATGCGCGGACGAAAGCTCCGAAGAGATACGTTCGTCGGACAGAAAATCGATTTCCTCTTCCGGAAAATCGATTGCGGCTTCGACGTAGGTCCGCAATTCGATCAACGCCATCACGATGGCGCGAACCCGGCGGGAAAATTCCCCGGTCAATGAGCGCAGCGCCGATCGGGCGGCAGCTTCCGAACCGGCGCTGATGAGATCCGCGAGTGCCTCGGCTTGAACGAGATCGAGTTTGCCGTTCAGAAATGCGCGTTCGGAAAATTCGCCCGGCCGGGCCAAGCGTGCGCCGAGCCCGACGACGCGCTTGAGCAGCATGTCGACCACGATCGGCGCGCCGTGCGCGTGTAACTCGAGCACGTCCTCGCCGGTATAGGAATGTGGCGCGGGGAAAAAAAGCGCGATGCCCTCGTCGATCGCCCGTCCTTCGGCGTCGCAAAATCTGCGGCGCGCCGCCAGTCGCGGAGCCGGCATATCGCCAAGCACCGCATGGGCGATTGGCCGCGTCATCGGACCGGACACGCGCACCACCGCCATCCCGCCGACCCCAGGTGGCGTGGCCAGGGCAGCGATCGTGGTGGGCGAGGAAATCACGGGCTAAGCGTCAACCGCCCTTCGCGACCATTACGCGGTTGATATTCCATTGCTGCAGTATGGAGAGGATGTTGTTGACGACCCAGTACAGCACCAATCCGGAAGGGAAGAACAGAAACATTGCGGTAAAAGCCACGGGCATCACCATGAAAATGCGCCGTTGAATCGGATCGGGCGGTTGCGGATTGAGCAACTGTTGTGCATACATGGTGACGCCCATCACGAGCGGCAGCACAAAATAGGGATCCGGGCTCGAAAGGTCGCGGATCCATAATACGAAGGGCGCCTGCCGCATCTCGACACTCTCGAGCAACACCCAATAGAGCGCGATGAATACCGGGATTTGAATGAGAATGGGCAGACAGCCGCCGAGCGGGTTGATGCGCTCGGTCTTGTATAATTCCATCATCGCCTGATTGAGTTTTTGGCGATCGTCGCCGTAGCGCTCCTTGAGGCTCTGCAGTTTGGGCTGGAGCTTCTTCATCTGCGCCATCGATTTGTAGCTGGTGGCGGACAGCGGGTAGAAAGCGAGCTTGATCAGCATCGTCAGAATGATGATCGACCATCCCCAATTGCCGACTCCACGGTGAATGAACGACAACAACCAAAAGAGCGGAGCCGAAATTACCGTTAGCCAGCCGTAATCGACCGTCAGCTCGAGGCCGGCGGCAACCTGTGCCAGATGGTTCTGATCCTTTGGTCCAACATAAAGCCGTGCATGCAAGCGGCCGCTTTGCGCCGGGGCGATCGTCGTTGGCGTTAAGTCTTTTACACCAATGACGTAGCGTTGGTTCGGCAACACGTCGCTGTAAAATTGCGTGCGATCTTCCGCCTCGGGAATCCAGGCTCCGACGAAATAATGCTGCAGCATGGCGACCCAACCACCCGTTGTCTCCACATTCAACGGCTTGGCGGCCATGTCCGCAAATGTCACTTTCCGGTACTTGTGTTCTGGCGTGTAGTAGGCACCGCCGGTGTAGGTCGGCAGAGAAAACATGCCGCCCTGCTCCACGTAGGAATGCTGGAATTGGCCGTAGAAAAACCCGCTCCACTCCTTGGAAGTACGGTTCTCGACTAGATACTCGATGTCAACGACGTAAGCACTGCGGTGAAAAATGAGCGTCTTGACATAGCGAGTGCCATCGGGACCGCGCCACACAAGCGGAACGCGCAATTCATCCTTTCCCGGTTCCAGAGAATAATGGGTGTTCTCGGCCGAATACTGAACCTTATGCGTGGGATATTCGGTGCCATGGCCGATCAAACCGGTTTGGGCAATGAAAAGGTCTTTGTCCGATTCCCGCAGCAGTGGGAACGGTTCATTCGGGCGATCTACCGAGACCGGATGTTTCAACAGCCAAACCCAGCGCAGATCGCCACCATCCGTATCGATTTCTGCCTTGATTACGTCGGTAGTGACTACTAATCGCTGGCCCCGTTGCAAGGTGGCGGTAGGAGAAACGGCGGGGGCCGTTGGCGAGGCACCTGGCACCGTGGGCACCGACGTTTCCCGACGGGATTCGGCTCTCTTTGCTTGCTCCGCGGTTGAAGCGGCGGGAGTCGATGCACGCTGCTCCTCCTCCCAAGCCTGCCAGATCATCATCAGGATTAGGCCAAGCGCCAACAGCAACACGAGCCGGTAGTTATCCATGGCGCTTGGCCGAAGCGAGCGGGGGCACGGGATCAAAACCTCCGGGATGCCAGGGATGACAGCGAACCACGCGCCATGCCGCTAGCGCGCTACCGCGGAGCGCCCCGTGTGAGTCAATCGCTTCAAGCGCGTACGCGGAGCAGCTGGGATAAAACCGGCACTGCCCACCCCAGAGTGGGCTTAGCAAATAACGATACAGCTTAAGAAGTTGGACCAGCGCGTATTTCATTTAAGAGCAAGGCGCTGCCAGTGGGCTTGAAGCGAGCGCGCGAGCGCGCCCTTTTCCGCCGTGGATGCGGGAGGTTGTGCAACCACTACAATGTGCAGTCCTTGGAGCATCGCTTGGTGTAATCGAAAGGATTCCCGAACTTGACGCTTGATGCGATTGCGCGCTACCGCTTTCGGCGAAACACGTCGTCCAACCACGGTGCCGATACGCCCCTCGCCGTCGCATCTGCACGCGCTTACGCTGAAAAAAGGGTCTCGCGATTTAATACCGCCGCGACGGACAGCAATGAAGTCGGCCGACCGACGTAAGCGTTGCGTGCGCGGCAGCCCGAGGGGCGCGCGCTTCAATGGATTAGGCGCTCAGGCGGGCCCGGCCCTTCGCGCGACGGGCTTTGATGACGGCGCGCCCGCCGACGGTACGCATGCGCGCCCGAAATCCGTGGGTGCGCTTTCGTTTCAGCACGCTTGGCTGGTAAGTACGTTTCATGTCAAGTTCTCTCGGTTTCGGTTTGCACCTACGGGACCGTATGGGGCGCGCAACGTTACTTTCTTCCGGCCGCCATTGTCAATTGCGCCGAGCATCGATTCGCGCCGCGCTGGTCCGCTTACTCTGGAACGAGGCGAGGTTAAACGCTAGACTCCCCGTCCCTCCCATTTGCACCCTATTGTCATGAGCGCCGTGATGTCGACGTTAAGTCTCTGGCAGAAATGCCTCGGTCGGCTCGAGGAAGAACTTCCGCCGCAGCAGTTTAATACATGGATACGGCCACTTCAGGCGGCACAGGAAGGAGACTCTCTTCGGCTACTGGCGCCCAACCGATTCGTTATGGAGTGGGTGCGAGACCGTTTCTTAACGCGCATCGGAGAACTGGTGAGCGAATATGGCGGCGCGGCCGGATCAAAAGTCACGGTCGAGGTTGGCAGCCAAATTAGGCGTGCCGGAGACAGCGAATCTGCCCCATCGTCCCGAACAGCGGACACCAATCGAAAGCGCGGCCCGATGTTGGGGAGGTTGAATCCGGAGTTCACTTTCGAAATGCATGTTGAGGGCAAGTCGAACCAAGTCGCGCGCGCGGCGGCTCGCCAGGTCGGTGAGAACCCGGGGGCCGCGTACAATCCACTTTTTATCTACGGTGGAGTGGGTTTGGGGAAAACGCACCTTATGCAGGCAGCGGGAAACCTAATGCTTGCGCGTCGCGCAAATGCGGACATTGCTTATGTGCATTCTGAGCGCTTTGTGGCCGATATGGTTAAGGCGTTGCAGCACAACACGATTAACGACTTCAAGCGTCTCTACCGCGGTCTGGATGCGCTGTTGATTGACGATATTCAATTTTTCGTGGGGAAGGAACGTTCCCAGGAAGAGTTCTTCCATACATTCAACGCCTTAGTAGAGGCTGGGCGCCAGGTAATCATCACTGCAGATAGATTTCCCAAGGAACTTACAGGCGTGGAGGAACGACTCATCTCGCGCTTCGGGTCGGGTCTTACGGTCTCAATTGAACCGCCAGAGCTGGAGACGCGGGTCGCGATTTTGATTAATAAAGCCAAACAGGAAGGTGTGGATCTCTCCGAAGACGTTGCGTTTTTCGTGGCGAAGAGGGTTCGTTCCAACGTTCGCGAACTGGAGGGCGCGCTACGGCGGGTATTGGCCAGCGCCTTCTTTACCGGCAAGACTGTCGATATTGAACTCGCCAGTGATAGTCTCAAAGATCTGTTGAGCTTCCAAGAACGGCTAGTAACGGTCAACAACATTCAAAAGACGGTAGCCGAATATTTCAAGATTCGTATTGCCGATCTCCATGCGAAAAGCCGCTCCCGGCAGGTCGCTCGGCCGCGCCAAATCGCAATGGCTTTAGCGAAAGAACTTACTGACCACAGCCTACCGGAAATCGGCGAAGCGTTCGGTGGTAGGGACCACACCACCGTCCTTCACGCGTGCCGGAAAATTAGCGACTTGGTAAGTAAGGATGCTCGAACACACGAAGACTACAATAACCTGTTGCGTATATTAACGACATAGCCGGTGGATTACTTGTGCATGCTTTCTGTATTCACTTTTTCGTATTCCTTATCCACAAGCTTAATCTGATCTACCTACAGGATAGGCATCTTGTCAAAGATCCATCAGGAAAATAATTCACGCCATAACTAAGACAGATCGGAAGTTATCTACATTTGATCGATACCTTAATTACAATAACAACACTACATCTTATTTAACAACTCAGTACAGACGATCGAATTTTTTCTCAGCGATGCAGATTCAACTCCAGAGAGAGGCCCTGCTAAGACCCATTGGGATAGTGGCTGGTGTAGTAGAGCGCCGCCAGACGCTTCCTATTCTCTCTTATATTTTGCTTAAGGCGGCCGATGGAAAAATTTCCTTTACGGGAACAGATCTCGAAGTAGAAGTGATCGCCACCGCTGAGGGCCAAGTAGAAAGGCCAGGCGAAATTACTGTACCCGCACGAAAGCTCTTCGATATTTTAAGAGCGCTTCCGGAAGGCATGGCCGTAATGCTTTCCAAGCAAGGGGATAAAGTTGTCGTTAAAAGCGGAAAGAGTAAGTTCAGTTTGTCGACCCTCTCGCCCGCGGATTTTCCAAAAGTCGAGACGCTCGACTTTAAGCAAGCACTTACTATCGAAAGGTCAACGTTAAGACGCGTTTTTGAGCGGACCGCCTTTTGTATGGCTCAGCAGGATGTCAGGTACTACTTAAACGGGCTGTATCTCGAGATCAGTGGTAAGCGACTTCGTGCAGTAGCCACGGATGGCCACCGAATGGCGATTACGGAGGCCCAGTGCATCGGCGAAGAAGCCCCGAGCGTGCAGATCATTTTGCCTCGAAAGGGGGTACAAGAAATAAGTCGTTTGCTCGCTGATGACCACGAATCCGTAGGATTTCAGATCGGACCCAATCACGCACGGCTGAACGTTGAGAATTTGCTGTTCACCTCGAAATTGATTGATGGCAAGTTTCCTGACTACACCAAGGTCATTCCCAACAACCAAAGTAAGGCGGTACTACTTCAACGGCAAGCCTTTCGGGAGGCATTGGGGCGGGTTTCGATCCTAGCCAATGAGAAATACCGCGGAATCAGGTTGAACTTAGAGCATGGGTGTTTGCGGGTGAGCGCACACAACCCTGAGCAGGAAGAGGCGGTCGAGGAGGTTGAGACAACCTATGCCGGCGAAGCACTCGAGATAGGTTTCAATGTTAATTACCTTATCGAGGCCACTAATGCCATCGCTTCCGACGAAGTAGTTCTTGGTCTCAACGATGCCAACAGCAGTTGTACTTTGCGCGCGGCTGATGATCAAACTACAAAATATATCGTAATGCCGATGCGCCTATAAGTTTAGTTTCACGTGAAACCCACCTTTACGTTTCACGTGAAACACCGCTTACCGTATTCAGTCACTTAGATCCCCGCCGCGTGTAGGGAGAATGGTAAAATACGCCCAGATGGATCCTGCAACTCCGCCTTCTCGACCGCCTTCATATGATTCCAGCAGCATCCAAGTCCTCAAAGGGCTGGAGGCTGTACGGAAGCGTCCCGGAATGTACATCGGCGATACCGACGATGGCACGGGCCTGCATCACATGGTTTTCGAAGCGGTCGATAATTCGGTTGATGAAGCGCTCGCGGGTTTTTGTACAGACATTAGGGTAACCGTTCACAGCGACGGGGCAATTACCGTATCCGACAACGGGCGTGGCATACCGACCGGAATTATTCCCGAAGAGGGACGATCGGCAGCTGAAGTCATCATGACTGTACTGCACGCTGGGGGAAAATTTGATCAAAATTCCTATAAAGTTTCGGGGGGTCTTCACGGCGTAGGAATATCGGTTGTAAACGCCCTATCTGAAAGCTTAGAACTCACGATTCGTCGTGATGGCGCCATTTATAAACAGAGTTACGCGCTTGGCGAGCCGTTAGCACCCTTGGCGGTAACCGGAAAAACATCCGAAACCGGAACAGACGTACATTTCCGGCCAAGTCCGACCATCTTTAGTAATACGGCATTTCAATACGACATCTTGGCAAAGCGCCTGAGGGAACTGTCGTTTCTAAACCCGGGCGTGCGCATCACTCTTCGCGATGAACGATCTTCGAAAGAGGATGTGTTTGAATACAAAGGCGGGATAGCGGCGTTCGTAGAGCACCTCAACCGTAGCAAAACACCATTACACACCAAAGCTATCTACATACGCGCCGAGCGGGGTGCCACAGTTATCGAACTGTGCATGCAATGGAATGACTCTTACCAGGAAAATATTTATTGCTACACGAATAACATACCGCAGCGGGATGGCGGCACACATTTAGCTGGACTGCGGGCCGCTATGACACGTACCCTCAATCATTATATTGAAACATCGGGGCTGGCAAGGAAGGAGAAAATCGTCACAACTGGTGACGACGCCCGAGAGGGCCTGACGGCCGTTCTCTCCGTGAAGGTACCCGACCCAAAATTTTCTTCGCAGACCAAAGAAAAATTAGTGTCGTCGGAAGTAAAGGGTGTCGTCGAATCCGTCGTCAACGAGAAACTCGAAGAATTCCTGCTGGAGAACCCAGCGGATGCCAAAGCGATTGCCTTAAAGATCATTGAAGCGGCCCGCGCCCGCGAAGCGGCCCGCAAAGCCCGCGACATGACGCGTCGTAAAGGTGCGCTGGATGTCGCCGGATTGCCGGGGAAGCTGGCGGACTGCCAAGAACGCGACCCAGCGCTCTGTGAACTTTATATCGTAGAAGGCGATTCCGCTGGCGGCTCGGCCAAGCAGGCACGAGACCGTCGCAACCAAGCCGTACTTCCACTAAAAGGGAAAATCCTTAATGTCGAGCGCGCCCGGTTCGATCGGATGCTAACTTCCGCCGAGGTCGCAACGTTGATTGCCGCTTTGGGTACGGGGATAGGGGAGGGCGAATTCGACATAAACAAGCTGCGTTACCACCGCATCATCATTATGACGGATGCGGACGTTGACGGTTCGCATATTCGCACGCTGCTGTTGACGTTCTTCTTCAGGCAGATGGTCGACCTGATTATGCGTGGACACATATACATAGCGCAACCGCCGCTTTACAAGGTCAAGCACGGTAAGCAGGAGCGGTATCTGAAGGACGACGGCGAACTTCAGGAATACCTATTGACCGTCGCGCTGGATAGTGCCGCTCTAGCGCTTGCGGATGGCAGGACCATTAGCGGGAATGAACTTGCGGATCTGAGCCGGCGCCACCTGGCTGTTCAGGAAAACATAAGGCGCCTCTCCCGTCGGTATGATGCGAAAGCCCTGCAGAAGTTGGGCTATCTCGCAACGGTACGCACGGAATCGCTCAAGGACCCCGTATTTGTTCGTCGGTGGGTCAGTGAATTACAAGCTCGCGTGAACGACGATCCAACGGGTGCGGTGCGTTTCGAGATTGACGGCGCGCTGAACAGCAAAACTTCGCTTTATGAGATCAAGGTGACTCGGTACGAGCACGGCAGCAGTATTGCATCGCGTTTGGACGGCGATTTTTTTGGGAGCCCAGACTACGCGGCCATGCGTGCATTGGGCGAGCAGTTGGCCAAGTTGTTTAGTGGCGCAGTGACGGTACGCCGGGGCGAGCAGAGCCAGATAGCAATGAGCTTTGATAGCGCGCTCGACTGGTTGCTCGGCGAAGCCCGACGCGGACAAACTATTCAACGTTACAAGGGCTTGGGTGAGATGAACCCGGAGCAGCTGTGGGAGACGACCATGGACCCGCGCTCGCGCCGGTTGCTTAAAGTAAGTGCGGACGACGACGTGGCGGCGGGAGAGGTCTTTAGCATGTTGATGGGCGATCAAGTCGAGCCCAGGCGAGAGTTCATCGAGAAGAACGCTTTGCTGGTATCGAACCTCGATATTTAGCGCTCCGATTCCGCTAATGAAGGGTGCGCGGAACACTCAGCGTGAAAGGGGGAATTTCTGCATCGAACTTAGTTCCGTCATCAGCTTCCATTTGATAGCTGCCTCGCATTATTCCCACGGGCGTCTCTAATATTGTTCCACTCGTGTACTCGAAGCTCATGCCGGGAACAAGATATGGTTGTTCGCCTACTACTCCTTCACCGCGAACCTCCTGAGTCTTTTGGTTCGCGTCCGTAATTACCCAGTGTCGCGTGAGCAGGCGGGCCGGGATTTCGCCGGCGTTGGTGATCGTGATTGTGTAGGCAAAAACATAGCGGTTACTCTCCGGCGCCGACTGCGCGGGCACGTACGTGGTTTTTACCGTCACCTCTATGCTGTGTTTCTCATCTTTCATGCGAAGGCTCGATCCTGCGCGCACCGAAATTGTGCCGTGGTGCTAACGCTTTTGCACGCTTTAACAGCCGGGTTGGCAACCAACGCTAAAGAATTCGCGTACGCCACCGGCCAGGCGTATCGCCGTAAGTTCCCGGCCCCATAGGCAACCGGTATCCAACCCGAGAACGCCGTTGTCATCGGCGTGCTTTCCCAAGAGAGACCAATGACCAAAAACGATTTGTTTTCCGCGGGTCTGTCGCTGGGGCACCGAGAACCAAGGGATTAAGGGGGCCGGCTGGGATCCTGGCGGACCTTTGTGTGCGTAATCAACGCGACCGTCGGGGTAACAAAAACGCAATCGTGTAAAAGCATTCACGATAAAGCGCACTCGGTCCCAGCCGCTTAGATCATCACTCCAGCGATCAGGCTTGTCGCCGTACATCTGAGCATAAAAGGCGCCGGCGCCCGAACTAATGACGGCCTCCGCTTGGTGGGCACACGCTTCAGCTGCGGTTGTATCCCATTGCGGTAGCACGCCCGCATGGACAAGGAATATGTTTGCTTCCCGGTCGTGGTGCAGGAGCGGGAGTCTCATAAGCCAGGTGAGCAGTTCGTCCCGATCGGAAGCTTCCAGGACATCGCTAAATGTATCGCTCGACCGCAGCGGATAAGCGCCGGCTGCAACGGCGAGAAGGTGCAGGTCGTGATTACCAAGCACCGATACAGCTCGATCCCCTAACCCGGCGACGAAACGGAGCACGTCGGCGGACCGGGGACCGCCGTTTACTAAATCACCGGTAAACCACAGCTGGTCGCTGGCCGGATCAAACCGAATCTTGTCGAGGAGCCGCCGCAGGCTATCGTAACAACCTTGGACGTCCCCAATAGCATATAGCGCCATTAGGCGAGGCGTACTACATCATGTGTTCCGACCTTATAGGCCGAGACGCTCCCATATCGTGCACGTCGCGCCGGCCCGATTTAGCGTGTAGAAGTGAAGGCCTGGAGCTCCACCGGCGAGCAATTTGCGACAAAGTTCGGTGGTTACGTCGAGTCCGAAGGCGCGTATGGCCGCAATGTCATCGCCGTAGCTTTCCAAACGTTTCCGGATCCAGCGCGGGATTTCTGCGCCGCATGCGTCCGAAAAGCGCGCGAGTTGTTTGTAGTTCGTGATCGGCATAACACCGGGAACGATCGGAATGTCGATCCCCAGCTCTTCACATTCATCGACAAATCGAAAATACGCGTCGGCGCTATAAAAATACTGCGTGAGAGCAGAATTGGCGCCGCACCCGACCTTGTGCTTGAAGTGACGCAGATCTTCTTCGGCGCTTGCGGCGCGGGGATGTACTTCGGGATACGCGGCGACTTCGATATGAAAATCGTTCCCGGTCTCTGCGCGGATTAATTCCACCAATTGATAGGCATAACGAAACTCGCCGGGCGACGCCATGCCGGAAGGCAGATCACCGCCGAGCGCGACGATGTGACGGATACCAAGCGAGTGATACGCGCGCAGCTGTTCCACCAGACTCGCGCGCGTACCGCCGACACACGACAAATGCGGCGCCGCGTGAAACCCCTCCGCCATGAGCGCTTTCGTTGTTTCGTAAGTCCCGTGGCGAGTAGAACCGCCGGCGCCATAAGTAACCGAGACATAGTCAGGTTTGAGCTGCAGGAGCTGCCTGCCAGCTTCACGCAAGTTAGCGCTCGCTTCTACCCCTTTTGGCGGAAAAAACTCAAAACTAAAGACACGGCGCGGCTTATGGTGCGCGTTCATCTTCATACCATTTGAGCCACTTGAGCTGCGAATTCATGGACGCTCGCCCGGGCGAAACGAGTGCCGCTTAGTACCGGTAGTGCTCCGATTTATACGGACCGCCTTTAGGTATCCCTATGTAGCGCGCCTGTTCATCCGTCAGGTCCGTCAGCATGGCGCCGAGTTTGGCCAGTTGTAGCCGTGCGACTTTTTCATCGAGCCTCCTAGGCAGGATGTAGACGCCGATCGGATATTTCGCCGTGTTGGTGTATAGCTCCACTTGCGCCAGTACCTGGTTCGCAAAGGATGAGGACATGACATAACTCGGATGACCCGTGGCGCAGCCCAAATTTACTAGCCGGCCCTCGGCCAACAGAATGAGTCGTTTACCGTCGGGAAAGACGATGTGATCGACCTGCGGCTTGATGTTCTCCCAGCGATATTGCTTAAGTGACGCTACATCGATTTCGTTGTCGAAATGCCCGATGTTGCACACGATCGCATTGTTCTTCATGCGCTTCATGTGCTCATGC
>Ga0070741_10009820_pt1 | contig 18373 bp, 16 predicted proteins | sample Coa_R1_4_FD_66440 | JGI IMG/M metagenome (GOLD analysis project Ga0070741, IMG submission 66440) | Surface soil microbial communities from Centralia Pennsylvania, which are recovering from an underground coalmine fire - Coalmine... | ecosystem: Environmental > Terrestrial > Soil > Unclassified ...
TCGCTCTCCGGCATCGCCAAATCCCAGATCGTCCAACGCAGCGTCGGCGAGCTCGTGGTGCGAGTCGTGACCGCTCCGGGATACTCGGCCCGCGAGGAGTCCCGCCTCGTCTCCGGGCTGTGCGACCGGCTGGGCGAGGGGACGACCGTGCGCGTGGAATATTGCCCCGATATCCCGCGTACCGCCTCGGGGAAGTATCGCTGGGTGATCTCCGACGTCTCGGCGCGCTCGACGCGACCATGATACGCAACCTGGCAACGGCGCTGGTCGCGATGGCGCTTCTCGTCCTGCTGGGCGAGGCCGTCATGCGGACGATCATCCCGGCCCCGCTACCCTGGCTCGATCCGCAGACCCTCTACCAGCCCGATCCCGCGTTGCACTACCGGATGCGGCCGAACCAGGCGACGTTCACCGCCGACAAGCCGTGCCGCACCAATGGCCTCGGACTCCGCGGCGGCGAGATCGAGATACCCAAGCCGGCCGGCGTGTACCGCATCATGCTTCTCGGCGATTCCATCGCCTTCGGCTTCGGGGTCGCCGAGGACGATACGTTCGCGCGGCTGCTCGAACGGCGCCTGAACGACGGCGCGCATGCAATGACGCGGTACCAGGTCGTCAACGCGGCCCAGCCGGCCTTCAATACCCGGCAGGAGGTGACCTACTTCGCCCGGGAAGGGCTGCAGCTCGATCCCGACGCCGTCATCCTCGCGCTGTACTGGAACGACATCCACAGCGAGATGCTGCAGCATGCCGACGCCCTCGGGCGGCTCGTCGAAGGGCCACCCGAGGCGAACGTCGGCGCCTTCGGCGAGTTCCTCATGGCGGCGCCCATCCGACGGCTGCGGAACTTCGTCAAGCGATCGCGGCTGCTGTACTTCATCACCTACCGCGCCCGCACGATCGAGACCCGGTTCTCGGCGGACAATCTGTCGAGCACGTTCATGTCGGTCCTCCTCGGCCGCGACGACCCCCGCGTGGAGGCCGGATGGCGGATGGTCGAGGCAGAGCTCCAGCGGCTGCAGGCGATATGTCGCGAGCGATCGCTCCCGCTGCTGGTGGCCGTCATGCCCATGGAGGAAGTGCTCCCGGACCGGTTCCCGCGCGCAGAGTATCCTGCGCGCGTACTCGAGCTCTGCCGGCGCAACGATTTGCGGTGCGTGGATCTCCATCCACCCTTCCGCGAGATCGCCGCCCGGGGCACCTCGGGGTTCATCGACTACGACGACGCCCACCCGAACGAGGAAGGGCATCGGATCATCGCGCGGGAGCTCAGCGCTGTGCTCGAGGACACCGGTGTGCAGACCGCGGTGCGCACACGCTAGCATGGACGTCCTGGAACCACCCGACTTTTCCGTCGTCGTCATCACCCGGAACGAGGAGCGTCACATCGCGGCCTGTCTCGAATCGGTCTCCAAGGCGATGCGCGGCCGCCGCTACGAGTTGATCGTGGCCGACGCCAACTCGACCGACGCCACGGCGGAGATCGTCGGGCGCCATCCGGCGACGCTGGTACGCCTCGGCGCCGGCGCGCGACCGACCCCTGCCGCTGGTCGTCACGTCGGCTTCGCGCTCGCGCGCGGCAGGCTCGTCCTGTTCCTCGACGGCGACTCCGTGCTCGACGCCGGCTGGGTCGACGCCGCGCTCGTCGCGCTGGAGGACCCTCGGCTGGCCGGCGTCGCGGGGATCCGCGAGTCCGTCTTCCGGCCGCTCTCGGGAGCGGTGACGCGGCGGCCGTTTCCTCAGGATACGACCGGCGAGCCCGAGCTCCCTTTCCTCGGCGGGTCCGCGGTCTACCGCGCTTCCGTCCTGCGCGCGGTCGGAGGGTGGAACCCGTTCCTCTTCGCGTGCGAAGAGGCGGAGCTCGGCGCGCGCCTTCGGGCACGGGGATACCTGCTGCGACGCCTGCCCGTCCGCATGACCGAGCACCTGACGGAGTCGCGCGCCGAAACGCTGTCCGAGCTCTGGCGCCGCGTGCGACGCGGGTATCCGTACGGCATGGGGCAGCTCGTCCGTCACGGACTCACCAATCGCACGCTCCGGCGTGACCAGCTGGCGGCCGTCGTGCGGCCGCTGGCGGCCGTTCTCGCCCTCGGCTGCGCGGCGGCCGGCCTCGTGCTCTGGCTCCGTGCCGGCCGCCCCGGGCTGGCGCTCGGCTGGCTGGGCGCAGCGACCTTCACCTTCGCCGCCTTCTGCCTCCGCGCCGGCGGCGTCCGCCGACCCGCGTACTACGCGATCGAGTGGCCGCTGACCGGGCTCATGATCCTGCGCGGCCTCCTCATGCGGCCACGCAGCCCCGAGGAGTATCCGCCGCCGCTCCTCGTGGACCTGTCACCGGCCGCGCCGGCGCGCGTTCACGGTGCGACGACCTCGACGTCGACGAGCGTGGGCGCCGCGAGCAGCGACGAGCTCGGCCCTTCGTAAGCCCCGATGTCCCAGCCGCTGCCCTGCGGCCGCACGCCGCCGTCCATATCTACTGTCAGATCGGGGGCGATGCTCGTGCCTGCGTCGCGCGAGGGGCTGACGCTCTGCAGGTGGAAATCAGCCGTGGCGATCGATACGAACTGGGGATCCAGCTGCTGCCCGTTGATGTCCCAGCCGGCACAGGGCGCGCCGCTGAAGGCGGTCCCGCACCAGAACCGATGATTCGAGATCACCGCATTGTAGACGTTGTTGTAGTTCCACACTTGGCCGTTCGCGATGGTACGCGCGGTAAAGAAGACGTCAGACCAGTACTGTCCGCTCTTCGTTCGGATGAACTGGTTGTCCTTCACCGTGAGGGAGTGCGCGGGAAGGCCGGCGGCACCGTTGACGGCGAACTCCATCAGCTGGGCCGTATCGTTGTTCACGACGGTATTGCCCAGGATGCGGAACTCGGTCCCCGCCGAGACCGTCCCCTGCAACGCGATGCCCATGCCGATGTGCTCGTAGATGACGTTGCCGGCGATGAGGTTCGTGCCGCCAACATCGAGGAGGTATATCCCGTTCGCCTCCGCATCGCCTGTGATAGCCCGCCGACCATTGCGGTAGACCGTGTTGCGCGTGATCGTGAGGTTCCAGGGCGCTCCAGTCAGTACGATGCCGGAGCCCCGATCCTGCTGCTGGGGCCCGCACGGTCCGGTCCCGCACGCCGCCTGCCCGATGGCATTGTCGTGCACGATGTTCCGGGTGATCGTGCATCCGTTGATCCGATTGCACGAGAGACCGTGATCGCCGTTGTTGTACGATTCGTTTCCGTCGAGGAGGAATCCGGCGGGCGTTCTGTTCTCCAGGTTCTCGATCTCGACGCCATAGGCCCAGGAGTCCGAGATTCTGCTGTTCCGCAAAGTGAAGTTCTTGACGACGGTGACGTCGGGAAACACCCGAACGCCCGATCCGCCGCTCTGCTCGAGCGTGACGCCGTCCAGGGTGACGTCGTCACTTCCATTGTAGATCTCGATGAGGCCGCCGAACACGTTCGGCACGGCGGCCTTGCGGCGCAGGTGGACGCTGCTGATCGCGACGTTGCGGACGCCGCTGATGTAGATGCCGAGCCGTCGATAGCCCACGTACCAGATAGAGCCATCGTTCGCCGGGTTGGTGATCGAGTAGACGCAGATCCGCTTGTTGGCGGGGTCGAAGAACATTTCCCCTTGCGACGAGATATCCGTACAGACGGCGGCCCTCGCACTGCTCGGGTTGTCGATCGTGCCATTCTTTGCCCAGCGGATCCCGCTGCGGTAGACGTGAGGCTTGTCGTCGCCGGGCGTGTAGAGCTTGACCGATGCGTCGAACGGGACGGCGTACACATTGGGCGACACGGAACGCCAGCTGGGGGCCGGGATCGTCTCCCCGCCCTCGATGATCGGGTCCGGGCCCGAGCCGTATCGGCCGATCGTGATCGGGCTCGGCGGCGATGCCGGAAAGTTCTGGCCATTGATGAACCAGATCATCGGAAACGACTCACCCGCCTTGAGGAATATCGAATCGCCGGAGGCAAGCGCGTGCCAGCCCGAGCCGGCATCGGGCGCCTGACAGGTGGTGCCGCCGGGAACGCAGGCGGCGCCCGGCGGGGTCTTCCACGGGCTCGCCTCACTTCCGCCGTTGGCATTGCTGCCGAGCGAATAGTCGACGTAGTAGGCCGCGCCGAATGCCGATGGGATGGCCCAGCTGCACATGGCCGCCACGATCGAACCGACAATGACGGCCAACGGCATGAGTCCTGTGCGCGCGTTGCTCATCCGAAATTCAGGCCCGATGACGCGGGCAGGCAAACGGATAGCGGCATGCGTACAAATCTGGCTGCTTCGTTTGCCGTCCGCAGAGGAAGCGCCGTGCGCTCGCAGCATTTCCACCGAGACGACCGCTTCGTGCATCACCGAATGCAACCGCCGTGCCGCGAGATCGAATCGCATCCGCACCGGTCTAACCCGATTGCCAAACCCCTCGCCATGAAAAACATGGGCGCGTGCGCCGGGGCGGATACTCGCGCGAGGGTCCGAAACGTTCGGACGTTCTCCATTCGGACGTTCTCCACTATGATAGTACCATCGGGCGGGCGCGCATCGCGGCGCAATTGCAAACGCGCTCGCGAAGTCGTGACGCCACGCACGGCACCATCTCCCTCGCGCGCACCATGAGCACGTGGCGCGAAGACGAAGGCAGCCGCTGGCTTGCCCTCGTGGTCCTGGCGACTGCCGTCGGCGCCGCGCTGCGCCTGGGCGGTCTCGATGCACAGTCGTTCTGGACCGACGAGCACATCTGGAGCGTCACCGCTGCCAGGCCGCCGACCGAGATCATGCGGTTGCCCGATGGTTACCCGCCGCTCTATGGCCTCCTGCTTCACGTCCTCGTCTCTGCCGGGCTGGACTCCGACTGGTGGTTGCGACTTCCCTCTGCAATTGCCGGGATCCTTTCCATCCCGGTCCTCTACGTGATCGGCCGACGAACCGAAGACCCCGTCCGTGCGACCGCGGCCGCCGGGCTGTTGGCGATCCATCCCTTCGCCATCTGGTATTCACAGGAAGCGGGGGTCTACGCCCTGCTCGCACTCTGTGCCCTGGTGAGCACCGCGTTCTTCCTCGCGATGCTGGACGACGGCCGGCGTCGCGCGGCGGTCGGCTACGCGGCGAGCGCTTGCCTCGGGTTCGGGTTGCACTACTACTTCGCGTTCGTGGTGGCGGCCCAGGCATGTATCGCCGCACTCGACGCCTGGCGTGCGCCCGGCCATCGCCGCATGTGGCTGCAGGCCGGACTGGCGACTCTCCTCGCGTTCGCGCCCTGGGGACAATCGTTCCTCGCGGATCTCGCATCCCAGTCCGCCGAGGACAGCGCGCGTGTTCTGTCGTGGCTCGCGATGCCGTACACGGCCCTGACCTTCGTGGGCGGACTCTCGCTCGGTCCGCCGATCCGCACGCTCCATCCCGCCCTGGAGCTCGGCTCCAGCATATGGCCGGGACTCCAGCCCTACCTGCCATCGACGGTCTTCGCGATCACGGTCTGTGTCCTGCTCGGCGCGCTCGGACTCGCCCGCCGCCTGGACTCGCCGCGTTTACTCGTATTGCTGCTCGCGGTCATCCCGGCCCTCGGAGCGTGGATCTGCTCGGCGGTCGTGGTCGGTTACCGACCCCGGTATGCGTTCGCGGGCCTCCCGTTCGCCATGATCTGGTTCAGCGGCGCCAGGCGGAGCCGGCTGCCGGTGTTCGCGTCGATCCTGCTCGTCGCGTTCGTGGCGCTCGAGCTCACCGGCCTCGCACAGCTCGACACCATGGCGTACGCACGCGAGGACTCGCGCGCGGCTGCACGCTACATCGCAGCCAGGGACCCACGGGCGACCGTCGTGCTCCTCGGCGACGGCGCCGTTCCGTTCGACCGCTACGCCAAGGACGTCTGGCGGCGGGTGATGGTGCGGCCGCAGGACGCGCGCGACGACGCTGCCGTGGCGACGCTGATGGCGCACACCCTCCCCGGCGCCAAGGACGTGTGGCTCGTCTCGTCGCGTCCGTGGACGGTCGACCCGGACGACCGGGTCGCGTCATTTCTCGCCGAGCGGTTCCCCCCCGGCGAAGCCGTCGTGTTCAGCGGCGTTTCAGTTCGGCACTATGGCGACCGACGAGCCGCCGAACGATGACGCTAGTTCGCATCGGACGATGACGTCATCAAGGACGGTCCCACGACGGGCGGCCGTTACAGGTACGCAGCGACTGGCAGATCGCGTCCGGATGATCGTGGCGCGCCATACATTTCGATCCGCTCGCGTGTACCTCGGTACGCGGCAGTCGGCCCGCGTCGCACGGTGTCGCAAGCCATGAAGCTCCTGTTCGTGTTCGGGACGCGGCCCGAGGCCATCAAGCTGGCCCCCGTGATCCTGCAGTTCGCCAGGCGCGCGCGCGACGTGCAGTGCCGGACGTGCGTGACGGCACAGCACCGCGAGATGCTCGACCAGGTCCTGACGGTCTTCGACCTCGTGCCGGACCATGACCTCGGGATCATGGAGGCGGACCAGACGCCGACCGGGGTGGCCGCGCTGGTGCTGAGCCGCCTCGAACCGATCCTGCGCCGCGAGCGGCCCGACTGGGTGCTCGTGCAGGGAGACACCACGACCGCGGCCGCCGCGGCGATGGCCGCCTTCTACGCCGGCGTCCGGGTTGCACACATCGAGGCGGGCCTGCGCACGCGCGATCGATCGCAGCCGTTTCCCGAAGAGATGAACCGACGCATGATCGGGACGATCGCCGACCTGCATTTCGCGCCGACCGAGCGCGCGCGGCAAAACCTGCTCGCCGAGTGCGTCGACGATGCGCACATCCTGGTCACGGGGAACACGGTGATCGATGCCCTGCGCTGGATTGCCGCACAGCGTCCGCTCGAGCCGCGAGCCCCATCGCGTGTGAAGCAAGTTCTTCTCACCGCTCATCGGCGTGAGAATCTCGGGAGGCCGCTCGAGAACATCTGCCTCGCCGTCCGCCGGATCGCGCGGCGAAGACCGAACAGCGTGCAGATTGTCTACCCCGTTCACCGCAATCCCCACGTCATGGAGCCGGTCCACCGTCTTCTGGGCGGTGTCCCCGGCGTGACCCTGACGGCACCTCTCGACTACGCGGCGCTCGTCGGGACGCTCGAAGGCGCTCATCTCGTGCTGACCGACTCCGGCGGTCTCCAGGAGGAAGCCCCTGCGTTCGGAGTCCCGGTGCTCGTGCTGCGCGACGTCACCGAGCGGCCGGAGGGGCTCGAGGCGGGCACGGCCCGTCTGGTGGGCACCGACCCCGATCGGATCGCCACCGAGGTCTTCCGGATGCTCGACGATCCCGCCGCCCACCGCGCCATGGCACGCGCCGTCAATCCGTTCGGCGACGGCCGTGCGAGCGAACGGATCGTCGGCGCCTTGCTGGGCGATCGCGTGGAGCGGTTCGTCGCGCGGTGACCCGTGTGGCAGGCGGGCACGGCAACCGCGCCGCTCGACGACGTGTTCTCCGCGGCACGCGAGAGCTACTGAGCGGAAGAGAGCGAGCAAGGGGCAAGACGAAGTTGACGTCGTTTTGCGCGCTATCGTCGTCCAAGATGAAGGTTCGCCGCCCGCAGCCATGAGGACGGGGCTCTGACGCGCGTGTCATCCAATGTAAGCCGGGTCCACCGCGGAGAGCGTTGGGCGACGCTAATCGCCGCTGGAGCCCTCTGTCTCGCGGTCGGGGTGCTCGTCTATCGCGGAAAGCACGACGCGCAATCCTGGGTCCTGGCCGACTTCAAGGAGCAGGTTTACTACCCGGAGCGCGCCTTCCTGGAGGGGCGCAATCCGTATGGAGGCTATCCGGCCCCGAACTCCCTTGCTGGTTACGCCCCGCACACGCTCCTGATTCACCTGCCGCTCGGCCTGGTCGACTATCCGACAGCCGCCATCGCCTACCAGATGCTGGTGTCGCTGCTGACCGTCACGTTTGCCTACACGGTCCTGCGGTTCAGTGGCAGCCGCGACGGCCTCGCTGCGACGCTCGGCCTCGCAGCTGCGATTCTCGTCAGCCGACCTGGACAGATGAACTTCATCAACGGAAACGTGACGGTGCAGGTCCTGCTGGGCGCCTACGTGGCCTTCCACTACGCGCGGCGGCGGCCGGCCGTCGCGGCCGCGGGGCTCGCGCTCTCGCTCATCAAGCCGACGATCGGTATTCCGCTCGCGATCATGATGCTGCTCGGGCGGGGCGACGTGAAGGCCGTCGTCCTGGGTGGCGTCATCGCGGCGGTGCTGTCTGCCATGGCGATGGTGGTGATCCTCCCCGAGGCCGGTGGGATTGGTCCGTTCGTCGCCTCCGTTCGGGCGGGTGTCGAGGGCTTCCGCGCGGTGACGGAGACCGATCCTCTCGGGGGATGGTCACGGGTGGATGTGATCCCGGTCGTCGCGAAACTCATGGGCCGGAATCCCCCCTTGTTGACCGAGATCGCGCTGGGCCTGGCGATCCTGGCGTCAGGAGTGATCGGCGTCAGGCGCCTTCTCGCCCGCGGCGGCTCGGCGGACTCGTGTCTCGTTACGACGATCGTCTATCTCACCATTCTCATCTTCAGCTACCAACAAGCCTACAACGTTCTCATCCTGACGCTGCCACTGGCCGCGCTCGTCGTGGACCCTGACACCCGGCCGGTGGCCACTCGTCCCATCGCGCGTTGGACGCTGGTGGGCCTGCTCGTCTTCCCGTTCCTCAACTACCTCAGCACCTACGGCGCACTGACGCGCCTCGGGATCGAGGGATGGAGGTGGACGTTGGTGACGAGCCTGAGCGGGCTGGCGCTCCTGACGGCATGGAGCGTGACGCTGGGCAGCACGGTCTGGCCAAGTAGACTACCGGCGCGCGAAGTCTCTCCGCTCCAGGGCGCGTAACCTGATCGGTGAGCCGATCGACGAGTCGGTCAACTCCCGGTCGCCGGGACGTTCGTAGTCCAGCAGCCGCAGCCGCCAGCGGGCGGGCATGCCCGTTGATATCGCGGCGGCGCGCGCCGCGAATGCTGGACGATTCTGAGCGGGGGTAATTCATTCACCATCCCCGAGAGGGAAGGCGAACTTGCTGACGTCACCACCAGCGAACACGTGGACGTGCCCTGTGTGCAACTCCTCGGACGGCCGATTCCGTTTCCAAAAGCGTGGCCACTCGATCGTCCGATGTGGCGCGTGCAATCTCCACTACTATCCGTGGGAGCCCGCGGAAGATGACATCGACCGACTGTACGGTGAGACCTACTTCATGGACGGGGGCGATGGGTATCCCGACTACGTTGCGGACGAGGCTGCACACCGAAAGCAGGCGCGACGCTATCTCCGTCGCCTGCGCAGAGTCGGAGTGCAAACCGGGTCGCTCCTGGACGTCGGTTGCGCTGCTGGGTTCTTTCTCGACGAGGCCCGCCGAGCAGGTTGGGACGTGATTGGATGCGATGTGAGTGCGTACGCCTGCCGTCATGCAGAGCGGCTCGGCTTGGACGTCCTCCGGGCGACCTTCGCCGCCGCGCCGTTGCCGGCGCGGTTCTTCGATGTAGTCACGATGTTCAACACTTTCGAGCATCTCCCCAGGCCTCGCGAGGTGGTGGCAAGGGTCGAGAGCCTACTCCGGCCCGGCGGGGTGTTCGTGTTCGAGACGTGGGACAGGGACGCTCTCGTGGCGCGTCTACTACGCCAGCGCTGGCCGCAATACTCTCCGCCGTCGGTTCTCCATTACTTCGCGCGTCGCGACCTCGAACGCCTGCTCGAGCCATCGCACTGGGAATGGGTCGCCTATGGGTCCGCCGCGAAGTGGCTTTCCGTACGGCATGGACTCTCGCTGCTTGACCATCAGCTGCAGGACACCTTGCTCGCCGGCCCCTGTGGCCGTATCGCGCGATCCGTGCCTGCTTCGCTCAGCGTCCCGTATCGCCTGGGTGACCTCGTCTTCGGCATTTGCCAGCTGCGGAAGTGAACCACACCAAACTCGGAGGGTGCCGGTGCAAAGTGCTCATCACACAGCAGCTCGCCGGCCGCGTCGAGTTTCGGCGGACCAGGAGTCAACCGGGACGAGGTCTTCGCGGCCGAACGGCCGGGCGCTCGGCAGGCAGGACTCATTGGCTTCGAGGTCACCTACCCGTTCCAATAGCGAGCTCATCACAATGGACGCGGGGCCGGTGCCACGAGGCGCCTTCGCTCACCTTCCAGGTTGTGGCGGGTGTGTCTCTATGGTGAGGTCGAGTGAGATCCATGAAGAGCCCTTGGGCCATCGTGATCGCGCTGAGCGGCGCTGTGGTAGCGCTGGTGCTCGCCATGCGCTTCGCGGGTGGCGACGCTGCGGGCGAACCGAGCGTGAGTGCGCGCGATCGCCATCCCGGCGCTGGTGGCCGCCTCGCGGTCGGAACGGGAGCCGGCGCCGGCCCGCAGGCTGGCCACGGGGCGACGCCGCCGCGTGCCGGCAGCGGCGCGCACGCCGCGAACGGCGCGGGCGAGCCCGCGCGGCGCCGGCTACGACCACCGATCGCCGATGCGCGGCGGCGTCGCATCGCGCGTGGTGGCGCAACCAGCGATCCGGGCGAAGCCAAGGAACACGGCGAGCTGGAAGCGCCGGTCCAGCCGCCGCTCACCGATGACGTTTTGCCGCCGGCCGAGGCTCCTCCGGCGGACGTGCCTCCGGCGGCAGAAGCCGCGGGCGCCGACGATTCGGCACCCGAGCCGACCGACATTGTCTACTACGGCGCGGATCAAGTCTTTGATAGTCGGTCCCGGGTCGCTGTCGGCGATATCGGCGCGATCACTGCGAATGCTGGCGCGATGTCGTTCTGGTTGAAGCCGGAATGGGAGAGCGGCGATCCCGACCATGCCAGCTTCGTCCAGCTCGGCGAGAACGGCCTGCGCGTCGTCAAGGACGGCAAGTACCTGCGCTTCGAGTACACCAACGCGACCGGTGACAATGAGTTCGGTGGCACCGCCGACACCAGCGAATGGCCGACCGGCGACTGGCGGCACGTCACCGCGACCTGGCAGGACGGCACGTTGTCGCTCTACGTCGACGGCCAGGAGATGCACGTCAACGTTCCGGGCCTCCCCCCGCCGTTCGAGACCAACCCCAAGCTCTACGTCGGCTCCGTCTACTCGGCCGGTAGCGAACCGATCCCGCCGGCCCAGCTCGCCCGGCTCGTCGTCCTGAGCCGCAGCCTGTCGAGCGAGGAGGTCCAGGACCTGTTCGAATCCGCGCCCGCGCCGGAGCGCTGAACAATCCGAAAACAGACTTTCGCACGCAAGCTCGAGACACGAAGACTCGGTTTGCGTATCGGAGATATGCTGCCGGCGGTCCCGAACCTCCCGTTCCGCCCCAACAATGGGCGGGAACGGACGGACGCTGCGGGTGGCCGGCCGCCGGATACGCTGCTACCAGCGCCAGAAGTCTGCAGCCTGTTGCTCCCTCTGTCCTTGATGAGTGATCCAACACTCGTCGTCATTGGTCGCGGAGAACGCGCGTGCCGGTGGGTGCATCTCCCGATCGGTCGCCGTCGCCATCGCCGGGGCGCGATTTGTGACACCGCCGAGCAAGGAAGAGGCCTGGGCGGCAATCGGTGCGTTTCTAGGCATTGCGCCGGGCCGCAAGACTCCAGCGACGCCGGCGCGCCACGGCCGTCGCCGCAATCACCTGCAACGGCCGGCGTGAACATTTTTCTGGCTCGAAGCGCAGACCGGCGTTCGGTACGAAGCGTTGAAACGCCACCACGGCAAGTGGCATCGCTTGAAGGGCCCGGATCAGCTCGAAAAGCTGGCCCATTGGCCCCCACTGTGCCCGCCGAGTCTCGGCGACGGGGCGCATGTCTCTGAGCTAGAAAGTGCGAAAGGGGGGACTTGAACCCCCACGGGTGGTAAGCCCACAGGATCCTGAATCCCATGAGCGTCCGAAAAGCGTAATGCCGGTGCGGAGTATTTTTCTAGTGTAACCATTCTTGTCACCGTTCGCGGTTTTTGGTACTCTCCGATCCACCAAACAACACGCGAGTTCCTGTAACCGTCTGTCGCCCACAGCGTGCGACATGGCAAAGAGGAGGTGGGGCGGTGGGATGCATCTACCAGCGGGGCGGCACATGGTGGATCAAGTACTACCGCCACGGGAAGCCGCTCTACGAGAGCACTGGCTCCGAGAGCCAGACCGACGCTCGGAAGCTCCTGCGCCAGCGCGAAGGCGACGTGGAGCGTGGGTTGCCCGTCGTCCCGCGGATGGGGCGGGTCACGTTCGAGGAGGCGATGGCGGACCTCCTGAACGACTATCGGGTGAACGGGCGGCGCTCGCTGCCCGAGCTCGAGCGGCGGATCCGGAAGCACCTGACGCCCGTCTTCGCCGGAAAGCGCATGGCGACGCTCACGGCGTCGGACGTGCGGGAGTATGTCACGAAGCGCAAGGAGGCGGGCGCGGCGAACGCGAACATCAACCGGGAGCTCGCGGCCCTCAAGCGGGCGTTCTCCCTCGCGATCCAGGAGGGGAAACTCGCCGTGAAGCCTCACATCGCGACGCTGCAGGAAGACAACATCCGGACGGGGTTCTTCGAGGAGGAGCAGTTCCAGGCAGTACGTAAGCGGCTGCCCGAGCCGCTTCGTCCTTTGATGACCTTCGCATTCCTGACCGGTTGGCGGATTCGGAGCGAAGCGCTTCCGCTGAAGTGGAAGGACGTCGACTTCCGGCACGGAGCGGTCACCTTACCGCCAGGCAGTACGAAGAACCGCCAGGGCCGCGTCTTTCCCTTCACGATCGAGCTGCGTGCACTCCTCGAGGGGCAGCGAGAGAGCACACGCCGGGTCGAACGTACTGCCGGTGTGGTCGTCCCTTTCGTATTCCACCGGAATGGTCGTCCTATCCGAGACTTCTATCATGCGTGGCGAAGTGCCTGCCGCGCGGCCGGGATACCTCCGCGTGTGCCGCATGACTTTCGGCGGACTGCGGTGAGGAATCTCGTCCGTGCCGGGATTCCCGAGCGGGTGGCCATGCAGATGACCGGTCACCTGACCCGGAGCGTATTCGATCGCTATCACATCGTGAGCGAGGGCGATCTGCAGGATGCGGCACGGCGGCTTGATGCTGCGCGCAGGCTATGAGGGGAAATGGTGGCCGTAAGGCTTTGGCCAATTGGACTTGTGATTCGGACGGGGTTGGATCTTCCTGGGGGTCCGAACAAGAAGGGTAGGTCTGTGATGATGCAGAGCTTATTTTCCGGGCACAGCCATAGCAACCCTACGCTGGCCGACACGCTGACCTTTCTCAGCGGCAGAGCTGCGGGACCTCATCCCAACAGTTCTTCGTTCCTCAGTGGATTTCGTGTCCCGCGGCACCATTGTGCCATTTCAGGCTGAAGTCTCCTCCTGAGCTGAAGGTCGCCCATCCGGCCTTGCCATCCGAGGCCAACGACCATCCCTTCGGAAAGGGTGGAAGCTGGGGCGGGATGGCTTCTGGCGGTCCCTCAACAGTAAACTGCTTCGTGCCAAACCGCGTCGAAACGAGCAATGTGTCTCCGTCCGAGATATCGACAACCACCACGTTGTTTTTCGCCGGCAGGTCGACCGACCGTCCGGCCACCCTTGCTGCTACAAGGTCCGGCAAGGCGCAGATGACATGGTGCGAACCATTTGGAAGGGGCCTCGATGCCATCAACGCGCCCCGAGTGGCGAGCTTCTCAGCGCCTGCGCAAAGCGCGAGAAAGTCGGTTCGGCCTTGGGGCTTCGCCGCGGCTACCAGCATGCAGTACTCCCGCTGAACATTCTCCCAAACATAAATGTCCTCTCCGCTGGCGCTCAGGGCGAGATGAAGACCAACCTTCTCGTCCAATTTGCGCCCAGTCAAGTGTAAGCCTAGGGGAAGCGGTCTCCGCGAGCTGGCATCGCGCAAGATGGTAAAGGACACGTCGGCCGCGGCAAGTGCCTCTGCGTTATTATCAGTCGCTGCCGATCTGTGAGAGGCGGCTGCGATGATAGCAGTCGCGACTAAAACGACCGCAGCCACCCAGGCGCCGCGCGAATGGTGGGAAGTCATGAACATCAGCATTTGAACTTGCTCGGGTGACTCCAGCCGCTAGCCACTGCGAAAAGCCCGGCGTGAGAGACGATCGAGTCGCCGTACGTCTTCCAAGTACCAGACGTGCAGTAGGTGTTCACCCACACTTGCGCATAGTCAAGGTTGCGCACGCGCCAGGGGATGCCATCGACTTGGAGGTCGTACTTGCCTGCTACTGGGTTATACCTATATAGCTGAGCATGGAGATCGATAAAGTCCATGTCGATGCCGTGGCAGTCCGTCTCAACCTGTGCTTCGATAGAGGTGAGCCCGGCCACGCGGTAGGAGTCGGGCGGATTGACGTAAGTGTCGCACACCTCGACTACCTGAGCGCTCGCTAGCGGGGGGGCAAGCGTGCCTAGGCCAACTACTAGTACTGACGATGCGACCGCAAGAGATTTAAGCTTGCGACGCCTTTGCCGCCTTGTTGCAGGTTTACGCTTACGATGCATCGTGCCCTCCTTTCGGGGTTCGATAAGGCATCGCCAAGCTTAATGTCAAGACGGCGCCTTGACTAACCGCATCTCTCGACCCTATAAGTTTCGATCGGTCAGTTAAGCAGGCAGGCTCATTGCTTGTGCGCCGTGATAATCGAATAGCCGGAGGCCTTAGTGACCGTCGCCGAGAGGTCTTTGTGGAACACCGTTCGGATCGGAACGTCGGGTCATCGGCCTCGAAACAAAAGATGCGGAAGCAGTCGGGGATCGCGGGACCTCCGCTGCAAGGACGACGGGTCATTCTCAGGCCGATTGTCGGCACGGACCATGGTTGGCTCTACGCGCTGTCGACGAATCAGGAGAACGGGTTTCGATGGCGTTACGGGGGAAGCACGCCCAGTCCTGACCTGTTCGTGCGAACCCTCTGGGATCAAGTGCTCGTTCAATTCGTAGTGGAGCGCCGAGCTACGCACGAGCCGGTAGGTCTAGTGGTCGCCTATGCCGCAGATCTGCACAGTGGCCATGTCCAGATCGGTGTGCTTCTTGATCCGGGAGCGCAAAAGCGCGGCTGGCCATTGGAGGCAGCGTTTCTGTTTATCAATTACCTATTTAGCAATTGGAATATAAGGAAGCTCTATGCGGAGTGTTTGGAGTTCAACTATCGTCAGTTCGCGAGCGGCGCTGGCCGCCTGTTCCGAGTCGAGGCGAGATTGCGAGGGCATCACTACTGGAACGGGCAACATTGGGACAAGCTGATTGCATCCTGTACGCGGGTAGAGTGGTCTGCTATCAAGGATCGCATCTTGCGCTTCGCGATCGGGCGAACAGTGGGGTGAGGTTGCTTGGGCGAAAAGGTTGTCGATGGAGTGAGCCCGGAGAACGGGGTTCTCGCCAGGGCTTCGTTGTGGTGTTCGGCAGATGAACGAAAGGGCCGGCGGTCTCGGGGGCTCGGATGATCTCCCGAGGCGTGTGAGCACCGGCACGCGGGGCATCAAAGAGTGATCGTGACTTCTTAGTCGGAGCAGGAAGGTCGGAGAACGTCGTTCGCTCTAGTGTCTCGCCGAGTTAATTCGCTTGCCATACACGTGGTACCGTGATGAAGACCGGGCATGGCGGTGGCAACGAAGTTGGCGGTGGCGGCGAGTGATCGCGCGCACCTCACGACGTGGGTGCGTGCGGCAACGACCCGACGAAGTCTCGCGGAGCGAGCGCGGATCATCCTGCTGAGCGCGGACGGGTTGAGTGCCGCGGCGATCGCCGAGCGGCTCGGGATCGTGCGGTTGACGGTCTATAAGTGGCGCGAGCGGTATCGGCAGCGCGGACTCAGCGGCCTGCACGATCGTCCGCGGCCGGGGCAGCCGCGCCGACTCTCGGCGGAGAAGGCGCGCGACATCTTGCGCTGGACGGTCGAGCGCATTCCGCATGAAGCCACGCACTGGAGCCTGCGGCTGATGGCGAAGCACGCCCGCGTCAGCCAGTGGCACGTCGCCCAGGTGTGGAAGGCGGCGGACCTGCGGCCCCATCGGCTGAAGACCTTCAAAATCAGTCGCGATCCGCAGTTCGCCGAGAAGGTGACCGACGTCGTCGGCCTGTACCTGGACCCCCCGGACAACGCGGTGGTGTTGTCGGTCGATGAGAAGACGCAGATGCAGGCGCTCGACCGGACGCAGCCGATGCTGCCGATGCGCCCGGGGCAGATCGCGCGCCGCACGCACGACTACACCCGGCACGGGACCGCGAGCCTCTACGCCGCCTTCGACGTCGCGACGGGCAAGGTGTTGGGCTCGGTCACGCGACAGCACCGCGCCGCGGATTTCGTCCAATTCCTCGAGAAGATCGACCGCGCGGTGCCGCGGCGTCGCGCGCTCCATCTCATCCTCGACAACAGCAGCACGCATAAGACGCCGGAGGTGACGGCCTGGCTGGCGGCTCATCCGCGCTTCACCTTACACTTCACGCCGACGAGCGCGTCGTGGCTCAATGCGGTCGAAGGGTGGTTCGCCCAACTCGAACGGCGCGCCGTGCGGCGCGGCTCGTTCACCAGCGTGACAGAACTCCGCACCGAGCTGCGGCGGTTCATTGCCGCGCATAACAAGTACGCGGCCAAGCCGTTCGTCTGGACCAAGCCGGCGGACGTCATCCTCGATGCGGTCGCTCGCGCTTCCCGCGCGATGCGAATTAACTCAGCGGGACACTAGCGCGGTGAATCGATAGGTATGGCCTTCGTAATGTTTGTCGAGAAGCTCAGCACCCATCATCGAGGCAGCGGACGATCAGAAAAAGAGCCAGCTTGCGGCTGGCTCTTGCTGACGAGGAGCGGATGTTCGGGTTATCGAGTGGTAGCGCCTACGGCGAGGTCGTAGACATAGCCTTCGGGTTGGCCTCCCCTCACGGATCAGGCGATCGATTTCCCGACCTCTTCACTCACGTACCCGCCTGGGTCTGCACCGGGTGCGGCGAGATCTGGATCGAGGAAACGACACTCCGAGAGGCGGCCGTCCCGCTTCTCCTCGTGGCTGATGGTCGTCTGACGAAAGCTGGCCCCGCAGGCCGGGGAGCGTCGTTTTAACTTTGGGCTTTGGTCTTCATGGTTTGGTGGTCCTCTTTGTCTTCGTCCCTTTGCGCTTCCGTGTCCACGGGTCCTCCCGTAAGCTTCCCCGTCAAGGACACCAGGCGTTGTTAGACTCCGGCGGGGTGTGACGTTGGTCCCGAAAGGACACATTCCGCTGCTAGAGTTCACGCGGCTCCGGCGATCCGTGTTCCCTGACGGTGGGCGACGAACTCGCGCGGTGTCAGGTGCCCGAGCGAGCCGTGAGGTCGATGCTCGTTGTAGTCGAGGCGCCAGGCTTCGATCTTCTGTCGCGCGTCCTCGAGCGAGACGAACTGATGCACGTTCAGGCACTCGTCGCGCAAGCGCCCGTTGAAGGACTCGATGTGGGCATTCTGCACGGGTTTCCCGGGATGGATGAAATCGAGCGCGATGCCGCGCCGGTACGCCCAGTCTTCGAGTGCTCGGGAGGTAAACTCGGTGCCGTGATCGACCGTGATCGAGCGCGGGCTCGTCGTGCCGGTCAGCACGCGGTCGAGGGCCTCGGCGACCGCGCGTCCCGACATGGCCGTCGCCACCTCCAGCAGCGGACTCTCGCGACTCCACTGATCGACGACGGTGAGCACCCGGAAGGGGCGCCCATCCGCGAAGGCGTCATGCACGAAGTCCATACTCCACCGTTCCTGCGGCCCCACCGGCGTCGGCGCGGGACCGCGATGGAGGGCGATGTGCTTGCGTCGCCGGACGCGCATGCGGAGCTGCAGGCCCTCGAGCCGATAGAGTCGCCGCACGCGTTTCCGATTCACGGGCCAGCCCTCGCGCCGCAGCAGGACCCAGATCCGGAGATAGCCGAACCGCGGCCGGGCGTGCGCGAGCTCCCGGATCCGCAGGCGCAGCGCCGACTGATCCTTGGCGCGCCGGGGTCGATACCAGGCGGTGCGACTCAGCTGCGCGAGCCCACACGCGCGGCGGACGGCGATCGCGAACGTCTCCTGAAACCATCGCGCCAATTCCCGCCGCCGTGTGGGCGTCAACTTTTCCGCCGAAGCGCCTCCGCGAGCATGTGCTTGTCGAGCGTGAGGTCGGCGACGAGCCGCTTCAACCGCGCATTTTCGTCTTCGAGCTGCCGCACGCGGCGCACCTCGTGCACCCCGAGATGCCCGTAGCGTTTCTTCCAGACGTAGAACGTGGCTTCGCTGATCCCGAGCTGCCGGCACACATCCGGGACCGCCGTGCCCGCCTCCGCTTGGCGCAGCGCGTAGGCGACCTGCTCCTCCGAGAACTTCGACCGCTTCATCCGGTGCCTCCCCTCCGTGGCTGAGGACCGCCGAAGCCGGCGCTCTACTCTACTTTTGGCGTGCCGTCGATTTCGGGGGAGACGTCAC
>Ga0070741_10009821_pt1 | contig 18369 bp, 15 predicted proteins | sample Coa_R1_4_FD_66440 | JGI IMG/M metagenome (GOLD analysis project Ga0070741, IMG submission 66440) | Surface soil microbial communities from Centralia Pennsylvania, which are recovering from an underground coalmine fire - Coalmine... | ecosystem: Environmental > Terrestrial > Soil > Unclassified ...
AACGGCGCATGGGGATTGAAAGGCGCCACCGTCGTCACCCTGTCGGCGGTGAGAGAGGAAGCGCTCGGCGAAGCGCTGACGCTGGCGTGGCAGCGAGCCGTCGCGCTCGGCCCGACACGAAGCACGAAGAAGAAGAAGTGATAGTGTAGGCCTCCTCGGAGGACCGATGTCGCTTTCTCGCCGACGTTTCCTGCAATGGACCGCGGCCATGTCCGCGTGGGCCATCGCCGCGCCTGCGCGAGCGAAGACGGCGTTTCGATCCGATCTGCTGCCGTCGGAAAAAGAAGTCTGGGATCAGCAGCTCTGGATGGCGAAGCTCGGTCCGAAATACACCGGCAACAACGCGCACACCGAGTTCGTCGAGTTTCTCGCGACGGAGTGCAAGAGGATCGGTCTCGACGTCAGCCATGAGCGCTATACGTTCCCGCGATGGGACGCGAAGCGGTGGAGTCTCAGCGTCAACGGCGCGATGGTGCCGACGACGTCGTACTTTCCGTATTCGGGGCAGACGCCGGCGAGCGGCATCACCGGTGAGATCGTGTTCGCCGGCACGAATCCGAAGTTCGATCTCAGCAACCTGCAGGGCAAAATCTCGCTCGTCGAATGCCCGACGAACGTGCGCAACTGGGCGGATGAATATCAAGCCTGGGGAATTTATCCTTCGTCTGAAAAATTCCCCGAGTCGATCAAGCCCGCTCGCGGGTCGGTCAACGACCTGACCCAGTTCGCGAAGGCGGGCGCCGTCGGCGTCATCCTCGCGTGGACCGACATCTCCGACGCGAACGCGGCGGATCAGTACTCACCGTTCTCGCGTCCGCCGCAAGGCGTGCCTGGTTTGTATGTCGGCCGCGCAACCGGCGCGAAGCTGAAGTCGATGGCCGGTGCGCCGGCGACGATCGTACTCGAAGCGGACACGATTGCAGATACGCCAACCGACACGGTGATCGCGACGCTCCCTGGGTCCACGGACGAGGTGATCATCGTCAACACGCACACGGACGGTCCGAACGCGACCGAAGAAAACGGCGCGCTCGGGATTCTCGCGCTGATGAAGTACTTCGCGAAGATTCCGAAAAGCGAGCGCCGCCGAACGATCGTCTGCCCGATGACCACCGGTCACTTCGCGAGCCCGTGGGTGCCATCGATTCGCGGCTTCATCCAGAAGTCGCCGGACATCATCAAGCGATCGGTCGCCGCGATCACCGTCGAACACCTCGGCTGCCTCGAGTGGATGGACGATGCGCAGATGAATTACAAGGCGACCGGGAAAGAAGAGTGGAGCGTGGCGACCACGCCGTCGAAGCCGATGGCCGACGCCATGCTGGACGCGCTGCAAGGGACCGCCAATCGCCGAACGGGGCTCGTCAACCCGGTGAAGGGCGGATTCCTCGGCGAGGGCAGTTCGCTGTCGCGCGCCGGTGTCCCGACGATCGGCTACATCCCGCAGCCGAACTACCTCCTCGCGGCGCCCGCGGACATGTGCATCTCGAAGATGAGCTCGAAGTTGATGCACGCGCAGATCGAAGTGTTCGCGAAGACCATCCACAACGTCGATGCGATGGGCGCCGCCGAATTGAGGAAGGCAAACTCGTGATCCTGATCGCGATCTTGTTCAGTGTGCAGTTGCAGGGGCAGTCGCTCGGCGACGCCGTTCTCTACAACGATGCCAAAGCCGTCCAGACGCTGATCGCGAAAGGCGCGAACGTCAACGAGATGGACGAGACCGGGATGACGCCGTTGATGATCGCCGCGTCGGAGGGACGAACGGCGATCGCGAAAACATTGATCGATGCCGGCGCTGACGTGAAGCAGGCGAGCGGTGAGGGGACGACCGCGTTGATGCGCGCCGCCTCCGCGAATCGCGTCGACGTGATGGCGCTGCTCGTGTCGAAAGGCGCGGACGTCAATGCGAAGAACAACGGCGGCATGACGGCGCTGATGGTCGCCGCCTTCGGCGGCTATCCCGATGCGGTGCGTGCGTTGCTGACGAACAAAGCGGATCCCAACGCGAAGGACAACCAGGGCCGAACCGCCTTGATGGCCGGCGCCACGAGCGGCAACGCCGCGGTCGTGGACACGTTGTTGAAGGCCGGCGCTGACGCGACGGCCACCGACGCCGGTCACGGATCGCCGATGACGTATGCGGCGGCCGAAGGCTACGCGGCCGTGATGCAGGTGCTGCAGCGTGCGGGCTTGAAGCCGAACGCGGGCGACCTCGCGCTCGCGGCGGCGGGATGTCATACCGATGCCGTCACGCTTGCGCTGGCGTCAGGCGTCGGCGTCAACGGCGCCGACGGTCAGATCGTGCCGCTGCTCACCGCCGCCGGCGCAAATTGCGTCGACGTCGTCCGTCTGCTCCTCGATCGCGGCGCGGATGTGAACGCGAAGGACGGTGACGGCTGGACGGCGTTGATGAAAGCCGCGCAGGCCGGTCATCCCGACATGGTACGTTTGCTGATGCAACACGGCGCGGACATGTCGATCGCCGACAAGGACGGCCGGACGGCGTGGATGTTCGCCGCGATGAGCGGCAGCACGGAGATTGCCGACATCTTCAAACAGGCGCGGGCCGCGCAAGGTGCGAACCGCAAGCTCGACGTGTCGAGCCCGACGCTGACCGACGGTCAGCCGATGCCGAAGCAATACACCGCCGACGGTCGCAACGATTCGCCGCCGCTCGCGTGGACGAACGTGCCGGAAGGGACGAAGTCGTTCGCGGTCGTGCTCGAAGATCCGGACGCCGGCAATCCGCCGCCGTTCGTGCACTGGGTGATCTACAACATCCCGCCGGAAGCGAAGGGGCTGCCCGAAGCGGTGCCGTTCGAGCCCGACGCGAAGATGCCGAACGACATCGCCGGCGCGACGCAAGGCATCTCCGGATTCCGTCGCCCGATCTATCGCGGTCCCGCGCCGCCGCCGGGCAAGCCGCATCACTATCGCTTCGTCGTCTACGCGCTCGATCTCGTGCCTGAATTGAAACCTGGCCTGACGCGCGCGGATTTGATCGAGGCGATTCAGGGTCACATCACCGCGCAAGGCGAACTCGTCACCACCTACGAACGCAAATGACGACATTCATCTCGAGACGAGAACTATTGAAAGCCGCGGCCATGGCGCCTGTCGGGCGGGTCCTGTGGACCCGCCTGGACGCCGGGTCCCAAGGACCCGGCCTACAACCGGGGACGCTGACGTCGCGCGAAATGGAGATCCTGAACGCCATCGCCGGACGGCTGATCCCGAACGACGAACTTGGACCGGGAGCCGTTGATGCCGGCGTGACGCACTACATCGACGCCGCGCTCGGCGGCGCGCTGTCGTCGTCTCGTCCGGCATACGCCGCGGGACTCGCCGCGGTCGACAAGTACGCGCAGTCGTCGCGTGGCAAGGCGTTCACCGATCTGTCGCCGACGGATCAGGACTCGGTGCTGATCGACGTCGAATCGGGCACCGCGACCGGATTCACCGGCAGCCCGGCGCAATTCTTCGCGATGGTCCTCGGTCACACGCATCAGGGGATGTTTGGTGATCCGTTCTACGGCGGCAACAAAGATTTTGCCGGCTGGGATCTGATTCGCTATCCCGGCGTGCGGACGATGGTCACGGCGACGGATCAGAAGAACCTGGAAGCGCAGCAACTGAAGCCGAATCACAAGTCGGCGTACGACTACGATTCGTTCACCAAGGCGGATCCGCACCATGGTGAATAGGCTAAAAGAGACCGACGTCGTCGTCGTCGGACTCGGCGCGGCCGGCGGCGTCGCCGTGTTGCCGCTCGCGCAAGCCGGACTCGACGTCGTCGGCCTCGAAGCGGGCACGTGGCTGACGCGCAAAGATTTTTCGCCGGACGAACTTCGCAATAACTACCGCGGCTGGCCGCAGTCGGTCCAGAAAGCCAATCGCGAAGTGCCGACGTCGCGCGCGACCGCCTCGTCGCCGATGTCGCCGCGGCTGGCGATCCATCCGATGCAGAACGGCGTCGGCGGCACGACGCTGCATTACTGGGCGCAAAGCTGGCGGCTGAATCCGTGGGACTTCAAGGTCGTCACCGAGACGAAGCGCCGCTACGGCGCCTCGCGGATCCCGAAGGGGACGACGGTCGAGGACTGGCCGTTCGGGTACGACGAGCTCGAGTCGTATTACGACAAGATCGAATACGAGGTCGGCGTGTCGGGGCAGGCCGGCAACCTCGATGGCAAGATCGATCCGCGCGGCAACGTCTTCGAAGCGCCGCGCAAGCGTCCGTATCCGATGCCGCCGCTGCGGTGGACGTCGTATCTCGAGAAGATGTCGGCGTCCGCAAAATCAGTCGGCTGGCATCCGTTTGCCGGACCGGCGGCGATCAACTCGCGCTCGTATCAGAACCGATCCGGCTGCATGTACCACGGCTTCTGCAACCGCGGCGGCTGTCACGTCGACGCGAAGAACTCGACGATGGTGACGACGATTCCGCGGGCGCAGGCGACGGGACGGTTGAAGGTCGTCACGCGCGCGCACGTCACGCGCATCGAGGTCGATGCGAACGGCCTCGCGACCGGTGTCACGTATCTGACCGACGGGACGGAGTACTTTCAACCGGCGAAGGTCGTCCTCCTCGCGAGCTACACGTACGAGAACGTGCGCTTGCTGCTGCTCTCGAAATCAAAAGCGTTCACGAACGGACTGTCGAACACGCGCGGACAGGTCGGCCGTCACTATTTCAGTCATCACCAGGCGGCGCCTGTCACGGCGCTGTTTCCGTTCGACCTGGACAGCTGGTATGGACTGCCAGCGCAGGGCGTCGCGGTCGACGACTTTGCGGACGACAACTTCGATCATTCGAACGTCGATTTCATCGGCGGCGGCAACCTGTGGGTCTATTCCGATCGGCGTCCGATTGGCGCCGCGGGAATGAACACGTTCGGCATGGCGCCGGGCTGGGGATCGTCGTGGAAGAAATTCATTCGCGAGAACGCCGACCGCACGAACACCGCATACATTCAGAAGACGACGCTGCCGTACGAGGACAACTACCTCGATCTCGATCCGAACGTGAAAGATCCGCTCGGCGATCCGGTGATCCGCATTACGGCGGAGTACAAAGAGAACGAGCGCAAGATCGCCGCCTTCACGCAGGACAAGATGGAGCAGTGGTATCGCGAGGCGGGCGCGGTCGCGGTCCAGCGCGGACCGCTTGGCGGCGCCATGCCGCCGGCGACGCACGCCTACGGCGGCACGCGCATGGGCGATAACAAAGAGACGAACGTCGTCGATCGCTGGAGCTTCTCGCACGAGGTCCCGAACCTGGGGATCCTCGGCGCGTCGACGATGGGGACGAGCGGCGCGCACAATCCAACGCTGACGGTGCAAGCGTTAGCCTGGCGCGCCGCCGAGCATCTCGCGAAAAACTGGAAGCAGAGAACGTGAAGATGTAGCGCAGGCCTTCAGGCCTGCCTCTGGTGAAGCAGCCCTAAAGGACTGCGCTACACCTGTCCAGCCTCCAGCCTCTAGCGTCTAGCCAAAGATGCAGCCGACCTTCTTCTTTTTCTTGCCGCCCTTCTTCTTCTTGCCGGCTGCCTTCTTTTTTGTGCCTGCCTTCTTTTTCTTCGCCATTCGGCCTCCTCGCTAGTGGACCTGCACGCGGTCGCCTGACAGCGTGAACCGGTCCCGGGTGAGTGGTTGCTTGCTTCGCCGCGCCCCCAGGGTGGCGCGCAAGCGGGCGGCGGCTTCGCCCGATGGCGCGTACTCGCCGATGGGAATGGCGAGCGAGAGATAGCGTGATCCGTCGTTGAGCATCAGACCCTTCGCGACGAGCGCATCGGCGCGCGACGCGGATCCGTTCAACTGACTGCGATCGAGGATCGCATCGCCGGCGAGATACAACTCGCGGTCGGCATCACGAAGCGTGGTGACCGTTGACGCGGCCTTCGGTCGCGTGTCGACGATGACGAGGCGATCGCCGAAGTCGATCGACACGAGCTCCGAATGCTTCCACGTCGTCTTCCACGCGTGCACGCGCCGGACGAGCGGGTCCGCGTACTCGGCGACCGTCTGCGGTGATTTGTAGTCGTACGCGAAGTAGTACGCGAGGTTCCGCCGCGCCGGTTCCGGCAGGTCGTAGATGAACTCGTAGAACGGCAGCGGGCGAACTTTCGTGAAGCCGAGAAGATTGGAGTCGTTGAAGTTGGGGCTGAAGCGATCGAGCCGAATCGCGGTGACGCCGACCGGCTCCGGCAGGTGACAGACCTGCAGCATCAGCTCCGCCATCTTTGCGTAATCGGCTGGCGCCTCGCCGGGGAACCCGAGCAGCAGGTTCCACAGCGGATCGACGCCGATCTCCTTGCACCATTTCAGGACCTGCACGTTCTGCAGTCCCGACACGCCTTTTTTCATTTGCTTCAGCACGGCGTCGCTGAAGCTCTCGATCCCCGGCTGAATGATCGTGACGCCCGCGTCGCGCAGCAGCCGCACCTGTTCTTTTTTCAGGTTCGACTTCGTTTCGTAGAACAGCGACACGTTCAGCTTCCGCTCCACCAGCATCGGCAGCAACGTTTTGAAATATTTCAGGTCGAGGATGTTGTCGACGACCTGGATGTCGCTGCCCGGATACGACGTCGCCAGGTGCGTCAACTCGTCGAGCGCCCGTTCCGCCGACTTCGCGCGATACGCCATCGTCGCGCCATTGAGTCCGCAGAAGGTGCAGTGCATCCGCTCGCCCCACCAGCAGCCGCGCGACGTTTCGACATACACGCTCGGCTGCCACGACTTCGCGAAGCGGCTCGATGCGAACTGATCGAAGTAGGTGGTGTAATCGGGGAAGGGCAGCGCGTCCATGTCCTTGACGACAGCGGTCGGCGGAGTTGTCGAGCGCCGCGTGATTACACCTGGCACGTCATCAATCGGATGCCCACCGACGATTCGTTCGACGACGTCTCCGATCACGGCGTCGGCTTCGCCCGACACGATCGCGTCGACGAACGCGAACTGACGGACCGTCTCGAGGCCCATCGTCGCTTCGCAGTTCGCGCCGCCCATGACGACGAACGTGTCCGGCCATCGCTCTTTGATCCGCTTTGCGAGCGCCAGCGATCCGAGATGCTGCTGGAAGACGCTCGTCAAGCCGACGATCCGCGGACGCTGTTCGAGGACGCGGTCGGCGCACCAGTCGACGAAGGCGGCGGCGTTGCGCGCCGCTTTCCGCAGTGCGGCAATGTCGCGCGTGCCGGGCGGGCGCGTGGCGTTTCGTCCCAACCATGACGGCGGCGCCAGCAGGATCTCGCGGACGTAGCGATCGTCATGCGCGCGCGGCCAGTCGAAGAGCGCGTGCGAGAAGATCCACTCGCCGGCGAAGCCGCGTGCCATCGAGCGGTTTTCGTTGAGGATTTTCGAATAGAGCGGCTGGCCGATGCGCTCGGCGTATGGCAGCGTGAAGTAGACGATGTCGCACGACAGCCCCCGCGCGCGTATTTGCGGCTGCAGCAGGCTGAGGCCGAGTGACGGCGACAGCAGCGGCCCGAACGGCATCGAGACGAGCAGCACGTCCATCACAAATGCTTGCGCGCGAGCGCGCGGACGATGCTCGTGGCCTGGACGCCGCGATGCGAAAGGGTCGACTGGAATTCTGTCGCCGCATGCGGGCGGTCGTCGAGGGCTTCGTATCCGAGGCCGCGCAAGTACGGAATCCATGGACCGGCAGCGGGCTCGAACGCTTTCGCCGTCCCGAGGACGTCGACCGCTGCGCGCGCATCGTGATTCGCCAGTGCGACCGCGGCCGCCAACGCCGGCGCGAGCGCGCGCGTCACGTCGGGCGCCGGCGACTCCGCCGACTGATAGCGCGCCGACAGCGCGGCGGCTTCGACCGGTTGATGCGCAAACGCCGCGGCGAGCGCCGCGGTCCACAGGGTGTCGGGGCTCTTGCCGATTTCGAGCGCCTCCTTGCGCTCGCGATCGGCGCGGACGCGGTCGTCGAGCAGCGCGTCGGTCAGGGATTCTTCGGCGAGCAGCAGTCCAGCAAACTCGGGGAGCGCCGCCGCTCGTGCGGCGCCAATCGCATCGGCGTAGAGCCGATGGCCGCTGTCGACGTCGCCTGATGTCATCGCCGCTCGCGCTGCTTCGGCGATGACGAGGTAGCCATCCGCGCGTCCGGACGCGGCCTGCAATTGCTCGCGCATCGCGGCGGGGTCGCCGTTGATGAACGCGATGCTGTACGCCAGCGCGCGATCGAAGGACGAGTCGAGGCCGTGCGCGCGCGCATCGGCAAGGACCGCGCTTGCTTCCGCGAGGCGATCCTCGGCGAGCAGCAGCCGCGCCGCTTCCTGATACGGGATCACGACATTGGGTGCGAGCTTCTCGGCCGCATCCGCCTCGTGCAGCGCCTCGTCCAGCTGATTCAATCGGAAATACGTCGCCGACAAATTGTTGTGCGGCACCCAGTCCTGCGGATACGTGCTGATCCACAAGCGGTACGTCGTCACGACTTCGTCGAGACGGCCGGTCGCGAGGTAGTGATATGTCGATCGCACGAAGAGACGCTCGGGTTCGCTCAGCGCGTCGCTGCGCGCGAACGCGCGCTTGATGTACTCCTGGGCGCGATCGTGATCCTGCAGGTTCGCGTAGATCGTCGCGAGCCGTGCCGCCGCGAGCGCGAAGTTCTGGTCGAGCTCGAGCGCGCGCTCGAAAAACGGAATCGCCTGCACGTCGCCGGTGCGCACGCGCGTCTCGATGCCGGTGCTGTAGGCCTTCAACGCGTCGAGCGACGGCGTCGTCGCGCTCTGAATCGGGACGTTGAATCGCTGGATGGAGCCGAGCGATTCGCCGAGCGTTTCGCGCAGCCGCGCCGCCGCCGATCCGACGCTCGCGAGGACGTCGGTTTTCGACGCCGCCTGCACCTGCTCGCGCGCGATGACGTCGGCGATGCCGCACGCCTGCGCCTCGAGCTTCACCACGTACGCCGTCGAGAGCGGGGCGATCGATCCGAGCAGCACCGCTTTCGCGCCCGCACGCTGACACAGATCGTGCCCGACCGCCGCCGTGATCGGTTCGTTCGGCGATCGCTCCATCATCTGCAGCGTCGTGCGGACGAGCGACGCCGGCAGCACGTTCAGATACGGAGACTGCTGCAGCTGGATTTCGAGCGCGTCCTTCAACGCGCCGTCGAACACCGGCTCGCCGGTCGTGTTGGCGAAGTCGGCCAGCAGCAGCGCCTGCCGCTGCACGACCGCCGGCGTCCGCCGCTGATACCACGTGTAGCCGCCGTACGCGAGGCCGGCGATGACGAGGAACACGAGCGCGAACGGTCCGACGTCCTTGAACGACATCGCGCCGAACGCGTGATCGAGTCCGGACGATGCGGTTGCGGGCGACGCGGGCACGTAGGTCGGCGTGTGTTGGAAGACGCTGGAACTGACGTTCAGCCCGGACGAACTTTTCGCCGCTGCCGCGTACTCGCGGCCGGCGATCGATCCGCTCTGGATCGCGCGCAACTGCGACGCGATCTCGGCGCCGTTTCGAGGCCGTTTGTCGCGATCTTTGTCGAACATGCACGCGAGCAGCCGCCGAAGATCTCTCGGGATCGCCGACGCGTCGGCGGTGCCGAGATCCGCGGGATGCGCGTGCAGGATCGCGTCGACGATCGCCGTCGTCGATCGTCCCTGGAAGGCGTGGCGGCCGGTGATCATTTCGTACATGACCACGCCGAACGAGAAGATGTCGGTGCGGCCGTCGAGCGGATCGCCCATTGCCTGCTCGGGCGACATGTAGAGGACCGTGCCGACCGCCGTGCCCGGATTGGTCAGCGTCGCGGCAACGTCGGTCGATTCGTGGATGACAGCGAGACCGAAGTCGAGCAGCTTCGCGTCCCCGCGCGAGGTGACGAAGATGTTGGCCGGCTTGATGTCGCGATGGATGATGCCGGCGTGGTGCGCGGCGTCGAGCGCTTCGGCGATCTGGATGCTGAGGTTGATGACCGTGCCGATCGCCAGCGGTCCGTTCGCGAGCACTTCGTGCAGCGTCAGGCCGCGCAGCAACTCCATCACGAGATACGGGCGGTTGTCGGCTTCGGCGGCCTGGCCGACGTCGTAGATCGTGCAGATGTTCGGATGCGTCAGCGACGAGGCGGCGCGCGCCTCGCGTTCGAAGCGCCGCAAGTGTTCTTCCGACGTCGCGAGCGCCGGTGACAGCAGCTTGAGGGCGACGTCGCGGTGCAGTTTGAGATCGTGCGCCTGATACACCTCGCCCATGCTGCCGGCGCCGAGGGCCGCGACGATCTCGAAGCGATCGGCGATGCGAACACCTGGTGTGAGCGGCACGCCCTACGACACCCGTCGCATCGTCCAGAAATCCCACGACAGGGCGGACGAACTGAGGAATTGATAGGGCAGGTACCCGTATCCGTCGTCGCCCCAGCCACGACCCCACGAGTTCCGGAACATGAGGACGCGTGCGGCGTCGTCGTACCCGACGGCGAGCACGGCGTGACCGCCGAGCAGCTTGTCGCGGCGGGTTGGAACGGGGATCCGGCCGGTGCGTTTGACGCCGCGGGACATGAAGCTTTTGTGCACGGCGACGGCGAACACGAACGGGTACGCGTCGGCGAGGCAGGCGCGCAGATGCGACAGCGCACGGCGGATGCGGTAATAGGCGATCGCTTTGTGACGCGTGGCCGAGCGATAGCAGGAGGGCGGCGGCCGCCGCCGAAACCGGCGCACCTCGTAGGGCCACATCGTTTCGGGGCAGGCGCCGTAGCGCGCGATCGTCCGGTAGCCGTCACGCAACGACACCGGGACATCGTCGGCGACGACGTTCGACACGAGACGCTCGTTGAAGTAGATGAACAACCGTGAGGGTTCGGGCGCGGCGTCGCGATGCTGTTTGATCTCGTCGAAGCGCAGGGCGGCCGCGAGGGCGTTGGCCGAACAGCTGTTCAAATGCAACTGGTCGTACACTGGCGGACAATGGCGCCGGAGATCGACGCGCGAGGGCAGTCGGCGCGCGATCTGGGGATGCGGAGAGTACTTCCAGTCGAGAGCGCTCGCGCGGTCTCGTCCGGTGCCGAGGTGTCGTTTCACACTGGGAACGCGCCGATTCTACAACACGTCTGAGTGGTCATGCTCGATGGATTTGCGCGCGATGCGCGCTTTAGCGCACGACTGATCGCCAAGCACCCGCTGCTGTCGGCCGCGACGATTCTGATTCTCACCCTCGGCATCGGTCTGGACGCGGGTGTCTTCACGCTGATCGACGGCATGTTGTTTCGGCCGCGCGTGGCGCACGATCCCGCCAGCTTCGTCGAGGTCAGGACGCACCCGCTCGTGAGCCTGGACGAGTACGACGCCTTCCGCGCGGCGCGTTCGCTCCGCACGCTCGCCGCGTGGGCGCCCGTGCACACCTCGATCGACGGCGCGCCGGCGCTGCCGCTGCTGGTGAGCTGCAATTTCTTCGAGGTGTACGCGCCGGCACGGCCGCTGATGGGACGCACCATCGGGGCGGACGATTGCGCGTCGGCGGACGCCGGTCGGATTGCGGTCATCGGCGAGAAATTGTGGCGGACGCACTTCAGCGCCGATCCGCACATCATCGGACGACCGCTGACGCTGAACGCGCGCGCATTCACGATCGTCGGCGTGATGCCGTCGGGATACGACGGCGAGCTGCGCGGACCTGTGTGGATTCCTTACACGATGGCGCCGGCGTTCTTCGGCGGTCGCGACCTCTTTCGCGAGCCATCGACACCGTGGCTCCTCACGTTGGCGGGCCGAATGGCGACGGGCGCGACGCGCACGTCGGTTCGAGCGGAAGTGCAGGTGATGGAGGCGCGCCTCGCGGCGCCCGCGACGCCGCTGACCGTGGAAGTGACCGACGGTTCCAGTATCGACGCGCCGGGTATCCGACCGATGGCCGTCTGGATCGTGCCGACGGTGATCGGCGCGCTGACCATCGTGCTGCTCATCGCGTGTCTGAACGTCGCGATCCTGATGCTCTCGCGCGCCCATGCACGCCAGAAAGAGATCGCGATCCGCCTGTCAATTGGCGCGACACGCGGACGGCTGCTGCGGATGCTGCTCGTCGACAGCCTGATGCTGGCGACTGCCGCCGCGATCCCAAGCGTGTGGCTTGCGTATCGATTGCCCGGCGTCGTCCACACGCTGATTCCGACGATGCCGTACTACCCGACAGACGTGGACAGGACGGTGATGCTGTACATCGCGGCCATCGCGCTCCTTGCCGGGACGGTCGCCGGCATCACGCCGGCGATGGAATCGCTCAACGCGAACAGGTGGCGATCGACAAAGGGACTGGTTGCGACGCAGGTGGCGATGAGCCTCGTGCTGCTCGTGATCGCCGCGCTCTTCGTGCGCGCCGAGCAGCGGATGGCCAATACCAGTCCCGGTTACGAAACCGATCATCTCATCGTCGTCGTGCCGCGGATTGATCTGCCGCCATACACCGCGCAGACCGCCGCGAGCTTCTACCGCACGCTCACGGATCGCCTCGCGTCGGTGTCTGGCGTTCGCGCCGTCGCGACCTCCGATGGTTTTGACGGCGCCGAGAGCGCGGCGACGCCGCCGGCCGCCGTGATTGCGGACGCAACGGGCCGCGTCACGACACCGGACGTGCACCGGGTCTCGTCGACGTATTTCGGCACCGTCGGTCTGGCCATCGTCCGCGGCGGCACGTTAACGCCAGCTGCGACGAGGACGCCAATCACGTCCGTCGTCGTCTCCGAATCGCTGGCGCGAGCGTTGTGGCCGGATACCGATCCAGTCGGCCAGCGGTTCCACAGCGATTCGACGACGATGGACGTGGTCGGCGTCGTGCGAGACGTCACGTCGATGCTCGGACGAAACCCGCAGATGATTTATGTCGCGAGCCTGTCCACGCAGCCTGGCGACGCCGTCATGGTTCGTGTCGATGGCGATCCGAGTGACGTGGCCGCGCGGGTGCGAGCGACGATCGCGTCCCTCGATCCCAACGTGGTGACCGATCCGAGAACGGTGACGTCAATGCGTGAGGATCTCGCGGCGCGTTTCATGCGACTGGTCGAAATGGTGATCATCCTGGCCGCCGTCGCGTTTGTGCTCGCGACCGTCGGGATCTACGGCGCCGTGGCGTTTTCGGTCTCGCGACGGACAAAGGAAATCGGGATCCGCGTGGCGCTCGGTGCCACGGCGACGGATGTCACCCAGATGGTGCTGTGGACCGGGCTGCAACCGATCGCGCTGGGGATCGGCGTCGGTTTGTCCATCGCGATTGCCGTGGCGGTTGCGCTCGCGCGGGTGTTCCGCGGGACGCCCGCGAGCCCTGACGCCGCCGATCCGATCGCCTACGGATCTGTGGTCATCTTGATCGCGGTGACGGCGCTTGTCGCCATGGTTGGTCCGTGCCGTCGCGCCACCTCGGCCGATCCGGTCCATGCCTTGCATCATGACTGAGCTATGAAGCGACTTCTGATGTGCGTAGTGCGGGGGGCGTTGTGCGTGGTGCTACTGCCGAGTGTGGCGCGCGCGGATGGATTCATCACGCCGTTCATCGGTTTCAATTTTGGCGGCGACTCGGCAAACTGCATCAGCGTCACGAACTGCAACGAGAAACGCACCAACTGGGGCGTGTCGTTGGGGACGACGCATGGGATCTTCGGGTTCGAAGAGGACATCGGCTACGCGCCCGACTTTTTTGGGCAGACGAGCGGCGGCGACAACGCGGTGCTGACCGTCATGAGCAACGTCATGGTCGTCGTTCCCGCGGGCCCGATCCAGCCGTACGTCGTCGGCGGCATCGGGCTGATCCGTCCGCACGCGAAGCTCGATTCGTCGGCGCTGTCGGTCGATCAAAACACGCTCGGCTATGACATCGGCGGCGGCATCAACATCTTCCTGTTGCACAGCGTCGGCGTCCGCGGCGATGTCCGTCACATGCACACGTTCCAGGACGTCACGCTCGGCGTGTTTCAGAATCAGCCGCTCGACTTCTGGCGCGCGAGCGCGGGGCTGACCCTCCGCTTTTAGGGGAGAACCACAGAATCCACAGAACCCACGGAACAACCTTGGGTTCTGTGCGTTCCGTGCGTTCTGTGGTTGATCTTCAGGAATTGATTCGCAGCGAGCTCACGATTCGGTCGAACACGTCCTCGTACGAGTTGAAGGCGTTCGATGGCGCGACGCCGATCGCGTAGAGCAGTGTGCCGTCGTTCGCCTGCGTCGTGTAGATCGCGATCATCTCGCGTTGGCCAGTGGCATCTGACACGTTCGACACGACGGTGCGCAGGCCGGGGCGGCCGTCGATGTTGACGCGATCCATGCGAGATGGGCGTCCCAACTGCGGATTCGATTGCGACAACGAGTCAATCAGCTCGTTGGTCGCGTCCTGCAGGTTGTGCGACTCGTTGCGCGACACGCCGATTTCGACGCCGTGCGTGAAGATGCTCTGGCCGTTCGCCGATCCGTACGCGCCGTCCGGTGCGAACGTCACCGTGTTGTTGCCTTGCAACTCGCGCCAGTTTGCCGGGACACTGACCCGGAACATGTTGCCTTCGTCGTACGTGCGGAAGTTCGATGACGGCGATTCGACGCGGCCTGTCGGCAGCCGCGAGTCGCCAGTCGTGCCGATGGGTCTGTTACGGCCGTTCGCCTTTGTCGCCTCTTCGGTCGTGGGCGCTTTCGGCAACCGTTTCAAGTGCGCCTGCACCGTTTCGAACGCGCGCGTGTCGCGAATCGGATTCTCGACCCGCAGCTTTTGCGCTTCGGCGAGGATGTACTCGTAGCGGTTACCCGGGTTCGGGTGATCGCTCAGCCACTGCGGGCCGCCTGGGCCGCCCTGCTGCTCGATCGTCTTGAAGACATTCGCCATGTCGCGCGGATCGTAGCCGGCGCGCGCCATCAGGTGCGTGCCTTCGAGATCCGCCTGCTGCTCGTACTCGCGGCTGAATCGCAGGAATGCGGCGCCGAGGCCGAACTGCGTGCCTTGCGAAATCACCTGGCCGAGCGACCCGCCGACGATCGCGCCGAAGATCGCACCGGCCACCTGACCGATCTCGTACGGCGTGGCCTTCGTCGCCTGCGCGGTGCCGTGACGCAGGATCACATGGCTCAGTTCGTGCGCCATGACGCCGGCGACCTCGCCTTCGGTGTGCGCCGTTTCGATCATGCCGCGGTTGACGAACATCGGTCCGCCCGGCAAGGCGAACGCGTTGATCTCGCGTACGTTGACCGCCTCGAACGTGTAGCGAAATTCGGGATGACGCAGATCCGGGGGAATGGCCGCGACCAGGCGGCGGCCGACGTCCTCGATGTACGACGTCACCGCATCGTCGCGCATGATCGGCAGCTGTTCACGAGCTTGTTGCGCGGCCTTCTGACCCAATTCGACATCCTGTGCCGGCGTGTACTTGTTTTCTGGTGGGACGATCGCGGTCTGTCCGGCGAACATCGCGGCGACGAGAAAACAGGCAGCTCTCATGCGGTAGTGCTTTTGCAAGAACAAGTCCGCGACTCATCTGTTGAGTTTCGAGTCGAGACGCTACGAGGAGAGCCGTATGTCACATGCGACGACGCCCAAGGAAGAAACGATTACCCGCCAGCAGCTAATCGAGCGGCTGAACGAGGACCTGGCTCGCGAATACCAGGCGATCATCGCGTACGTCGTGTACTCGCAGGTGCTGAAAGGCGCCGAGTACATGTCGATCGCCAAGGAACTCGAGAAGCACGCAGGTGAGGAACTGAGTCATGCGTTGACGATCTCGAAACACGTCGACTACCTGGGCGGGATGCCGACGGTCGCGCCGAAAGCGGTGAAGCAGTCAGACGACGCGCGCGAGATGCTGCGCGCCGATCTGCAGAACGAGAGCGACACGATCCGTGCGTATCGCGAACGGCTCGTGCAGTGCGAATCGCTGGGGGAATACGCGATCGCCGAGGACATTCGCGAGATCCTGCGTCAGGAGCAGGAGCATCTCGTCGACCTGGCGACCGCGCTCGGTGAAAATCCGCCGGATCTGTCGCGTCGTTAAGACGCGGGCGTCTCCGTCTTCTTGAAGTAGTTTTTGACGGTCGACGGCAGTGAGCGCACGCTCCAATACACGGCGTACGCGGCGAAGAGCCAGGCGAGTCGGCGCCACCGCCATGACGTGCGTGGGTCGGTTGCGCGTCGGCCGCCACGCGACTTTTTGCGGCGGTCCGGTCCGGGAGCGCCGCGTCGTTCGACACTTGCAGCAGAGTTTTCGGCCACGGCGTCAGACAATGCAACGCTGACGCCAGCCGTGGTCAATCGTCCACCGTCGTGCGCACGAGGTGGATCTGGCTGGAATTTCATTTGCAGTCCCCGACAGCATGACGTTTTGACTAGCGTCTATCGAGGACGACCAATGAGCGACACCGACCGACCGAACAGAGAGAAGCGACGCGCGGGCCGGCCGCCAGCCGGTGCGAAGGACGGGGAAAAGGTCAAAGACTATCCGCAATTGAGCATCCGCGTTCCCGTCGAATTCAAAGCGCGGTTGAACGCGCTCAGCGCCGTCACCGGACTGGCGCAGTGGCGGGTCATCATGGAAGCGATCAACTGCTTCTTCCACGACCTGCCCGATAACGATCAGGAGCTCGTCGACGGTTTGAGCGAGCGCCTGATGCGCGCGGGGTAACCGGCCGAAAAGAGAAGTGCCAAGAAGTGTCAGGGGTCTCATGAACTGACAGTTAGTGTCAGCTCGTGGCGCACCGGCAGAACTGTAAGTGATTGACTTCAAAGGTGTTCTGCACGACACTAAATAGGCATAAGCTCTGCAGAGGAGCCGGTTGAGTGGGATTTCGTAATACGCGCGGCTTCGCGCTGATCGACTTGGTTTTCGTCTGCGGCATCATCGGGATCATCAGCAGCATTGCTGTCCCGAAGATGCTGCTCGCGCGGCAGTCCGCCGCGTCAGCGTCGGCGATCGGCACGATGCGCGCGATCAACAGCGGCCAGTTGACGTACGCGCTGACCTGCGCCAGCGGATTCTACGCGCCGAACCTCACGACGCTCGGCACGCCGCCGCCCGGCAGCAACGCCGCGTACGTAGCCGAGGGCCTTGGTTCGGCGGACACCATCACGCGAACCAACTACATCTTCCAGATGTCCGGGACAGCGTTTGCCGGCGGTCCGCCCAGTTGCAACGGGCTGGCGCCGGGCGCGTCGGCGCAAGCGTACAAAGTGGCCGGCGATCCGGCCGAGCCAGGCAATACGCGCTTCTTTGCGACGAACGCCAGCGGTTTGATCTGGGAAGACACGTCCACCTTGTGGGGCGCCATGCCCGAAGTCGGTCCGCCGGCACAAGGCCATCCGCTCCGCTAGCGCCAGCTCCTCAGATATAATCCAGCGTCATGTGGACGAAGATGATGAGCGGGCCGCGCAAGAAGGCCCCGAAGACGATCGCGGTCATCGATCCCGATCGCTGTTTCGGTGCGTTTGCGTGCTCGATTTGTCAGGCCGCCTGTCCGGTCGCCGGCTGCATTGTCGAAGAGCCGGATCGTGATGGACGGATGGTGTGCGCGGTCCGCGCGGACCTTTGCATCGGATGCGGATTGTGCGTGACCCTCGGCAACCCGACCGCGCCGCAACAGCGCGAGTTCGGATGCCCGCCCGATTACGACGCCATCAACATGATGGCCTGGGACGACGTCGTCAAAGCGTTGACCGGGCAGCCTGAAAATACCGCGACGGCAGCGGGTGGTCCAACTTCGACGACATAAACGCTGACGCCCGCGTCAGCTCGTCGAGCGACACACCCGTGTCGATCCCCAGTCCATTCAGCATGTAAATCAGATCGTCGGTGGCGAGGTTGCCGGCGGCGCCTGGCGCATACGGGCAGCCGCCGAGTCCGCCCGCCGATGCATCGAAGGTCGCGATCCCGAAAGGCAGCGACGCCAGCACGTTCGCGAGCGCGGTTCCTCGCGTGTCGTGAAAGTGCAGCGCGACTTTTTCCGCCGGGAGTTTCTTCAACACCGCGTCGAGGACGCGCGGCACCTGACCTGGATGCGCGATGCCGATCGTGTCGCTCACCGCCACCTCGAACACGCCGAGCGCGAGCAGCTTCGCGGCGACGTCGGCGACGGCCGACGGCTCGACGCGGCCTTCGTACGGACAACCGAACGCCGTCGACACGTAACCGCGCACGCGCAGTCCGGCCGCGAGCGCCCGCTCGCAGACCTGCTTGTAGTTCGCCAGCGACTCGTCGATCGACTGGTTGATGTTCTTGCGGCTGAACGTTTCGGTCGACGCCGCGAAGACGGCGATTTCGGTCACGCCGGCTGCGATCGCGCGATCGAGTCCGGCGAGGTTGGGCACCAGCGCCGTGTAGCGAATGCCTGGCCTGCGTGTGATGCCGGCAAACACCTTGTCGGTATCCGCCATCTGCGGCACCCATTTCGG
>Ga0070741_10009822_pt1 | contig 18361 bp, 17 predicted proteins | sample Coa_R1_4_FD_66440 | JGI IMG/M metagenome (GOLD analysis project Ga0070741, IMG submission 66440) | Surface soil microbial communities from Centralia Pennsylvania, which are recovering from an underground coalmine fire - Coalmine... | ecosystem: Environmental > Terrestrial > Soil > Unclassified ...
GCGGGCGGCCCGCGGGCGGGCCGACGAGGTGGGCCTCTGGCAGCTCCGCGGCGCGACGGCGACGCGCGTCGGCCTCGTCGTCCGCGGCCGCCGCGACCAGCGTCTCCACCCCTACCGCGCGACCCGCGCCGCCGCGCGGCTCCTTCGTCAGCTCCACCGCCGCTACGGCGACTGGCCGCTCGCGATCGCGGCGTACAACGCCGGCGAGCGGCGCGTCGACGCCGCGCTCGCCCGCGCGCCGCACGCGACGTTCTGGGAGCTCGCGGACGCCGGCCGGCTGCCGCACGGGACGCGCGAATACGTCCCGCGCTTCCTCGCCGTCGTCCGCATCGTCGACGGCGCGCGCGGCTGCCGCCCGGCGCCCGCGACGCAGCTCGTCCGGACGGAGCGCCGGGCGCCCGCGGCCGCGACCGACGCTCGGCCGCAGACGACCGCCGTCGCCGCGCGTCTCGCCCCGGACAGCGTGCCGGGGCTCTAGCCGGCGGAGAAGCCGCGCGCGCCGTCCGTCCACTCAGGGCATCTCGGGCCCGAGGAACGCCCCGCTCGGCGAGAACGGAATCGCGGGGAGGCCGCGATACCGGACGTTCCCGGCGGGCACGATCTGACCCCGGATCTCGCCGTTCGGCGCGATCGTGCTGTGGACGTTGATGTAGAGGAGCCCGCGCCGGAGATCCCGGAGATTCGCCTTCGTGAGCGGGCCGACGCAGCCGTGCTTCGGGCTCCCGATCGGCGAGACGTCCGGCGTGATGCCGAACAGGATCGGCGCGCTCTGGCCGGGCCCGCCGCTGCCGTGGATGTGGGCGACCGTCTCGGCCCCTCCGAGCGGCGAGTAGCTCACCATGTAGCACAGCCGGTTCGTGTTCGCGTCGAACGTGAGGAACGCGACGCCCTGTGAGGGGGAGGAGACAGGCGGCGTCTCCTGCGCGCCGTTCAGGAGCGCGACGAAGGGGAACTGCGTGTTGGCGCCCGCGGAGGCGGCGAGGCCGACGGCGGCGGCGAACGCCGCGAGCGCGAGGGACGGTTTCACGAGCGACATGGGTGCGGCACCTCCGTTCGAAGCGAGTGGCGCGAACGTTCCACGACGGAGCCCGCTCCGCACTCCCGCGCCGTCGGGAGTGCGGAGCGCGCCGTCATCGGTGCGATCCCGCCGGCGGCACGGAGCGAGATCGCGCGCTCGACGGGAGAGTGCGGTTTCGGGAAGGGAGCCGCCGCGGTCGCGCTCGACCCCGGCATGAGCGAGGCGGTGATGAGCCGCGCGCGCCGCGCAGCTCCTGGCGACGCTCGACGCGTCTTCTCAGCCCGCGAGCCGCTGACCGGACGGGTGGATCTGGAAGTCCGGGTAGCCGAGCGTTCCCATCTCGGGTCCGTCGAGCCCCTCGAGCTCCGTCTCCCGATCGACGCGGATCGGCGTCAGGAGGTTGCTGAACTTGAACCAGGCGTACGCCATGAGGAAGCCGAAGACGGCGACCACGGCGCCGTCGATCAGCTGCATCACGAGCTGGGAGGCGTCGCCATAGAGCAGACCCCGGACGCCGTCCGCGCCGTACGCCTGCACCATCGCGTCCCGCACGACGCCGTTCCAGCCGGCGCCGTACCGGCCGTTCGCGAAGATGCCGAGCGAGATGACGCCCCACAGGCCGTTCACGCCGTGCACGGAGATCGCCCCGACCGGGTCGTCGATGCCGCGCGCCTCCCAGAAGAAGACGCTCTCGACGACGAGCCAGCCCGCGACCGCGCCGATCACGACCGCCGCCCACGGGTCGACGAACGCGCACGGCGCCGTGATCGCGACGAGCCCGGCGAGCATGCCGTTGCACATCATGGTGGGGTCGGGCTTGAGCCCCTTCCGCATGAGCGTCACCATCGACGCGAGCGAGCCGACGATGCCGGCGAGCATCGTGTTCACGACGACGAAGCTCGTGCGGAGATCGGTGCCCGCGAGCGTCGACCCCGGGTTGAAGCCGAACCAGCCGAAAGCGAGGATGAACGTGCCGAGGACGACCATCGGCACGTGGTGGCCGGGTATCGCGTTCGGCCGGCCCTTCGCGTCGAACTTCCCGAGGCGCGGACCGATGACCATCGCGCCCGCGAGCGCGATCGCGCCGCCCATCGCGTGCACGACGCCCGAGCCGGCGAAGTCCACGGCCCCGTGCCCGAGGCCCCAGTTGACGCCGCCCTGCGCGAGCCAGCCGCCGCCCCACACCCAGTTCGCGTAGAGGCAGTACGGCAGCGCGACCCACAGCCCGAAGAGGCAGAAGTTCTTCCACGCCCAGCGCTCGGCCATTGCGCCGGTCGGGATCGTCGCCGTCGTGTCCATGAACACCATCATGAAGAAGAAGAGGACCATGACGCCGACGTCGCCCACCGAGCTCCCGAGGAAGAAGCCCTTGAGACCGAGGATGCCGTACTTGAACGCGCCGGTCACGTTGCCGGCGGCGTCCGTGACGGCACCCAGCCCGAAGCCGTCGTTCAGGACGGCGAGCCCCGGCCCGAGCGACGGATACCAACCGGGCGCGACGGGCCCGTTCCACCAGTTGCCCCAGCCGATCGCGAAGCCGTAGGCCCAGAAGGCGAGGCAGCCGAGCGGATAGATCATCAGGTTCATCGCGCTCGTGTGCGCGGCGTTCTTCGCGCGGCAGAGCCCCGTCTCGACGAGCATGAACCCCGCCTGCATGAACATGACGAGGAAGCCCGCGACGAGCGCCCAGACGTAGTTGATGGAGTAGAGATTGTGGACGACGCGGTCGTAGACGTCGGCGGTCGAGAGCGCGCTCGGGACGTCGCCCTTGCCGTCGCCCGCCGGCGCCGCCCACACACCCGACGCCGCGCCCGTCGGATCGGGCCACGTGGGCTTCGCGGGATCGGCGTTCGTGGCCGTGAAGTAGGACGGCAGCTCGGGCGGCGGCGCGTCCGCGGCCGCCGCCCGAGCTATCGCCACTGCGGCGAGCGCGATCACGAACAGCGCCGTGTGCCGCGTCGGTCGGTTCCAGGCTCTCACCATGACGGGTTCACCCCTCTCGACTCCGGTTTGTCAGTTCGCGCCGAGTCCGCGCGCGCCGGTCCCAATGCGGACGGCCTCGTCCACCGAGAGCACGAAAGATCTTGCCGTCGCCGATCCGGCCGGTGCGCGCGGCCTTCCGGATCACTTCCACCACCTGCGCGGCCTTCACGTCGTCGAGGAGGGTCTCGATCTTGATCTTCGAAAGGAAGTCGACGACGTACTCGGCGCCACGGTAGAGTTCGGTGTGGCCCTTCTGCCGCCCGAACCCCTTCACCTCGGTCACCGTGATCCCCTCCACGCCCGCCTCCGCGAGCGCGTCCCTCACGGCAGCGAGCCTCGACGGCCTGATGATCGCCTCGCCCGTCTTCACGGCGCCTCCTCGCATCGCGTCCGGTGCACGGCGTCGCCGAGAGCAAGGTCGATACCATCATACGAACGGTGGAGACCGCGCCCGCAGGACGTCACCGCGCGGGGACCGGGGTGCCCAGCGAATGGGCGCTGCCGCCGCGGCCGTGCGCAGGCCGGGCGGCACCGCCCTCGCGCCGCCTCCCGCCGCCGCAGGATGGGCGGGCCCCGCGGCCGCTGATACGGCAGGGCCGCGCATGCCATCGCGCGTCGTCACGAGCCTCGTCCCCGCACGCATCGACCGCCTCCCGTGGGCGCCGTTCCACACGCGGCTCGTGGTCGCGCTCGGCGTCGCGTGGACGCTCGACGGCCTCGAGATCACGATCGCGAGCCTCATCGGCCCGGCGCTCCAGAGCCGCGAGACGCTCGGCCTCGGCACCGTCGCCGTCGGGCGCGCCGCGTCGATCTATCTCGTCGGCGAGGTCGCCGGCGCGCTCGTCTTCGGCTACCTGTCCGATCGTCTCGGGCGGCGACGGCTCTTCATCGCGACCCTCGCCCTCTACCTGTTCGCGAACGGCCTCACGGCGTTCGCGTTCGACTACGCGAGCTTCGTCGCGTGCCGGTTCCTCGCCGGGGCGGGGATCGGCGGCGAGTACGCCGCGGTCAACTCGGCGATCGACGAGCTCATCCCTGCGCCCTACCGCGGGCACACGGATCTCGCGATCAACGGCACGTACTGGCTCGGCGCGATCCTCGGCACGCTGGGCGAGGCGGTGCTCCTCGATCCCGCCCTCCTGCCGCCGCACGTCGGCTGGCGTCTCGGCTTCCTCCTCGGACCGCTGATCGGGCTCGCGATCTGGACGCTCCGGGGGCGCCTGCCCGAAAGCCCGCGCTGGCTCCTGACGCACGGCCACGTCGCGGAGGCCGAGCGCACGGTCGCGGCGATCGAGCGCGAGGTCGAGGCGGCAGGCTACCCGCTCTCGCCGGTCGACGAGACGGCGGCGGTCGCGATCGAGCCGCGCCGTCCGCTCGGGTACGGCTCGCTCGCGAGGACGCTCTTCCGGACCTACCCCGCCCGCTCGGTGCTCTCCCTGAGCCTCATGGTGAGCCAGTCGTTCCTCTACAACGCGATCTTCTTCACGTACGGGCTCGTCCTGACGCACTTCTACGGCGTCGCGCCGTCCGCGGTGCCGCGGTTCTTCTTCGCCTTCGCCGCGGGGAACTTCCTGGGGCCGCTCACGCTCGGGCGCTTCTTCGACACGGTCGGGCGGAAGCCGATGATCGCCGGCACGTACGCCGGCTCGGGACTCCTCCTCGCCCTGACCGGCTGGCTCTTCGCGATCGGCGCGCTCGGCGCCGTGTCACAGACGATCCTCTGGTGCATCGTCTTCTTCGTCGCGTCGGCGGCGGCGAGCTCGGCGTATCTCACCTGCAGCGAGATCTTCCCACTCGAGATCCGCGCCCAGGCGATCGCGCTCTTCTTCGCGGCGGCCCAGCTCTGCGGCGCCGCGGGGCCGTGGGTCTTCGGCCATCTGATCGGCGACCAGGCAGCGCCCGAGCGCGCCCGGCTCTTCTATGGATACGCCGTCGCGGCGCTCGCGATGGTCCAGGCCGGCGTGACCGAGGCGTTGATCGGCGTCCGCGCCGAGCGGACGGCCCTCGAGGACGTCGCGCGGCCCCTGTTCGCCGCCGACGAAACGAGCGCTGCCCAATCCGCAGGCAGACGCCGCGCCGGCTCCTGACGTCTCGCCGTCCTGCACGGTGGCACGCTTCGTGTTACCCGAAGGGCGGGCCTCGCATGGCCATCGAGCGAAACATCGCCCGCTGCCGGGTCATCCTCTCCGCCGCCGCGCTCGTGACGGCATTCGTCGACCCGACACGGCCGATGCTCCTGCGGTGGTCCGGCGGCCCGTTCACGCTCGACCCGCGCGCGCTCGCGGTCCTCCTCGCGTACGTCGCCTACGCCCTCGCGATCGCCGTGACGCTGCGCGGCGGGGTGGCGCCCGCGACGCGCGTCGGCGCTCTCTCGGCCTGGGTGGACGTCGTGTTCGCGGCCGCAATCGCGCTCGTCACCGAAGGCGCGAACAGCCCCGGATTCCCGTGCTTCGCGTTCGCGATCCTCGCCGCGGGCTTTCGGACGGGCTTTCGGGCGACGGCCGGCGTGACGGCGGCGAGCATCGGGCTCTACCTCGCGCTGATCCTCGTCTCGCGCCCGGAGGGCCTCGGGTTCTACGTGATGCGGCCGGCGTACCTCGCGATCACGGCCTGGCTCGCCGGAGATCTCGCCGAGCAACGGCGCCACCTCGAGGCGCACGTCCGCGATCTCGAAACGGCGCGCGAGCGCGAGCGGATCGCTCGCTCGCTCCACGACGGGTGCGTGCAGTCGCTCGCGGCCGTCAACCTCCGCGTCGAGACGTGCCGCGAGCTCCTCCGCCGCGGGCGCAGCAACGACGCGCTCGTCGAGCTCACGGAGCTCCAGACCGGCATCAACCGCGAGCACGACGACCTCCGGGCGTACATCCATTCGCTCGTCGACCGCGACGCCACGCCCGACCGCACCCCCACCGGCGCCGCGCGTTTCACGGTGCGCGCGCGCTTCGACGGCTCGCTCCGCCTCGTGGAGCACGCGCTCCAGATCGTGCTCGAGGCCGCCCGCAACGTCGGCCGCCACGCGCACGCCGGGTCCGCCGCCGTCGTCGTGGAAGCGCAGGGCGAACGCATCGTCATCACGGTCGACGACGACGGCGTCGGCTTTCCAGCGGGCGCCGGGCCGCCCTGGTCGATCGCGTCGCGCGCAGCGGAGCTCGGCGGCGTCGTGCGCGTCGGCGGGAGGAGCGGACGCGGCGCGCACCTCGAGATCGAGCTCGCGGAGGCCTGAGCGCGATGGGCGGCCCGCTTCGCATCGTGGTCGCCGACGACCACGCGCTCTTCCGCCAGGGGCTGCGGTCGATCCTGGAGCTCCATCCGGGGGTCACGGTGGTGGCCGAGATCGAGCGTGTCGCGGATCTCGCCCCCGTCCTCGCGCGCACGCCGTGCGACGTGCTGCTCCTCGATCTCCAGATGGAGCGAAGCGCGCTCACCGAGATCGAGGCGCTCGGGCGCCGCGTCCCGATCGTCGTCGTGACGGCGAGCGAGCGGCCCGCCGACGCGCTCGCGGCCGTCCGCGCCGGCGCCCGGGCGATCGTGTTCAAGCGGTTCGCCGTCGAGTCGCTGCTCGAGGCTCTTCACGCGGTGCGGGCGCGCCAGATGTGGCTGCCGCCGGGGCTGCAACGGGCGCTGACGAACGGGTCGACGACGCCCGACCGCGCCCTCACCGCCCGGGAGCGGGAGATCGTCCGGCACGTCGCGCTGGGATGCCGGAACGCGGAAATCGGGCGCCGTCTCTCGATCAGCGAGGTGACGGTGAAGACGCATCTGAACAACGTCTTTCGGAAGCTCGAGGTCCGCGATCGCGTCGAGCTGACGCTCTACGCGATCCGCACCGGCCTCGTCGGCGTCGACGAGAAGGTCGGCTAGCGCGCGGGGGCTGCTCGGCGCGGGGTCCCGCGACTGCCCGAGGAGCGCGCACGGCAGCCCGTGCGCCGAGCACCGGCGGCGGCCCGGCGCACCCGACGCACCCCGCGAGGCAGCGCACCTCCGAGGCGCCCTCCATCCTTCGTATGGGCGACGCCCCAACTGCCGGTGGAGTGGCACCACCGTTGCTGAACAGCGCGACACCGACGGCCGAAGGAGACGCGATGAAGAAGATCGAGGCGATCATCAAGCCGTTCAAGCTCGACGAGGTGAAGGAGGTGCTCTCCAAGACGGGCATCACGGGCATGACCGTGGAGGAGGTGAAGGGCTTCGGCCGGCAGAAGGGACACACCGAGCTCTATCGGGGCGCCGAGTACGTCGTCGACTTCCTCCCGAAGGTGAAGATCGAGCTGTTGATCGACGATGCGCTCGCCGCCGACGTCGTCGACGCGATTCGGCATGCCGCATACACGGGCCGCATCGGTGACGGAAAGATCTTCGTCTCGGCCGTCGAGGACGTCGTCCGCATCCGCACGGGCGAGCGCGGCGTCGCCGCCGTCTGAAGCCGCCAACCCGCGACCGCGCAGCGCCAGGGGCGGAAAGGAGGTGCGCAGGGCGTTCGAGCCGTGGCTGGCCCGGTCTCCTTCCTTCCAAAGGTCGGCCGGTCTTCTCGGGCGTCGGGTCCGTGGACCCGGCGCCCGGCCAGCCACTTCCGGCCGACGGCGCCCACGCCGAAGCCGAGCGCCTCCCGGCATGCCGGAGGGCGCAGCAGATCGCCTTGCGGGCCCGCGCGGCGCTCCCGGCGCTTCGGCCCGCCTCGCGTCCGCTTCCGCGACGACTTCTTGGCCGGCACCTTCCCGCCCTTCCGGCGCGCCTCCGAGAGCCCGATCGCGATCGCCTCCTTGCGGCTCTTCACGCGCCGGCCGCTCCGTCCGCTCTTCAGCTTCCCGCGCTTCATCTTGTGCATCACGAATTTGACGGACTTGCCAGCCCTCTTTCCGTATCGCGCCATTGATCCTCCCTCGGGAGAATCGATCGGGCGCCGCCGCGCACCCCGCCATCCCCTGTTCTCGGCCGCCCGCCTCCGAACCTGACGACGGTGCGGCGCCGCGAACCGGCACCCGGTCCGGTCCGGACTCCGGCGCAACGCGGGCGGGACGGAGGTACGCGGCGCGGTGAGGCTGCCCGCGGCCGCGCGCGAAAACGCCACGATTCCGCGGCTCGGCGCGCTTCCGAGCGGGATGCGGCGCTGCCCGCTTCCATGCCGTGCGCCGGCGCCCCCGGACCTTTGGCCGAGCTTGCTTTTTCGCTTTGCACTTTTCGCCCCGTTTCCGGTAGCGGCGATGCACCCGAATCCGGAGGTGCATCATGTGGGGTTGGGAGAGCGCGCGCGGACGTGACGGGAGGTGCGCTCGCGCATGGTTGATGGCGGTCATCGCGCTCGCCGGGACGAGCGCGGCCGCACGCGCGGCGGACGGGAGCGTTGCGCTCACGCTCTCCGGCACGCCGTCGTCCCCCATGGCCCTGCGCGCGCTGCGCGTCGCGTCGGCCGCGACCACGGCGGTTCGCTTCCGCGCCCCAGCGACGACGACGCTCGCCGCCGTCCTGCTGCCGTTTCGCCGGCTCGGGACGGACTGCACGCTCGAGCTCGCGGCCGACGCGGCCGGCGCGCTCGGCGACGCGATCGCGTCCGCGCCGATCGCCGGCGCGGCGCGTTGGGTCGCGACGCCGCTTCGCGCGGCGCTCGCCGAGGGACGCTTCTACCATCTCGTCACGCGCTGCCGCGGGCAGAGCGGTCTCATGCTCTACGTGAACGACGCCGCGGGCGTCACCGACGTGTGGAGCGTCGAGACCATCCGGAGCGGTGCGGTCACGGCGCGCCCCGCGCCCGCGACGCCGCTGTTCGCCCTCGTGTTCGCGGACGGCACGTGGTGGGGGCAGCCGTACACGCGGCGCGAGATGCTCGCCGTGTGCGACGCGAGGATGGTGCAGGCGACGATCGTGCCCGCGAAGACGATGTCGGTCACGGGCGTCGTGGTCGGCGGCGGCGTCCCGGGCGAAGGCGATCCTCTCGGGTTCACGCTCACCGCGCGCGACGGCACGGCGCTCCTCGCGAGCCCGAGGCCGGGGCGCGGGGCGGCGGCCGCCACGGCCGGCGGCGCGACCCTCGTCGCCGGCGAGACCTACGGTCTCCGGCTCGAGACGGCGGCCGACGGTCACTGCGTCGGCGTACCCGGGCTCACGTCCGATCTGCCCCTCGGCCGCGCGACGACGGCCTTCGACCCCGCCCACGTGAGCGTCTCGGACGACGGCGGCGCCACGTGGACGCCGCGCCCCTCGCGCGCGCTCGCCGTGACGTTCGTGGCGGGCGACGCGCCGAGCACGACGACGACCGCGAGCACCACGACCGTGCCGACGTCGACCGCGCCGACCACGAGCGTCACCACGACGACGCGGCCGACGACGACGACGACCGCCACGACGGCTCGGCCGCCCGCGACCGCCACGACGAGCACGACCGCGACGCCGACCACGACGGTGCCCCGTCGCCGGTCGACGGCGACCGTCGTCGCGGCGAAGGACGCGTTCATCACGAGCCCTGCGAACCCGGGGAGCAACTACGGCGGCTGGGCGCAGGCGTGGATCGGGCGGGACGGGGTCAACGTGGAGCGCGCGCTCCTCGGCTTCGACCTCTCGGGCCTCCCGCCCGCGGCGACCGTGCTCGAGTGCCGCCTCGCCGTCACCGTCCAGGACGTCCACGGCACGCCGGGCCCGGGCCACGTCTTCGCGCTCGCGAAGGACTGGACGGAGCGCGGCGTCACGTGGACTTCGACCGGCGCCGGGCCGTGGACCGCGCCCGGCGCGCTCGCCGACGTCGCGGGCGCGGTCGCCTACCCCGCCCCGTCCGCGCCCGGCGCCTTCAGCTTCCCGGACCTGACCGCGCTCTGCCAGGACGCGATCACGAGCCGCGGGGGACGGCTCGCCCTCCTCGTCCGGCAGGACGACGAGAGCCGGCCGGACGAGGTCTCGATCGCGACGCGCGAGAGCACGACCGGCGCGCGCCCCACCCTGACCGTCACGGTCGCCGGCGACCTCCCCTCGACCACGACGACGACCACAACGAGCACGACCGTCACGACGACGACGCGCGCCCCGCGGTCGGACACGTACAAGTCGATCTACGCCTCCGGCTACCTCGGATCCTACGACAAGTCGACGATCCCGGTCTGGCCGCAGCGTCTCGGCATCATCCTCGGCGGGCAGTCGCTCGAGGGTGCGATGCTGGCGCAGGCGCGGAAGGTGGCGGTGGCCGCGGGGAACGAGGACGTCAAGTTCATCTACTACTTCAGCATGACGGACATGGACTCCCGCTGCCAGTGCTTCGACCAGTTCTTCTACGACAGCTTCCGCGGCGCGCATCCGGAGTGGATCCTCCGCGACGCGAACGGCAACCAGGTGTCGACGGTGAACGGCATCGGCCGCGTCTACGCGATCGACATCGGGAACCCGGCGCTCGTCGACGCGTGGGCCGACTGGGCCATGAAGGGCATGGACCAGTACGGCTGGGACGGCGTCTTCGCGGACAACGTCGCGCGCGGCGTCTTCAGCGAGTGGTCGGCGTGGCCGATCAACCCGCGGACGCGCCAGCCCTACACCGTCCCCGACTGGCGGCGGGACATCCTGGCGGCGCTCCAGCGGATCCAGGCGAAGTTCCACGCCAGGGGGAAGCTCTTCGTCGGCAACCACTCGCAGGCGTGGCAGCCCGACACGTTCTCCGACCCGATCGTGCAGAACGAGGTGCTCACCATGGACGGGGTCGAGATCGAGGACTGCGTCTACAACTACGACGGCACGCCCCACACCGAGGCGGAGTGGATCGCGCAGCTCCGCTACCTCGACTTCGCGAACCGGCACGGCGTGCGGACGCTCTGCAGCGGCTCGACGTCCGGCGCGATCGGGGACCCCTCCAAGCGCATGTTCATGCTCGCGACCTACCTGCTCACGAAGGAGGGCTTCTCGCTCATCTCGGAGCTGAACACGCTCTCCGACTGGTGGCCCGACCTCGCGATGGACCTCGGTCAACCGTCGGGCGGCTACGTCTGCCTCGACCCGGGGGCGGGCTTCGCGCCGACGTCGAGCTGTCCGTCGACCGGCAAGGTCTACCGGCGCGCGTGGCAGAAGGGCCTCGCGCTCGCGAACCCGACGCCGTCGAGCACGTTCACGGTGCCTCTCGGCGGGACGTACCTGAACCACGGCACGCCCGTCACCTCGGTCACCCTCGGGCCGCGCAGCGGGGTCGTCCTGACGAAGCCGTAGCCGCGCCCGGGGCGCCGGCCTCGGTCAACCGAATCGACGCCTCCTGCGTCGAAGCGGGTGAAAGGAGGCCGAGATGGCCAACGCACTCATCCTGGGAGGCGCCCTCGCACTGACGGTCGCAGTCGTGCGGGTCGCTCCCGCGGCCGGGCCCGCGGCTCACCGCGTCGCCGCACCGACCGACAGCCGATTCGCTCTCGTCGCGCACGACGGCGGCGAGACGCTCGCCGAACCCACCGTCGCACCGCACGACGACGGGGACGACCCGGGCGACGACGGCGACGACGGCGACGACGGAGGGGAGGACTGAGCCATGAGCGGATCGACGTTCACGCGCATCCTGGCCGCCGCCGCGTTCGGGGTCGCAGTCGCGACGGGCTCGTCCGCGCTTGCCCACGGCGGCGGCCCGCACCACTCGCCGTTCCGGATCCTTCGCGGGCTCGACCTGACCAGCGATCAGCAGCAGAAGATCCACGACCTCGTATCCGCGGACCGGCCGACGCTCGCGCGGCTCCGGGCGAACGTCCGAGCGGCCCGGAAGGCGCTGGCCGCGAAGCTCCTCGCGCCGGGCGCCGTCACGGACGCGGACCTGGACGCGCTCGCGGAGCGGGCGTCCGACGCCCGGGCCGCGCTCGTGCGCGAGCGCCTGAAGCTCGAGCTCGCGGTCCGGAACGTTCTCACCCCCGATCAGCTCGGGCGTGCCGCCACCGTCCACGCCGAGATGCAGCAGCTCCGCGACCAGATGCACCAGCTCCTCCGGGGCGAGCCCGCGAGCTGAACCACGGCGCCGGCGCTCGGGCGGCCGCACCCCTCCGCGGCGCCCGGGCGCCGGCCGTCGCCTGTGGCGCTCGGCGCGCGAGCCCTGCTATGACGGTCGCGTGCAGACCGCCCTCTCCCGACGCCTCGGAATCGAGTTCCCGATCTTCGCCTTCAGCCACTGCCGCGACGTCGTCGCGGCGGTGAGCAAGGCCGGGGGCTTCGGCGTCCTCGGCGCCGTCGGCTTCCCGGCGGACCAGCTCGAGATCGAGCTGCGCTGGATCGACGAGCACATCGGCGACCGTCCCTACGGCGTCGACATCGTCATCCCCGGCCATTACGAAGGCATGGGCGAGGTCGATCCCGCGAAGCTCGAGGAGATGCTGCGCGCGGCGATCCCCGAGCAGCACCGGAAGTTCGCCGAGAAGCTCCTCGCGGACCACGGGGTCCCACGCATCCCCGAGGGCGAGCGCCCCGTGAACGAGCTGCTCGGATGGACCGCCGCGACGGCGGCGCCGCAGATCGAGGTCGCGCTCCGCCACCCGAAGGTGCGGCTCATCGCGAACGCGCTCGGCACGCCGCCGGCGGACGTCGTCGAGCGCGTGCACGGCTCGGGGCGCTTCATCGCCGCGCTCTGCGGCTCGGAAAAGCAGGCGCGGTCGCACCAGGCGGCGGGCGTCGACATCGTGATCGCGCAGGGCACCGAGGGCGGAGGGCACACGGGCGAGATCGGGAGCGTCGTCCTCTGGCCGGAGGTGATCGACGCGGTCGCGCCGACGCCCGTCCTCGCCGCGGGCGGCATCGGCACCGGCCGGCAGATCGCCGCCGCGCTCGCCATGGGGGCGGAGGGCGTCTGGACGGGCTCCATCTGGCTCACCGTGCAGGAGGCCGAGGCGCCGCCCGAGCAGCGGGAACAGCTCCTCGCCGCGACGAGCCGCGACACCGTGCGCTCGCGGTCGTTCACCGGGAAGCCGTGTCGCATGCTGCGCAACCACTGGACCGAGGCGTGGGAGGCCCCCGACGCGCCGAAGCCGCTCGGCATGCCGCTCCAGTTCATGGTGACCTCGGACGCCGTCGCGCGCGGGCACCGCTACGCGTCGAAGGCGAAGGACGTCCTCTTCAACCCGGTCGGCCAGATCGTCGGGCGGATGAACGAGGTACGCCCGGTGAAGGACGTCGTCTACCGCCTGGTCGAGGAGTACCTCGAGGCGGTGGAGCGGCTCCAGCAGCTGACGCCGTCCGTCTGAGCGCGGGCGGACCGGCGCCGGTGGCTCACGTCCAGCGCCGCCGCGAGCGGTTCTTGTCGACGATCGCCGCGACGATGAGACAGAACGCGAACCAGCGCAGCAGGTAGAAGACGGAGCGCGTCTCGTCGGCCTCGTCGAGGATCGCCAGGCCGAGCCAGTTGAGCGCGAGGACGAAGAAGGCGGCGGCGAAGATCGCGAAGAAGCGGTCGCCGGTGTCGCGCCACGAGCGCAGGAAGTACAGGCCGGCGATCGCGCTCGCCGTGACCGTCGCGCCGTAGAGGAACTGGATCCCTAGCGAAGCTTCGCCGCGCTCCGCAACCCGCCCCGCCCGTTCGTCCGAGGCCGACCGCCCGGTGGTCTGGGTCTCTCCTTTTCCCCGCCGCATGGAACGGGGGAGAAGGGTCGGATAAGCCGCCCGGCACCGTGACGCACCAGGAGATCCGGCGCCTCGTGCCCGACTGGGTCGCGGGCCTCGAGACCGTGGACGTCGCGCCGCTGCTCGCCCATCTGGCGACGGGATGCGGCGAGTGCCTGCGGGATGCCTTCCCGGCCGTCCCGGCGCCGCGAGCCCCGCGTCTCGTCCTCCCCGACGTCGAGCGCGCCGCACGCCGGCGGGCGGTCGTCTCGGGCGCGCTCGCGAGCGCGACCCTCGTGGCCCTCGCCACCTCGGGCTTCATGCACCTCCGGCAGAGCGCCGCCGCGACGCGCGCGGGGCTCACGCAGACGTTCGCGCGGATCGACGCCGTCGAGGCGGAGAATCGCCACCTCGCGGCCCACCTGGAGCGTGCGGACCGCGAGCTGGCGGCGATCCGGATCGCCGCGGTCGCGCCCCCGCCGCCCGCCCGCGCGCCCGCCGCCGAGCCGCTGCCCGGCCGGCCGCCGCCGGCCGCGGAGCCCGGCGCGCCCGCCCCCGTCGTCCGCTGCGAGCGTGATCGCGTGAGCGTTCGCCTGACGCGCGTGCCGCGCGTGCGGGTCCTCGAGGAGCTCGCGCGCGGGACCGACGCAACGGTGCACGGCCGGGTCGCGGACGGGGCGCCGGTGAGCGCGAGGTTCGACGACGTCCCGCTGCCCGAGGCGCTGCGCCGGCTGCTCGGCGGGCAGAACTTCACGCTCGCCTACGACGCGCAGAACCGGCTCCGCACGGTGACGCTCCTCGGCGCGCCGCAGGTCCCCGGGCGCGGCGCGCCGCCGGACGACGCCGCCGTCGCGGCCGCGCCGTCGGCGCCCGATGCGCGCCGGGTCCTCGACTGGCGGCTCTCCGTCCCCGCGCGCGGCCGGCTCGCCTGGATGCTCGACGTCCGCTCGATGACGCTCGGCGAGCTCGCGCGCCTGAGCGCCCGGACCGAGGACGCCCGCGCGCGCACCGAAGCCCTGCGCGTCGTCCTCGGCGGGCTCCAGGCGAGCGCGGAGCTCCGCACGGCGGTGCGTGATCTCCTCGCGACGCTCGACGACGCGACGCTCGCGCGGACCGCCGCGGCCCTGGGCGACCACGCGCCCGCGGCGCTCGAGCGCGCCGTGCGCCTCCTCGGCGACGCCGAGCTGCGCGCGCGCGGCGCCGCCGTGCTCGCCGCACTCCGCGGCGCGGGCGCCCGCGTCGCCGCCGGCGGCGCGTCGGCGGGCATGGACTAGAGCCCGCGCCTCGCGCGCGCCCCCCTAGCGCACGCCGACGACGAAGCGCCAGCGCACGCGGCGACGGTACGCGTCGTAGGCCGCGTCGCGCGAGAGGAGCCGCTCCTCGGCGGTCGCGCGCAGGTCCATGACGAGGAGCGTCGCGACGACGATCGCCGCGTTCGCCGGTGTCGGCTGCGACAGCACGTAGCCGACGCCGCTCAGCACGTACGCGGCATACGCCGGATGCCGGACGACGCCGTAGGGGCCGAGCGTCTTCACGCCGCGGTTCGCCGGCACGACGCCGAAGCTCCGCCCGAGGCTGCCGATCGCGACGACGGCGAGCAGCACGCCCGCGATCTGGATCGGGTCGCCGAGCCGGGCGAGCGGGCCCGGCTGCGGCGCCGGGCGGAGGAGGAGCGGGAGGACGGTCCCCGCGACCCCGAGCGCCCAGTCCGCGACGCGAGGCGAGGTGTCCCGGCTCGGACGCCGGGCGAACACGAGCCCGACGACGAGCGCCTCCTGCACCATGATCGGGACGACGCGCTCCCACGCGCCCGTCTCGCGTCCCGCCGCCCAGTGCGCGGCACAGAGGAGCGCGAAGAGGGCCGCGACGCCGACGTTGACCGCGGCCCGCACGCGGCCCGTCGAGGTCACCGGGACGCGCTCCCGTGAGGCCCCCCTCGAACGCATGCCTCGACGGAGCCGGCAGGCCGCGCGGGCGTCAATCCCGTGCGGGCGAGGCCCGGTCGTCCGTGCGCTCCCCGGCGAGCCCGGCTGTAGCCTTATGCACCCTATTGTGTCAGATACATGAGCTGGTCCCCGAGCGGTGCCCGGCACCGGGGGAGAGGAGTCGGAGGTGGCGTTCCCCAGGATTCCCGTTCGATCGGTGGCGATCGCCGTCGCGCTCGTCGCGGCAGCAGAGGCACGCGCCGAGAACCCGACCGTCTTCGCGGCCGCGAGCCTCACCGACGCGCTCGAGGACATCGGGCGGGCGTACGAGCGCGAGACCGGCCGGAAGATCGACTTCGACTTCGGCGGCTCGAGCGACCTCGCGCGGCAGATCGAGGCGGGAGCGCCCGCGGACGTCTTCTTCTCCGCAGGCGAGGCGCAGATGAACGGCCTCGTCGACGCCGGCCTCGTGAAGGCCGCGGACACGCAGAACGTGCTCTCGAGCTCGCTCGTCGTCGTCGTTCCCAAGGGCTCGACGGCGACGGTGCGCGGTCCCGCGGATCTGGCGGGGTTCGAGCGCGTCGCGCTCGCGAACCCCGACGCGGTGCCGGTCGGAGTCTACACGCGGAAGTACCTCGAAGGACTCGGGCTCTGGGAGAAGGTGAAGCCGCGGATCGTCCCGACGGTCGACGTGCGTGCCGCCCTCGCCGCGGTGGCCGACGAGCACGCGGACGCCGGCGTCGTCTATCGCACCGACGCGGCGATCAGCCCGAAGGTCGCGATCGCGTTCGAGGTGCCGCGCGAGCAGGGGCCGCGAATCGTCTACCAGCTCGCGCCCGTCGCGACCTCGAAGCGGACGGAGACGGCCGACGTCGTCGCGTATCTCGTGTCGCCGCCCGCACTCACGGTATACGAGCGCTACGGGTTCATCGTGATTCTCGAGAAGTAGGGTGGTCGCGGAAGACTTCCAGCTGGTCGCGTTCACGCTGCGCATCGCCGCGCTGTCGACGCTCCTCCTCCTCGGGCCCGGCATCGCCGCGGCGCTCGTGCTCGCGCGCTACCGGGGGCCGGGAAAGGGCGCGCTCGAGACGGTCCTCTCCCTGCCTCTCGTGCTTCCTCCGACCGCCGTCGGCATCCTGCTGCTCGAGGCGCTCGGCCGGCGCGCCGTCGTCGGGCGGTGGCTCGCGGCCCGCGGGATCGAGATCGTGTTCACGTGGAAGGCGGTCCTGCTCGCCACCATGGTGATGTCGTTTCCGCTCTTCGTACGCTCCGCACGGACGGCGCTCGAGGAGATCGACCCGCGCCTCGTCGGGATCGCGCGCACGCTCGGATGCAGTCCGGCGCGGGCCTTCCTGCGCGTGACGCTTCCACTCGCCTGGCGCGGCCTCCTGGCCGGTGCGGTCCTCGCCTTCTCCCGCGCCCTCGGCGAATTCGGCGCGACGGTGATGGTGGCCGGAAACATCCCGGGCCGCACGCAGACGCTGGCGCTCGCGATCTTCAGCTACAACCAGACCGGGCACGACGAGCGCGCGCTCCGCCTGGTCGCCGTGACCGTGGTCCTCGCGTTCGCGGCCCTGTGGAGCGCCGAGTGGATCGTCCGCCGGCGCACTCGGCGAGCGGCGATCTGATCCGGCTCGCCCTCGACCTGCCGCTCGCGCGGTTCCGGCTGCGCGTCCGCCTCGACCTCCCCGCTCGGGCGACGGCGGTCATGGGGCCGTCCGGGTGCGGCAAGACGTCGCTCCTCGAGGCGATCGCGGGCCTGCGTCCCCGCGCGCGCGGGCGCATCGTCGTCGGCGACGACGTCCTGCTCGACACGGACGCGGGCATCCGCCTCCGTCCCGAGGCGCGCCGGGTCGGCTACGTCCCGCAGGACGCGGGGCTCTTTCCGCATCTCACGGCGCTCGAGAACGTGTGCTTCGGCGCCCGCGGCGGCCGTCGGCGCGTCGAGGCGGCACTCGAGGCGCTCGAGATCGGCCCGCTGCGCTCGCGCCACCCGGTCTCGCTCTCCGGCGGGGAGAAGCAGCGGGTCGCGCTCGCGCGGGCGCTCGCGAGCAATCCCCGCCTGCTCCTCCTCGACGAGCCGCTCGCCGCGCTCGACGTCGAGCTGCGAGAACGGATCCTGCCCTATCTCCTCCGCATCCGGGACGAGTGGAACGTCCTGCTCCTGTACGTCACCCACAACCTGGGCGAGACCCTCACGCTCGCGGGCGACTTGATCGTCATGCGCGACGGCGCGGTCGAGGCGCACGGCCCACCCCTCGAGCTGCTCGGCGCGCCGGAGATCTCGCGCGCGAGCGCGGGCGGGCTCGAGAACCTCTTCCGCGGGCGGGTCGTCTCGCACGACGCCGCCGGCGGGATCACCGACGTGGCGCTGTCCGGCGGACTCCACCTGTCCATCCCGTTCGCCGGCACGCTCGACGTGGGCGCGACGGTGACGATCGCGGTCCGAGCCGAGGAGGTGCTGATCGCGACCGCGCCGGCGCCGCATCTGTCGGCGCGGAACGTCTTCCCGGTGCGGGTCCTCTCCGTCCTGCCGGCCACGGGCGACGCGATCGTCCGCTGCGAATCGCGGGACGGCGGCCACGTGTGGCTCGCGCGGCTCACGCAGTCGGCGGTCGACGCGCTCGCGCTCGCTCCGGGCTCCGCGGTGTGGCTCGCGGTGAAGAGCCACTCCGTGCGCCTCGCCTGACCGTGAGCGGCGTCAGCGCCGCGGCGCCTTCTCGGCGGCGTCGTACCGGATGTCGCCCGAGCCCGCGAGGTCGTAGCCGGCCGCGGCCGCCTCGCGCCGGAAGGCGGCGCTCTGTGCCACCTCGCAAAGCCGGACGACACGGGGGTCGCCGAGATCCCGGGCGCGCACGATCAACCCGTACGGCTCGGTGGCGAGCGACCTGAACGCGAGGCCGAG
>Ga0070741_10009823_pt1 | contig 18359 bp, 19 predicted proteins | sample Coa_R1_4_FD_66440 | JGI IMG/M metagenome (GOLD analysis project Ga0070741, IMG submission 66440) | Surface soil microbial communities from Centralia Pennsylvania, which are recovering from an underground coalmine fire - Coalmine... | ecosystem: Environmental > Terrestrial > Soil > Unclassified ...
GGCGCGACGAGCAGCGCCATCACGTCGAACCAGACGTAGCCGCTCGCGACGCCGCTCGGCGGGTTGCCGTCCGCGATCCCGAGGCCGGGCAGCGTCGTCGCCCAGCGCCACGTCCCGATCGACGTCCCGTACAGCTCGAGCGCCGCGACGACGAGGAAGACGCCGGCGTACGTCGCGCGCCAGCGTGAGCGCCAGAGGAAGACGAGCAGGAGCGGCACGCCGAACGCTCCCGCGACGTCGAGGCGGGGGAGGACCGTGAGGCCCGCGATCCCCCAGCCGGCGGCGCCGGCGGCCGCCGCCCAGACGAGCCCGCGCTTCGGGAGCGTGCGCGCGAGCGCGAGCCCGCTCAGGTAGACGAGCCCGTGGGCCGGCGGGATGAAGAGGGGCAGGTTGTGCAGCCGGTAGTGGTAGACGCCCCAGACGAGCGATCCCGTCACCTCGCCGACGGTGGCGAAGAGGACGACGCCGAGCGCCTGCGCCCGCGCGAGCGGCGCGAGAGGCCGGAGTGCGGCGACGAGCACGCCGGTCGTGAGGATGCCGAGGCCGACCTGGCCGCCGTACCCGACCTGCGTGTCGACCGTGAGCAGTGCGGCGAGATACGCAGGGAGCGCTGCCGCGTACCAGCGAGGCGCCGTCACGGCCGGTACTGGAGCTCGTGCCAGCTCGGCGTGGGGAGGAGCTCGAGCAGGGCGCGCCCGCCGTTCGTGTCCGCGTACGTGAAGTCCTGGTCGTCCTCGTCCCAGCCGACCTCGAGGAGGCCCTCCTTGACGCGGTGGTCGAGCCAGGCGCCGCGGAAGACGAGCTTCTTCAGCCAGTAGACGAGCGACTCGCCGCGGACGAGCGCGAGCGCGTCCCAGTGCTCGACGAGGTACTCGCCGAGCGGGCTGCGCGGCTCGCCGATCGCGTCGCGCTCGACGAGCTCGACGAGGTCGGCCGTCTCCTCGTCGTCGAGCTCGGGTGACGGGACGAGCCCGAGACGCACCGCGGCGGCCGTGACGCGCTCCTCGAAATCGCGGCTGCTGAAGGAGAAGCGGTAGCCGAGAAACTCGACGATGTAGTCGTCGCCAGAGGTGTAGTTGCCGGCCGCCTCCACGCTGTCAGCGTACCCTGGCGCCGTGCGGGTATTCCGCTATCCGATCGCCCTCGCCGTCGTGCTCGGCCTCGTCGCGCTGACGGCCTGGCTCCTCTCCTGGTCGTTCGGGAAGGCGGTCACGCTCGCCCCCGTGATCGTGATCGGCGGCGCCGCCCTCGTCGGTCTCGTCCTGCTCTGGGGGAAGGTCGCGCTCACGTCGCTGCGCGAGTCGCGCCATCCGCGCCGCGTCGTCGCCTACTGGCTCCTCGGTCTCGCGCTACTTGTCGTCCTGACGATCCTCGGCGTCAAGCTCCCGAACGAGGGCGGCTAGCAGCCGGTCGACCTCGTCGCGGTCCGTGTAGGCGGCGATCGAGATGCGGAGGAGGTCGCCGTTCGGTCCGCCGACGGGAATCTCGACCTTGTGGTTCGCGAAGAGCCGGTCGGAGAGGCCGGGGTCGGGACGCGGGAGACGGACGGCCGCCATCTGGCCGAGCATCGCGTCGGGCGCGAGCGGCTCGGTGCCGAGGAGCTCGCAGAGCTCACCCCGCGCCTCACGCGTGAGCGCGCGGCAGCGGTCGCGGACGGCGTCCCAGCTCCGCTCGGCCTGGAAGGCGATCGCCTCGGGGACGGCCAGCCAGGCGGCGGGATCGCGCGTCCCCTGCATCTCGATCCGCTCCTGAAAGGTCGTGCCCTCGCTGTAGCCCCAGCTGACGATCGCCGCGTCGACCCTCTCCTGCCGCTCGGGTCGGATGTGGAGGAAGCCGGCGCCCTTCGGAGCGCATAGCCATTTGTGGGCATTTCCAGCGAAAAAGTCGGCGCCGAGCGAGTCGAGGTCGACGGGGACGTGGGCGGGCGCGTGCGCGCCGTCGACGATCGTCGTCAGCCCGAGCGCGCGGGCCCGGGTGACGATCTCCTCGACGGGCAGGACGAGTCCCGTCGACGACGTGACGTGGCTGATGTAGAGGAGGCGCGTACGCGCGGTCGCGGCGGCGAAGAGCGCCTCGACGACGGTCGCGGCGCCGTCGAGCGGGAGCGGGATGGGGGCGCGGACGTAGGTCGCGCCGGTGCGCCGTGCGATCCACTCCCACGCGAGGTCGCAGGCGCCGTACTCGAGGTCGGTGGCGAGGATCTCGTCGCCGGGCCCGAGGACGAGCGAGCGGGCCGCGAGGTTGACTCCGGTCGTCGCGTTCGGGACGAAGGCGAGGTCGGCGGGGGAGGCGTGGAGGTAACCGGCGAGCGCGGCGCGGGCCTCGGCGAGGAGGCCGGGGAGCCGCCGGGCGAGAAAGTCGACGGGCTCGTGCTCGAGGTCGCGCTCGTATGCCTGGTAGCGCTCGAAGACCGGCCGCGGGCAGGCCCCGAACGAGCCGTGGTTGAGGAACGCGATCTCGGGATCGAGAAGGAACTCGCCGCGGAGCTCTGCGGGGCTGGGCGCGGTCACGACGACGCTGTTCTACTCCATCCCGATCCCCCACCCGCCCGGGGACGGCTGAAGCGTGCCGCTTCAGCCGTGGAGGATCAGTCGCGGCTTTGTGCCAAGAGACGCGCATTTCCGCCCCGAAGCGCCGGCCGGCGCCGATTCCGTCCGCACCTCTCCGTAGCGTGGATCGCGATGCACGACGGCACCTGGACCCTCGCCGACTGCCCGCCCGAGGCGCAGGCGGAGCTCGCGCGCGCGCTCGGAATCTCCGAGCTCACCGCGGCGGTCCTCATCCGGCGCGGCTACGACGATCCCGACGCCGCGCGGCGCTTTCTCGAGGGCGAGCAGCCGCCGCACGATCCGTTCCTCCTCGGTGACATGGCGGCTGCGTGCGACCGGTTGCGTGCCGCGGTGGCCGAAGGGCGCCGGATCTGCGTCCACGGCGACTACGACGTCGACGGGATCGCCGCGACGACGCTCGCCGTCCTGCTCCTCCGCGAGCTCGGCGCGGATGTCGACTGGCACCTGCCGAGCCGCTTCGACGAGGGCTACGGCGTCCGCAGCGAGACGCTCGCGCGACTCGCCGACGAGGGCTGCGGGCTCGTCCTCACGGTCGACTGCGGGATCACCGCCGTCGACGAGGTCGCCGAGGCCGCCGCCCGCGGGCTCGAGGTCGTCGTCACCGACCACCACCGGCCGGGGGAGAAGCTCCCCGACTGCCCGATCGTCGCGACGCGCCCCTCGGACTATCCCTTTCCCGAGCTCTGCGGCACAGGCGTCGTCTACAAGCTCGGGCAGGCGCTCTTCGGCGTCGATTCCGAGATCCCGAAGCGCCACCTCGACCTCGTCGCGCTCGCGACGATCGCCGACGTCGTCCCGCTCGTCGACGAGAACCGCACGCTCGCGATCGCGGGACTCCGAGCGCTCTCACGCACCGGCAAGCCAGGCTTGCGCGCACTCATGCAGGCCGCGGGAGTCGATCCCGCCGCGATCGACGCCGGCGCGGTCGGCTTCCGGCTCGCGCCCCGTCTCAACGCCGCCGGCCGGCTCGGCCACCCGCGCGCAGCGCTCGAGCTGCTCCTCACGGAGGACGAGACCGAGGCACGCCGTCTCGCCGATTCGCTCGAGGAGCTCAACCGCGAGCGGCAGGCGGTCGAGGGCCGCATCCTGCGCGAGGCGATCGCACAGGTCGAGGAGTGGCCGTCCGAGCGTCGTGCGCACCGTGCCTACGCGGTCGCCGGCGCCGACTGGCACGAGGGCGTGATCGGCATCGTCGCCTCGCGGCTCGTCGAGCGCTACCACAGGCCGGTCGTCCTCATCGCCGGCGGCGACGGCGACGGCGGCTGGAAGGGGTCGGGCCGGTCGATCCCCGCGTTCGACCTCCATGCCGCGCTCGGCGCCTGCTCGGACCTGCTCGGCCGGTGGGGAGGACACCGCGCCGCCGCGGGTCTCTCCATCCGCCCGGAGAACGTCGAGGCGTTCGCGGAGGCGTTCGCCGCGCACGCCGCCGGCGTCCTCGACGACGCCGACCTCGAGCCCGTCACGAGCATCGACGCGGTCGTCGCCCGTGACGCGCAGCTCTCGCTCGACCTCTGCGCCGAGCTCGGCAAGCTCGCGCCGTTCGGCCTCGGGAATCCGGCGCCCACGCTTCTTGCGCCCGGCGTCGGCATCGCCGAACCGGCAACCGTCGGAGAGGGAAAGCACCTCCGCTTCCGCATCCGCCGCAGCGGACGGGACGGCGGCAGCGCGATCGCCTTCGGCCAGGGCTCCCGCCTCGAGTCCCTGCGCCCGGACGGGAGCTACGACGTCGCCTTCCGGCTCGAGGAGAACCGCTGGAACGGCACGGTCGCCCCGCAGCTCGTCGTCCGTCGCGTCTTCGCCAGCGCCCCGCGCTACCGCGAGCTGCGCGAGTGGCTCATGGAGGAGTGGCGCAAGCCGGCACCGGCACGCGACCCCGAAGCGAGCGCGATCTTCGCCGAGCTCGGTCTCGAGGAAGGCGCCCGCCGCGATCTCCTCGAGTCGGCGCGCTTCCGCGCCCTTCTCGTCACGCCGCCGCCGCTCGCGCAAGCCGCGTGATGCGTCCGGTGCGCTAGCGGGCCTGCAGCGTCAGCGCGAGCGCCCGCGCGAGCCGAAGGGCTGCGCGGCGGGAACGGAAGCGGCGAAACGAAGGCATGGGAAACGTCACTTCTCCCCTGCAACGGCCGTTCCTGCCGTGAAGGTTCGCGCCGGAAGTGCCGAAGTACACTGAAACGATGACCACTGTCGAGGCAGGCGAGAGGCACGAGGAGCTCCTCGAGGGCCTGCTCGCCGAGGTCTCGGCCCAGCGCGGCGACGTCGACGTCGAGCTCGTCACGCGCGCTTTCCGCTTCGCCGCGGCCGCCCACGAGGGCCAGCAGCGCCGCTCCGGCGAGCCGTTCATCACCCACCCGGTCGGCGCCGCCACGATCTGCGCGAGCCTTCGCCTCGACGAGCAGACGATCGCCGCCGCCCTCCTCCACGACGTCGTCGAGGACACGGAGGTCAGCCTCGACACCGTCCGCCAGGAGTTCGGGGACGAGATCGCGACCCTCGTCGACGGCGTCACGAAGCTGACCCGCGTCCAGTTCCAGACCCGCGAGCAGGCCGAGGCGGAGAACTACCGGAAGATGGTCGTGGCGATGGCGGAGGACGTCCGCGTCATCCTCATCAAGCTCTCCGACCGCCTCCACAACCTCCGCACGATCGAGTACCTCGGCAAGCAGAAGCAGATCCAGAAGTCGAAGGAGGCGCTCGAGGTCTACGCGCCGCTCGCCCACCGGCTCGGCATCCACGCCCTCAAGTGGGAGCTCGAGGACCTCGCCTTCCAGACGCTCCACCCGCGCAAGTACGCGGAGATCAAGACGATGGTCGCCGAGCGCCGCGCCGACCGGGAGGGCCACGTCGCCGAGGCGGCGGACGTCCTCCGGCGCGAGCTCGAGAAGGTCGACATCCCCGTCGACATCGCCGGCCGCGCGAAGCACTTCTACTCGATCTACGACAAGATGGCCCGCAAGGGCCGCGAGTTCAACGAGATCTACGACCTCACCGCGATGCGCGTCATCGTCGAGCGCAACGGGGAGGAGGGAACCCGCGACTGCTACGGCGCGCTCGGCCTCATCCACTCCCTCTGGAAGCCGATGCCCGGCCGCTTCAAGGACTACATCGCGATGCCGAAGTTCAACGGCTACCGCTCCCTCCACACGACCGTGATCGGGCCGGAGGGACGGCCGCTCGAGATCCAGGTGCGCACCCGCGAGATGCACGAGACCGCCGACCTCGGCGTCGCCGCCCACTGGGCGTACACGCGCGACGGGCGCCGTTCGACGAAGCGGGCGGACGAGGAGTGGAACGCCTGGGTGCGCTCGCTCATGGACATCCACGCCGACGAGTCCGACGCGAGCGAATTCGTCAAGACGTTCCGCACCGACCTCTTCGACGAGGAGGTGTTCGTCTTCACGCCGAAGGGCGAGGTGAAGACGCTGCCGGTCGGCGCGACGCCGATCGACTTCGCATACGCCGTCCACACGGACGTCGGCCACCGCACCGTCGGCGCGAAGGTGAACGGCCGCATCGTGCCGCTCCACTACCACCTCCACAGCGGCGACCGGGTCGAGATCCTCACCGGCAAGTCGGCGGCGCGCGGCCCGTCCCGCGACTGGCTCTCGCTCGTCGCGTCGTCGCGCGCGCGGAACAAGATCCGCCAGTTCTTCTCGCGCGAGCAGAAGGAGGACCTCGAGGCAAAGGGACGCGAGCTGCTCGAGAACGCGCTCAAGGGCCAGAACCTCCCGTACAAGAAGCTCGCCGGCTCGGCCGTCCTCGCCGGCGTCATCCGTGAGTCGGGCTTCAAGAAGGCCGAGGACTTCTACATCGCCCTCGGCTCGGGGAAGCTCACCGCCTCGCGGATCGTCGAGAAGGTCCTCCAGCAGCTCAAGGTGAGCGAGGTCGCGCAGGAGACCGTCACCGTCAAGAAGCCGCGCGCGCGCGAGGCAGTCGGCAGCGCGACGTACGGCATCAACGTGATCGGCGTCGAGGACGTTCTCGTCCGGCTCGCGAAGTGCTGCACCCCGGTCCCCGGCGACGACATCGTCGGCTACATCTCGCTCGGCAAGGGGATCACGATCCACCGCGGCGACTGCCCGAACGTCCGCGCACTGCGGCGGAATCCTGAGCGGTTCACGCCGGTAGAGTGGGAGGGGGGCGGCACGCAGAGCTTCCGCGTCCAGATCGCGGTCGACTCGTGGGACCGGCCGCGCCTGCTCGAGGACGTCGCCAGGACGTTCGCCGAGCACGGCGCGAACATCGTCGGCTACGGCGGCACGGTCGAGGATCAGATGGCGCGCAACTGGTACGTCGCCCAGGTCGGCGACGTCAAGGCGCTCCGCAGCCTGCTCAGCTCACTCCGCGCCCTCGACGGCGTCTTCGACGCTCGCCGCGTCACCCCGTCCTAGGGCTCCCACTCCTCGCCGCCGGTGTCCCAGCCGACGAGGCAGAGCTCGGCGATCTCCGCAGCGACCGCCTCGAGCACGGCGGGATCGACCTCTCCGTCCGCGGCGAGCTCGGCGACGCGCGTGTCGCGCCAGACGACCGGCACCGCGACCCGTCGCGCTGCGTCCGGCGTGCCGGCTTCGGGGCCGAGCACGAGCTCGTCTCCCTCGACGAAGAAGACGCCGGCCCACGTGCACCCGTCTCGGCCGGCGAGGTCGGCGACCGCCGCGCGGAGCTGATCGTCGGCGTCAGGCATCGAACGGCGCCCGGTAGTCGGCCGGGATCTCGAGCGGCCGGCGGGCCGCGGGATCGATGTAGACGAGCGTCTGGTGGGCGGTGACGAGCAGCGTCCCCTCGGGCGCCTTGTAGGCCGCGAACTCGAAGGTCATGCTCGTCCGCCCGAACCGCGCGACGCGGACATGGATGTCGAGCTCGTCGTCGAAGCGGGCCGGCGCGAAGTACTCGACGTCGTTCGCGCGCATCACGAACTCGCCGCCACCGTCCCGGTGGAGGAGCCCGAGCGACCGCAGGTACTCGGCGCGGGCGAGGTCGAAGTACGGGTTGTAGCGCCCGTAGTAGACGACCCCCTGCGCGTCGGTGTCCGAGAAGCCGACGCGCGTCCGCGTCGAGAAGGCGTACTCCTCGCTCACGCCCGGATCACCCCGAGCACCTCGTCGCGTTTCTCCTCCATCAGCTGCTGCGAGGTCGCCTCGAGGTTGAGGCGGAGCAGCGGCTCGGTGTTCGACGGGCGGACGTTGAAGTGCCAGTCGCCGGCGTCGACCGAGAGCCCGTCGAGGTGCGAGACGTGGCCCTCGGCGCCGTAGCGCTCCTTCAACTCCTGCAGCTTGAGCGGGACGTCGGCGACCGGGGTGTTGAGCTCGCCGGTGATGAAGTACCGCTCGCGGAGTGGCCCGAGGATCTCGGAGAGCTTCCGTCCCCTCTTCGAGATCAGCTCGAGCATGAGGAGGAAGGGGATGACGCCGGAGTCGGCCTGGCTGAAGTCGCGGAAGTAGTAGTGCCCGGAGACTTCGCCGGCGAAGGCGGCGTCGACCTTGCGCATCCGCGCCTTGATGAACGCGTGCCCGACGCGGTTGATCAGCGCAACGCCGCCGGCGCCTTCGATCGTGTCCGGCACGGCGTGGCTCGCGCGGACGTCGTAGATCACCTTCGCGCCCGGCTCCCGCGCGAGGAAGATCTCGGCGAATAGCGCGGTGACGAAATCGCCGGGGACGAACTCGCCGGAGTCGTCGACGAAGAAGCAGCGGTCGGCGTCGCCGTCGAACGCGACGCCGAGATCGGCTTCCTCCTCGAGGGTCTTGCGCACGATGAACTCGCGGTTCTCGGGCAGCAGCGGGTTCGGCTCGTGGTTCGGGAAGGAGCCGTCGGGCTCGAAGTAGCAGGGGACGGCCTCGATCGGGAGCCGCTCGAGCACGGGCGGCAGCATCGTCCCGGCCATCCCGTTCGCGGCGTCGATCACGACGCGCAATGGCCGGATCGTCGCGACGTCGACGAAGGAGAGGACGCGCTCGACGTACGCGGGCCAGACGTCGTATTCGGTCACCGTCCCCACCGGACCTGTCCGGTGCCAGGCACCGGACATGGCCCGATCGCGCACGTCCAAAAGGCCCGACTCGCCACCGACCGGCAGCGCGCCGCGCCGCACGAGCTTCATCCCCGTGTACTCCTTCGGGTTGTGCGAGGCGGTGACCATGATCCCGCCCTCGAGCTCGAGCGAGCCGACCGCGAAATAGACCATCTCGGTACCGACGAGGCCGATGTCGAGGACGTCGGCGCCCGCCGAGGCCGCGCCGCGCATCACGGCCTCCTGCATCCGGGGCGACGAGAGCCGCATGTCGCGGCCGATCGCGATCCGGCGCGGCTCGAACTGCTCGACGTAGGCGCGTCCGATCGCCTCGGCGCCCGCCTCGTCGAGCTCGCCGGGATGGATCCCGCGGATGTCGTACGCCTTGAAGACCTTCGGATCGAGCACGGAAGCGATGCTACGTGCGTGCGAGCAGTGCGTCTCCGATCAGCCGCGTCGACGCTGCGTCGGGCGCCTCGCTGATCACCGTCGCGGGCCGCTCGAAGCGCGCGAGCGCGTCACGCAACGGCTCGACGCGCAGCGTCCCGTCGCCGTACGGCAGGTGCTTCGTCTCGTTGCGGTTGGCGTACTGGATGTCGCTGAAGTGGATGTGGAAGGGAGCGCCGGGCTCGAGCACCGCATCCGTCGCGGTGAGCGCAGCCGCGAACGCGTCGCTCGTGAGGAAGGCGCCGTCGCTCGTCGCGTGCATGTGCGCGAAGTCGAGCACCGGCCGGACGAAGTCCACCGCCGAGGCGATCGCGAGCACGTCGTCCACCGTCCCGAGCTCGCGAACCCGACCCATCACCTCGACGCCGAAGGGAACGAGCCGGTCCTTGGCTTCGAGACGGTCGCGCAGGTCGCCGAGCTGGTCGACGACGTCGGCGATCGCCTTGTCCCGCTCGCGGCCGAGCAGGAAGCCGGGATGGAAGACGATGAGCCGGGCGCCGCACGCCTTGGCGAGGCCGGCGGTGTGGTCGAGCATCCCGAGCGCCATCTTGAACTTCTTGCCGCGGTCGGCGTGCCCCATGAAAGCCGCGAGCGGCGCGTGCACCGAGAGCGCGACATCGGCCGCGGCCGCAGCGGCGCCGAGCTGCGGGGCGGTCTCGTAGTCGAGCCAGAAGCCGCCCGCGAAGCCGAACTCGCAGGCGCGATAGCCCTCGGCGGCGAGGACGGCGAACGCGGCCTCGAAGCTCGTCGCCTTGGGCAGATCGGCGGGGCCGAAGCGAAGCTCTCCCACGGGCGCAGCTTATGAGGCGGAGCGCTCCCAGCCATCCCAAACCCCCACCCGCCCACGGGGAGAAGACGATGCCTCGCGAACGGTGACGTGGGCGTCACGACTTCGCGGCGAGAGGCCGGCAATTCGCGTCCACACGTGGTTGGAGGCGCACGGGGCCATGCCGTCCGACCCGGTTTCTAGCTTGTTGGCCATGTCCAAGCGCCCTTCCCGGATCGACCTGCTCGAGCTCGACATCGACCTCCGCCTTGCGGATCTCTGGCGCGAGGCATCCGACGTGAGCGAGTGGAACCTCGAGGTCGTCGCGGCCTTCATCCGCGCCGCGTACGGCAAGGGCTACTGCGACGCCCTCACCGAGGACGCGCCGGGCTCGCTCTGTCACGAGCACGGCTACCGGATTCCGGATCGCAAGACCGAGAAGCGCGCGGCGTAACTCGTCGCCGCACGAAGCGGCGCTCGCCATCGGCGCGCGGGGCTACGATTCCGCCGTGAGTGCCAGTCCTGCGCGGCTCGTGATCGCCTTGTCCGTAGCGGCCGCCCTCGCGATCTTCGTCGTCTACACCGCCATCGCCGGCGCGGGAGTCGCACAGCTCACGCCGAGCACCGTCCGCACCGCCAAAGGTCACGTCTCCCTCGTCGGGGCCGTGGTCGGTCCAGTGGGACACACGTCGACCGGGCTGCGGTTCAGCGTGAAGGACATCGGTGACCGGAATCCCACGCGTGTGCTCGTCGTCTACAGCGGCACCGTGCCCGACCTGTTCAAGACCGGTCGCCACATCGTCGTCGACGGAACGATGCGGCACGGCGTCTTCGCCGCGACGCCCGGCTCGCTGACGACGAAGTGTCCCTCGAAGTACCAGGGCTCCTCCTCCAAGGCCTGATGGCGGCGCTCGGGCGCGCTGCGCTGCTTCTCGCGTTCGGGCTCGTCGCCTATGCGCTCGTCGCCGGCTCGTACGCCGCGTGGCGTCGTCGCCGCCGCCTCGCGCTCTCCGCGCAGAACGCGCTGCTCGCCGCCTTCCCCGCCACCCTCGTCGCCGCGCTCGTCCTGATCGTCGCACTCGCTCGCCGCGACTTCACGTTCGCCTACGTCGCCGAGCACACGAGCCGGAAGCTGCCGCTCCAGTACGCGCTCTCCGCCTTCTGGGGAGGCCAGGAAGGGTCGCTGCTGCTCTGGCTCCTCGTCCTCACCGGCTACGCCGGGCTCGCGGTCTGGCTCAACCGGCGCTCGCGCGAGCTCATGGCGTGGACGGTGCCGATCTTCGGGCTGATCGCCGTCTTCTTCAGCTTCATGCTCTGCTTCGTCTCGAGCCCGTTCCACCAGCAGCCGCCGCCCGTCGACGGGGCCGGGATGGTGCCGAGCCTCCAGAACCCGTACATGCTCGCCCACCCGCCGATGCTCTACCTCGGCTACGTCGGCCTCTCCGTGCCGTTCGCCTTCGGGATGGGCGCGCTTCTCTCCGGCCGCACCGACGAGCGCTGGATCGTCGCCACCCGCCGCTGGACGCTCGCCGCGTGGACGTTCCTCGGCGTCGGCCAGCTGCTCGGCGCCCACTGGGCGTACACCGAGATCGGCTGGGGCGGCTACTACGCCTGGGATCCGGTCGAGAACGCCGCGTTCATGCCGTGGCTCGTGGCGACCGCCTTCCTCCACTCGGTGATGATCCAGGAGAAGCGCGGCATGCTGAAGGTCTGGAACATGGTGCTCGTCGCGCTCGCGTTCAACCTGTCGGTGTTCGGGACCTTCCTCACCCGCTCGGGCGTCCTCGACTCGATCCACTCGTTTTCGAAGAGCTCGATCGGTGCCTGGTTCCTCGGCTTCCTCGCGTTCATGGTCGTCCTCTCCGTCGCGCTCATCTACTGGCGGCTCCGTCCTCCCAAGGACGGCGGGCCCCCGCTGCTCCGCTCGAAGACGAAGCTCGAGTCGCTCGTCTCGCGCGAGGCGACCTTCCTCTACAACAACCTCCTGCTCGTCGCGCTCGCGCTGACGATCCTCTGGGGCGTCCTCTATCCGATCGTCTCGCAGGTGCTGCACGGCCAGACGCGCTCGCTCTCGAAGCCGTACTACGACTTCTTCCTCCACACGTTCGGCCTGCCGCTGCTGCTCCTCATGGGGCTCGGGCCGCTCGTCGCCTGGCGGCGCGCCTCGCTCCGCTCGCTCGGGAAGACGTTCCTCGTGCCGTTCGGCGCCGCGCTCGTCACGGGAGGAGTGCTGCTCGGGCTCGGCTTCGGCAGCGCGTGGCCGGGCCTCCTCGCCTACACGTTCTCGGCGTTCGTCGCCGCCTCGATCGTGCTCGAGTTCGTGCGCGGCCGGGCCGCAGCGGGAGGGATCTTCCGGCTCGTCTCCCGCAACCGGCGCCGCTACGGCGGCTACCTCGTCCACGCCGCCATCGTGCTCTTCGCCATCGGCGTCGCCGGCTCGAGCGCGTACCAGACGATCCGCGAGGACGCGCATCTCCGGCCCGGCCAGACGATGGAGGCCGCCGGCTACACGTTCACATACACGGGTCTCACGGGCGTGAAAGGCCCGAACTACACGGGCTTCCGGACGATCGTCTCCGTCAGCGGGCACGGCGAGCACTTCACGCTCAGGCCCGGCCAGAACAACGACCCGCTCCAGGGAGCGTCGTTCGTCGCCTCGATCTACCACGACCCGCGCACGCTCGGCGACGTCTTCACGCGGGCGCAACCCGCCGTCGGCTCGAAGACGGCGATCGACCTTCAGGTGTTCGTCAAGCCGCTCATCAACCTCATCTGGGCCGCCGGCTTCCTCTTCGTCTTCGGCGCGCTCGTCGCCATGTGGCCGGACGCGGTCGAGCAGCGGCGCCTCGCGGCGCGCTACGCGGCGGGCGCGGCTCCCGCCGGGATCTAGCGGGATGGAGTGGGCGCTCGCCGTCGCGGCGGTGCTCGCCGTCGTCGCCGTCGCGTTCGTCGCGCGGCCGTTCCTCCGCGATCCGAGCCCGGCGAGCGACCGGCTCGACGAGCTGTCACCGGAGGCGCGGCAGCGACTGGCGCTCGCGGAGGAGCGCGACCGCGCACTCGCGGCGTTGAAGGAGCTCGAGTTCGACCACCGCACCGGCAAGGTCTCGGACGACGACTATCGCGCCCAGCTCGGGCCGTTGCGGCGTCGCGCCGCGGAGGCGTTACGAGCGCTCGAGTCGCGGGAACAGACTCCGCATGAACGCATCCCGGCTCCCGGAGAGCACGCCGGCCGATGAGCGGCCGCCGCCCGAGCTCGTCCCCGGCCCCGTAGCGAGACAGCACGTCGAGCGCCGCCTGTTCGGCCTTCCCGCCCGGTACACGCTCCTCGTCCTCGCCTGCGCCGCCTTCGGCGCCGCGATCGGCCTCTTCGCGACCGCCAGCTGGGCCTGGGGCGTCGTCGCCCTCCTCCTCGCGCTGATCTTCTTCGCCACGCTGGCGGAAGGGCTGCGACAGGGCAGGGGACTGTGGCCGGAGCAGTCCGGCAGGCTGGCGGCGGACGGCAAGGCCCAGGCCGCGACCGCCGCCGAGGTGTGGCGGACGCGGCTCGAGACGTCCGTGAGCCGCTGGCGCACGCAGTCGCGTCTCGCCGAGCTCGACTTCGAGCGGACGCCGCTCCTCCAGGCGCTCGGGCGGGCCGTCCACGAAGGGGACGAGCAGGCGGAGCGGGACGCGCGCCTGCGACTCGACGAGCTCGACGAGGAGCGCCGCCGCGTCGAGCGTGAGCTCGCCGAGCGGCTGAGCGGGGCGGAGGAGAGGATTCGGCTCGCGCGCTTGCCGGTACAGGAGACGCTGATGGTCGCTCCGAACGAGCCGAGCTCGCCGTATCCGCCGCCGGACGAGGGGAATCCGCCGCAGCCCGCGAGGATGCCCGAGCCGTATCCGCCGCCCGACGAGGGGACGCCGCCGGTGCCGGCGCCCGACCCGGGCGAGCCCGACGGCGAGTAGGAAAGCGGGGGATCCCGCCGAACCTTTCGGGGCATGGCCCGCCGGCTACTGCCCCTGCTCGCCGTCGCCCTGTCGCTCACCGTCGCAGGGGCGGCGACGGCCGACAACATCGGCAAGAAGAAGAAGCGCGTCGACGCGCAGCTCTCGCAGGTCCAACAGCAGCTCGTGGCGTCGAAGCACCAGGAGCAGCTGCTCGCGCGCGCGGTCGGCTCGCTCACGACCTCCATCCACAGGATCGAGCTCCAGGCCGGTGGCGTCTCGCAGCGGCTCGGAGTCCTGAACAAGGACATCCAGCTCCACCAGGAGCGGCTCGCGAAGCTCGACGACCTCCTGCGCGTCCAGACCCGGCGCTACCGCGTCCTTCGCCGCCAGTACCGGATCGACGTGGCGCGGCTCGACGAGCGGCTCGCGACCATCTACGAGGAGCCCCAGCCGACGACGTTCGAGGTGCTCCTCGCGGCGCGGAGCGTGCAGCAGTTCCGCGACGAGATGAACTACCTCGGCTCGGTCGCGCAGCAGGACAGGAAGATCGCGACCGAGGTGCGAGCCTCGAAGCGGCAGGCGGCCGTCGCGCGCCGGCGTACGCTCGGCGTGCGGCAGACGGTGGCGGCGGAGACGCAGGTGATCCGCGGCCGCGCGCAGCAGGTTCAGATCCTCCAGGCGCAGCTGCTCACGAGCCAGGGCAGGCTCTCCGGCCTGCGCGGCGCGCGACGCCAGCAGCTTGCCGCGACCGAGAAGGCGATCCAGCAGGAGAAGGGCGAGTCGGAGTCGCTCGCGGCGGCGAGCGTGGCACTCGCCGCGAAGCTCCAGGCGGAGGCCAACGGCACCGGCACGACGACGACCACGAGCGGCTCGGGCGGCCATCCGCACGCGCCGCACTTCATCTGGCCGGTGAAGGGCCCGATCACGAGCCCGTTCGGGATGCGCTGGGGCGTCCTCCATCCCGGCATCGACATCGGCGTCCCGACAGGAACGCCGGTGCACGCCGCCGCGGCGGGCCAGGTCGTGTGGTGCGGCTGGATGTCGGGCTACGGGAACTTCGTCGTCATCGACCACGGCGGCGGCTACGCGACCGCGTACGGCCACAACAGCAAGATCCTCGTCAGCTGCGGCGAGGACGTCCGCCAGGGCCAGGTCATCTCGCTCTCCGGCTGCACGGGCTTCTGCACCGGCCCGCACGTCCACTTCGAGGTGCGCGTCGACGGCACGCCCGTCGATCCCCTCGGCTACCTCGGCTAGCCCGGCCCCGTTCCTTCGGAAAAATGCCGGCCGCCCCGGGGGGAGGCGGCCGGCGTCGTCGGGAGACGACCTGTGTGCGGGACCCCAGTGTGCGGCGTCCCCCGAACTTTCCAACTTTCAATCAATAAACGCTGCAGCGGCGGCAGCGGTTACGGATCAGCCGAGATTGAGGAGCCGCAGGTCCGGCAGCTCGCGGTAGCGCTCGTCGAGGTCGAAGCCGTAGCCGACGTAGAGCTCGTCGGGAACGGTGAAGCCGACGTAGCGCACCGGCAGGTCGTCGACGAGGCGGCGGTACGGCCGGTCGAGCAACGTCGCCGCGGCGACCGAGGCCGGGCCGCGCAGCTCGAGCGTCCGCACGAGGTAATTGAGCGTCAGTCCCGTGTCGACGACGTCCTCGACGATGACGACGTCGCGGCCGCGCACGTCGAGGTCGAGGTCCTTCAAGACGCGGATCTGGCCGTGCCCGCCCATGCGCGCGCTCCCGTAGCCGGCGAGCTCGACGAAGTCGATCGCATGGAGGATCGGGATGGCGCGGGACAGATCCGCCGCGAAGACGAGGCTCGCCTTGAGCGAGGCGACGAGGACGGGCTCGCGTCCCGCGTAGTCGCGGGCGATCTCCGCGCCGAGCTCGCGCACCCGAACGGCGAGCTCCGCCGCGGAGAGATGGATCTCCCCGATCCGGTCGTCCGCGTGCGCGGACTCAGCTGGCGATATCGAGGTGGAAATGCTGGGCGAGGCGCTCCAGGTCACGCCGGTAGAAGAGCTTGATCTTGACGCCGGGATACCGCTCGCGCAGCTTGCGCATCTTGCGGTTCTTCCGTGTGACGAGCGACTGCTTCATCGCGGTGATCTCGACGTAGAGGTCCTGTTCGGGGAGGTAGAAGTCGGGTGTGAAGGCCTCGAGCACGCGGCCGTCCTCGTCCTGCTCGAGCACGAACGTCCGTGGCTCATATGCCCACGCGACGCCGTAATAGTCGAGGACCTTCGCGCACTCGAGCTCCGCGGGACTCGCGAACCGCGGAGGCTCGTCGCCGCGGTACGCCTTGAACGGGGGGAGCTGTAGCTCCATCCCTCGGCACGGTAGCCAGGGCGTCGGACGCCGGACCAATCCGCACAAACCACCCACGTTGGCGCCGGTTACGACCTGATAGACAACCGGTGAACGTGGCTCCGATCAACCTCATCCCGCAGAAGCGCGAGTTCTTCGAGCTCTACAACCGCGCCGCCGCGAACATCGTCGAGATCGCGCAGAGGCTCGTCGACCTGCTCGAGCGGTTCCCGGACGGCCTCGACGACGCGGCCCGCGAGGTGAAGGAGCTCGAGCACGAGGGCGACCGCCTCACCCACGAGATCGTCGACCTCGTCAACCGGACGTTCGTCACGCCGTTCGACCGCGACGACATGTACCGCCTCGCCGGCGCGCTCGACGACATCTGTGACTACGTCGACGAGGTCGCCGGGAAGATCGTCTCGTACGGCGTCCAGGAGATCCGGGAGCCGGCCTACGGCCAGGCTCGCGTCATCCGCCGGGCGGCCGACAAGCTCGCCGAGGCGATGAGCCGGCTCGAGGGGTTCAAGACGTCGAAGCGCGTCCTCATCGAGCTGCGCGAGCTCGAGGACGAAGGCGACCGGCTCAACCACGAAGCCGTCTCCTCGCTCTTCACCGGCGACGCCGACCCGCTTCTGGTGATCCGCTGGAAGGACATCCACGAGGGGCTCGAGGAGGCCGTCGACGCGTGCGAGAACGCCGCCGACGTGCTCGAGGCGATCCTCGTCAAGAACCGCTAGCTCGTGTTCCTGCTCGTCCTCGTCATCGCGGTCGGGCTCGCGTTCGACTTCACGAACGGCTTCCACGACACGGCGAACTACGTCGCGACGTGGGTCGGCACACGCGCTCTCTCACCGCGGATGGCCGTGCTCGTCTCGGCCGCAGCGAACCTCGCGGGAGCGTTCGTCACGACCGCCGTCGCGACGACGATCGGCAAGGGGCTCATCGACACCCATCTCGCGACGGACAAGACGGTGCTCGCCGCGCTCCTCGGCGCGATCGCCTGGAACCTCCTCACGTGGTGGGGAGGACTGCCGTCGAGCTCGACCCACGCGCTCGTCGGCGGCCTGGTCGGTGCCGCGCTCGTCCAGTCGGGGTCGAAGGGTGTCGAGTGGACGGGCCTCTGGCAGAAGGTGATCCTCCCAGCGCTCGCGTCACCGGTGATCGGCTTCATGGTCGCCTTCGCGCTCCTCGTCCTCATCTACCGGCTCTTCCACCGGCTGACCCCGGGCGTCGCGCATCGAGGCTTCCGCTACGGGCAGCTCCTCTCGGGCACGTGGGTCGCGTTCACGCACGGCGCGAACGACGCCCAGAAGACGATGGGCGTGATCGCGCTCGCGCTGTTCACGCACGGCTCGATCGCGACGTTCTACATCCCGACCTGGGTCAAGATCACCGCCGGGCTGACGATCGGCCTCGGGACGTACGCCGGCGGCTGGCGGATCATCCGGACGCTCGGCCAGCGGATCTACGGGCTCCAGCCCGAGCACGGCTTCGCCGCCCAGATCGCGGCCGGCTCGACGCTCTATCTCGGCACGCACTTCGGCTTCCCGATCTCGACGACGCACGTCGTGACGGGCTCGGTGATGGGAGCGGGCGCGACGAAGCGGTTCTCCGCGGTCCGCTGGGGCGTGGCCGGGAACATCGTCGTCGCCTGGGTCCTCACCTTGCCGGCGGCCGGTCTCGTCGCCGCGGCGCTGTATTTCCCAGTGCAGTGGCTTTTCTAGGCTGATCGCTTAGCCTTCGCCGGGATGTTCCGGATCGTGCAGCTCTCCGACCTCCATTGCGGGCAGCAGTTCTTCCTGCCGCAGCATCTCGAGCGCGCGATCGCCGAGACGAACGAGATGGAGCCCGACCTCGTCGTCATCTCCGGCGACCTCACGTCCCACGGCTTCAAGGACGAGTACGCGCTCGCGCGGGAGTACCTCGACAAGATCGAGTGCGAGGCGATGGTCGTCATCCCGGGCAACCACGACTCCCGCAACGTCGGCTACGTCCACTTCGAGGAGCTGTTCGGCGAGCGGAACTCCGTCCTCCGCGTCGGGGACACGCAGATCGTCGCCGTCGACTCGAGCGAGCCCGACCTCGACAACGGCCAGATCGGCCGCGGGCGCTACCGCTGGATCGAGGAGCAGTTCGCCCAGCCGGCCAACCTCCGCGTCTTCGTCCTCCACCACCACCTGCTGCCGGTGCCGGGAACGGGGCGCGAGCGCAACATCGTCAACGACGCGGGCGACACGCTCGAGGCCCTCCAGCGCGCGAACGTCGATCTCGTCCTCGCCGGCCACAAGCACGTCCCGTACGCGTGGCGGCTCGAGAACCTCTTCGTCGTCAACGCCG
>Ga0070741_10009824_pt1 | contig 18356 bp, 18 predicted proteins | sample Coa_R1_4_FD_66440 | JGI IMG/M metagenome (GOLD analysis project Ga0070741, IMG submission 66440) | Surface soil microbial communities from Centralia Pennsylvania, which are recovering from an underground coalmine fire - Coalmine... | ecosystem: Environmental > Terrestrial > Soil > Unclassified ...
CGCACGCGCGGCGCTCGGCGCGATAAAAATCGTCAGCATCGCGAATAATACGACGCTGACGAGAATGAAAATGCACAATGCAATCAGATACTCACGCTTCACGATTTTTTATCGTACACCTTCCCACGCCCAGGGCACATACGTATTCCACAAATGCACCAGATACGGCTTTTCGGTTGCAAACTGATTCGCCTGCACCTGCACAGCACGTTCGACCGCTTCCGGTTCCAACCCCGTCTCGCGCATTAAGGTCGCGCAGCGCGCATAATAGAGCGGCAAAAGCGCCGCGACAATTTTATCCGGGTCGCCTTCCCCTTGATTATACACGACCGCGAAATCGTACACCGTGCGCGCCCACAATTTTGCATTGAAACGTGTTGACCCATCCGGCGTTTCGCTCAATTCTTTAATGGCCGCACGGGTGGAAGGCGTCAGGGCAGTTTTCCACAATCGCGCATAGCGTCTCGAACCGGCGACAAACGCATCGCCCAACGCAGCGGCGGTCACGTTCGGAATCCAGGGGCGCAGCGGTTCGCTTTCCACCCCATTGCCAAAAAATGGCACGCTGCGCGGCTTGAATGACTCTTGCCACCGCCGTTTATAAATATCCAGCATTCGGAACAACGTGCCAATCGCTTGGACAAAGGTCGGGTCGAATGCCAATAAGAGCTCGCGGCTGTCGTCCAGTTTCACGCCGAGACGCACCTGACATACTGGCACATTATCATTGAGTGCAACGGTGGTGAGCCAAATATCTACGCCGTGACGCGCCACGTCGGTTTCCCAAACATCGCGTGCGCTCATCCGCTGCGCGAGTTCGGCGCTCAATGCATATTCGCCACCCATCGGCTGACGCACATCCGCGCCGTATAACAAGCGCGTGAGTGGATATGCCAAAAGGTCAGTCATCGCGCCGTCGGGCAGCGGACGCAAATAATGCGGGACTGCGAGCTGGTATTCTTTGCTCAAAATGGGTCGCGCTAATTTCTCCACCCAATCGGGCGTAATGGATTGCAAGTCGGCTTCGAGGATAACGATGACGCGGGCGCGCAGCGAACGCGCAATTTCAAAAATTGCTCGCACCGCGCTCCCCTTTCCTTGCACTCCCTGATAACTCGTCACCAGGCGGCGCACGCTGGAAGGCAGCGGAATTTGATTCGCCACCGCGACGGTATCATCGGGCGAGCCACCGTCCACAATCGCAATCACAGTACGCATTCCCTTGAAATCGCGCGCCAATCCATCTGCCACCGCGCGCATGACGGGGGCAAGCGTGCGCGCGTGCTTATAGGTCGGAATCCCGACGATAACATCCGCATTGCCCACATCGGCGAGGCGGCGTTGGGCGTCCAGTCGAAGTGAAGTCTCAATCATAAATCAATCCTACACTTCATTGTGTGATTGCTTGCACGGCGCGAAAGGCGGCATCCTCTGGCGAGAGCTGCCCATTCAATACCGCTTGCACCGCAGCGTGCCATGCGTCCGCGTACGGCGCTTGCTCTTGAAAACTCGGTGCGACGATTCCGCTTTGCAACAACGACCAAAGTAAATCGGCATATGCTTGCGGCTCAATCGCTTGCGCGAACGCGCTCTTGCTTGCAGGAATCATTTTCGCCGCGCTCGCCCATTCCCCCAAATGATCCGGGGCGCTCAACCATTCCAAATAGTTGAGCACTGCGCGCTGGCGTGCTTCATCAGCTGTAAACATGACAAAGCTCCAGCCCGACACTAGAGCAGTAGCGCGTCCATCGCGTGTTGGAATCGCGGCGGCTACAGCGTTCGGGAGACGCGCTCGTTCAACCAAATAATCACGCACCCGCACTTGCGCCATCGGCGTTTGTCCATTCAGAAAAAGTGGAAGTACATCGCGCGCCGATTGAAGCCCCGCCGTCGTTTCATTCAAAATTCCATTCGCCCGCGCACGCTGGTAATAATCGAGAATGCTTTGCGTCACGCTCGTATTTTGCGTCGGTTGTTGCGTGGCAGAGAGCGCGCTGCCACTTTCCAAATAGTGAAAGAGAAAGGTGTCCGTACTATCCGCAGCAAAAGCGAATCCTGTCTTGTCCCCTAGCACCTCGTCCCACGTCGTGGGTGGCACTGGAACGCGGTGCGAGTCGTACACCAGATGTTCGGTTTCCAGTACGAGCGGTTGGTCTAACCACTTGCCCTGGCGTTTGGCAATCGTTTGCGCGGGTGAAAATAAATCCCAATACGTGCCGGATGGCAAATCCCGATTCAGGGGTTTCAAAAGTTCTTGCGCGTCTAACACATCGAGTTCGCGCGAATCCACTATCGCCGCATCGGGCAAGCGCTCTGGCATGAGCTCGTGAATTTGTGTGAGCCAATCCACGATGCCGCCCTTGCCGTATGATGCTTTCAACACATAATTGAGCTGGATGTTTGGATGTTCAGATTCAAACGCGGCAATTTGTGATGCGAGAACATCACCGCCGCGTTCCGCGCCCGGCGCAAAATCTTCAGGAACCCAGAGTGTTAGCGTAATCGGAGCATCGCTGATCAGCGATGCTGTCCGCGTAGGAGAAGGCGGCGTTGGAGACAGGGCAGTGGATACTGGAATCGAGGGCGTGGGGGTTTCAATGAAGGTCGCAGCCGCAGGAGGTTGCGAAGTGGATTTTGCTGCGCCGCACGCCGCAAGCCAGAGGACAATTCCCACCAGCCAGACTCTGTTCCACGCGCGCATTGACGCGATTATAGCATAGCCATTCAGGGACGGAAAATTTTTGATTTTCAATTGTCATTCCCTATTGAATATGCTAGAATCGCGCCAATGCCTGCCCGCTTGATTCTTCTCAATGGCAATATCGTTACACTCGACCCCCAGCAGCCCCGCGCCATCGCGCTCGTCCTGCGCGGCGATGAAATCCTCTATATTGGCGACGATGCCACCGCCCAAACGTACCGCGAACACAATAGTGAAACAATTGATTTACAGGGAAAATTGACCCTTCCCGCCTTTACCGACGCGCATCTGCATTTCACTGGCTTTGCCCAAACTTTGGAACAAGTGAATTTAGTTGGTTGCCGTTCGTTGGAGCAAGCGTTAGAGCGCGTGCGCGCTCGCGCTTTGGAAACGCCGCCGGGTCAATTGATTTGGGGTAGCGGCTGGAACAATGCAGACTGGTCAAATCCCGCGTATCCCAACTGTCACAGCCTCGACGCTGCCGCGCCGCAGAATCCCGTCATTTTGACGCGCAAGGATGGACACAGCGTTTGGCTCAATTCGCTCGCGCTCGCGCAGGCGAACATTACGCGCGAGACGGAAACGCCCACAGGTGGCGTCATTGACCGCTATCCAGACGGCGAACCGAGCGGCATCTTGCGCGAGAAGGCGATTGATTTGCTTGGCGGCTCAATTGGCGCATTCGGCGCAGAAATCCGCGAACAAACCTTGCTGCGCGCAATTCAGCACGCGCACGCGGCGGGCATTACGACCGTTCACAATATCGAAGGAGCGAACTCGTTACGCGCGTTTCAAAGCTTGCACGCGCAAAACAAGTTGACCTTGCGCGTCGTCCATTCCATTCCCGATGGTAATTTAGAATTTGCTCGGAAACTTGGCATCATGCGCGGCTTGGGCGATGAATGGCTGTTAGTGCGCGCGGTCAAAATTTTCGCCGATGGTTCGCTCGGCTCGCATACTGCCGAAATGCGCGAACCGTTTCTCGATACGCCGAACAATTGCGGCGTTGCCGTCACCGATTCGCAGACAATGTTGCAAACGGCGCGCGACGCGGTGGATGCAGGGATAGATGTTTGGATTCACGCCATCGGCGATTACGCGATTACACGCGTGCTGGATGTCTTTGCGACACTGCGGCGCGACGGCTACGCCAATGCGATTTTGCGTGTCGAGCATGTCCAGCATTTGCATCCATCGGATATTCCGCGCTTTCGGGAATTGAACGTCATCGCTTCGATGCAGCCCATTCACCAACCAAGCGATATGTTCGTCGCCGATGCAATTCTAGGGCGCGAACGCGCGCAGTGGACGTATGCGTTCAAATCGCTTCAAGATGCTGGGACAACCCTCGCCTTTGGCTCTGATTGTCCCGTTGAGCGCATTGACCCACTGCTTGGCATTCATGCCGCCGTAACACGCCAGAATGCAGCAGGCGAACCGACCGGCGGCTGGTATCCCCAACAAAAAATTTCGGTCACTGATGCCGTGCGCGGCTTTACATGCGGCGCAGCAATCGCCGCGGGCGCAGAACAGCGCGCGGGTTCATTAACCGTCGGCAAGCGCGCTGATGTAATCGTCCTGTCCGAAAATCTTTTTGAAATTCCGCCGCGCGAAATCTTGAACACAAAAATACTTTACACGATTAGCGGTGGACAAGTCGTTTACACCGAATAAATGTCTAGCAGTCATTGATCACTTTCTTAATGGAGCGAACTTATGGAGCGCGTCAGCTTGCGTCAAGAGTTTCACGGCGAACCTGATATGCAGCAAGAAGGAACCGCTGCATACGGCAAAGGTCCTGATGAAGTCACCGTCGAGGTCAAGAGTGGAAAATTGAAATTCCGTGTCAAGCCCGAAGTTCCCGATAACGCGGTCATCTCGCGTGACAATCTGGAAGGTTTCCTTCAACTGATTTTGGAGCTGGAAGATGGCAGTGAATTGACCGTCAACATCACCCAAGGGGAAGACGATTCCATCACGGACGTTCGCCTCGTCCCTGCTGCCGAGCGCGGCCGCGAAAGCGAGGGCTAATCCGCGTCGTGAGTCGTTCGCGTTCTATGCGCTCTGCCCAAGCTAGGTCTGCGCGTCAAGCACCCGTCACGCGCGGGACGCTCTTGCGTCTGGGCCTCTATTGGGGAACGATTGTTGTCCTTGCCGTTGGCAGCTGCACGCTGACGTTTTGGCTTCTGGCAAGTAACAGCAATCTATTCAACATCGGGGCGCAAGAATTATTTTTCGTTCGGGCGGTGGGGCTGATTGCGTTGGCGCTCGGCGCGGCGGGAATTTTTTTCATCGTCGGCGCGCTGCGCCGTGTCACTGTTCCCACGCGCGACATGATGGAGAGCGCGGAACGTATCGCGCACGGCGACTATTCTGCCCGCGTGCGCGAACAGGGACCGCGTGAACTGCGCTCGCTGGCACGCTCCTTTAATCACATGGCGGAGCAGCTCAATAACAATGAAAGCGAGCGCCGCACGCTCATTGCCAATATTGCCAATGAACTGCGAACGCCGTTGACGATGCTCAAAGAAAATATCGAGGGCTTGCTCGACGGAAATTTTGCCCGCGATGACGCGCACATGAACATGATTCTTGGCGAGACCATTCGGCTTTCCAACCTCGTCGAAGAAATGCGAATGCTCGCTCTCGCCGAAAGCAGCGGTCTCATTCTCCAGCGCGAGCTGACCGACCTGAACACCTTGGTCCAGGAGACGGTAGAGCTATATCATCGTGACGCTTCTGACCACAATATCGGTTTGCACGCGGTTGTTTCGGAAACGCCGCTGATTGCGATGGTTGACCCCGCGCGGATTCAACAAGCCATCGGCAATTTGATTGAACATGCCTTGAATGCCCCACTCAAAAGCGATATTCGCGTCGAGGTCTCGGAAGCAAATACGCTGCCCGATGACCCGACCGACCTCGCCCAAATTGAAATCGCGTATCGTGCCGCCGTGATTGCGCCTGACCAAATCGCCAATTACTTTGACCGTTTTTATCAACAGACGCCGCGTGAGAACGAGGACGAAAGCGGGTTGGGTCTCGCCATTGCAAAATTGTTAGTGCAAGCGCATGGTGGCGATATTAGCATTTCCAGCGATGCGCGACGGGGTACACAGTTTCGCTTTACCCTTCCCATCGAATATATCGAATGAATCCCATCCTCCGCGATTTTCCCGATCACTTTGAAACGCTACGCCTGCTCATTCGTGCGCCGCAGCCCGGCGATGGCAAAATGTTATACGATGCGGTGATCGAATCGCTTGAGCATCTGAAGCCGTGGATGCCTTGGGCGCACCAAGAAATCACGCTCGAAGCGGAAGAAGGCGTCGTGCGGCGGATGCACGCCAATTTTCTCACGCGCGAAGATTTGCCCCTCTTTATTCTAAAAAAAGATTCGGGTGAATTTGTCGGCGGTAGCGGTTTGCATCGTTTCGATTGGGACGTGCCGCGCTTTGAAATCGGGTATTGGGTGCGCCAGCGATTTGAAGGGAAAGGATATATCACCGAAGCGGCTGCTGGAATTACGCGATTCGCGTTCCAGACCTTGCATGCCGAACGAATCGAGATTCGTATGGATGACCGCAACCGCCGGAGTTGGCGCGTCGCCGAACGCTTGAATTTTACGCTCGAAGGCATTCTCCGCCGTGATGCGCGTGATACCAATGGCGCATTGCGTGACACGCGAATCTACTCCATGATTCGTTCCGAATGGCTCCAACAAAACCCAACTAGATAACTCTTCGCGGCGGTCAGCGGTCGGCTGTCTGCGGTCTCCTAATTGCATGAAGGCATCCATCTTTTATAAACGCGGCGGTCTCGACGTACTACAGTATGACGACGTTCCAGAACCAAAATTAGCAGCTGGTGAAATTCTCGTTCGAGTGCGGGCATGCGGCGTAAATCATCTCGATATTTACACGCGAGAGGGTTCGCACGGTGTCAAAGCGCCGCTTCCTCATATCGGCGGACTCGAACCTTCTGGCGAAGTTGCCGCTGTCGGCCCCGGAGTACAAGATTGGCAGGTTGGTGAGCGCGTGCTGGTCGGCGCGTTTACATCTGATGGCACCTGTGAATTATGTCTCGCCGGAGACGATAATTTGTGTATCAATCGGAAGATTATCGGCGTCTCGGTGGATGGTGGATTTGCCGAATACTTGAGCGTACCTGCCAGCGCGGGGATTCGCCTGCCCGATAATATCTCCTATCTCGAAGCGTCTGCGATTCCCGCCGCGTTTGGGACTGCGTGGCACATGCTCAATTTTCGTGCCAAGGTAAAACCCGATGAGTGGGTTCTCGTACTGGCAGTCGGTTCGGGTGTTGGCAGTGCTGCTGTCCAGATTGCCAAACATCTCGGCGCAAAGGTGATTGCTACTTCGAGCTCCGATGAAAAATTGCAAATGGCGCAACAATGGGGCGCGGATGCCGTTATAAACTATAACCGTCATCCGAATTTTCAACACGAAGTACGACGTATCACGAATGGGCGAATGGTGGACGTGGTGTTTGAGCATGTCGGACAATCCACGTGGAAGCAAAGCATCGCATCGCTGCGTGCGACCGGGCGATTGGTGACGTGCGGTGGTTCGTCAGGACGCTGGGGCGAGACTGACATTTGGGGAGTATTCTGGCAGCAACTCACGCTGATGGGGTCAAATGGTTGTACGCACCGTGAGTTCTACCAAGTGTTGGACTTGTATGCGCGAGGGGATTTCCGCGCGGTGATTGACCGCACGTTTCCCTTGTCCGAATTAGCAGCCGCACAACAATATCTTTTGGACCGCAAACAATTCGGCAAAGTGGTCGTCGTGCCTGACTAGGTGTTAGAACGCGCAGTCGGTCATATTCAACTCGTATGGCTACGATTCAATCGGATATTGTTGTTGCGGACAAAGAGCCCACGCACCGGGCTGTATTCCCGTGCATAGCATTTCAAAACATTCCCAGGTGGTTCGCGCACGCGCTACTAGTTCTCATCTGCATTATTGCAATCTTTTTCCTTCACGAGCTTAGCCACGCTGCGGTTGTGCTCGCGTTTGGTGGGCGTGTGATTGCCATCAATGTCTTGGGCATACAGTGGTTTCCTTTTTTTCGCTATACCCCACAATATGGTTACGGTGGTTATGTTGCGTGGCTCATTCCCCCAGATTCTCTCCGTACCCACCTCATTGTTGTCGCCGGTTCAACCGGAACCTTGCTTATCGCGTTTTGTGCTGCAATCTCGTTGAATGCTTTCCGCCCACGCGGCCTCATTCGTACCGCTCTCATCGCGCTTTCGTTCTACATTGCCGATAGCCTTTTTCATATCATCCCCGTACTCCATATCCCTTCTAATGCTGCGCCGCCGTGGGTACGCAGCTTTTCGGAGGCATACTTTGCCTTAGTTGACCTCGGCGTTCCCGGTCAGGATTATGTCCTTCTCGTTTTTCTAAGCACCGCCGTAATTCTTGGTTTGCTTGCGCTCGCCCTCATTCGCACACGTACTACTCCATGACTGTTCTCCATTCGCACATACAACCCAAGAGCGCAGAGTTCCAAGCGAACGCGGAATTTCACCTCGCACTCGCGCAAGAATATCGCGCCCGTCTCGCAGAGGTACGTCAGGGCGGTGGTGAAAAATACCGCGCTCGCCACGAAGCGCAAGGCAAATTATTTGTGCGCGACCGCATTGACCGCTTGCTTGACCCCGGCGCGCCGTTTCTCGAACTATCGCCGCTCGCCGCGTGGGAAGTGTACGAAGAGGAAACACCGAGCGCGGGGATTGTGACGGGTATTGGACGCGTCGCCGGACAGCAAGTGATGATTATTGCGAACGATGCGACGGTCAAAGGCGGCTCGTATTATCCACTCACCGTTAAAAAACATTTGCGCGCGCAAGAAATCGCGCAAGAAAATTATTTGCCCTGCATCTATCTCGTGGATTCGGGCGGCGCGTTTCTCCCGCTGCAAGACCAAGTATTTCCCGACGCCAATCATTTCGGACGCATCTTTTACAATCAAGCGCGGATGAGTGCGTTAGGCATTCCGCAAATCGCCGTCGTCATGGGATCGTCTACCGCTGGTGGTGCGTACGTTCCTGCGATGAGCGATGAAAGTATCATCGTACGCGGCACAGGCACGATTTTTTTAGCAGGTCCGCCGCTCGTCAAAGCGGCGACGGGACAAGATGTGACCGCTGATGAGCTTGGCGGCGCGGACGTGCATACCCGCACCAGCGGCGTCGCCGACCACTTTGCCGAAGACGACGCGCACGCGCTGGACATTGCGCGCGACATTGTAGCGACACTGAATCGTCAAACTCATTTATCGGTCACAGTCGAGCCGCCTGAAGAACCGCTATATGAGACGAAAGAAATTTATGGTATCCTTCCGCGCAGTTTTCGAGAAACGTACGACGTGCACGAGCTCATTGCGCGTATCGTGGACGGCAGCCGCTTTCGGGAATTCAAAGCGCGCTATGGCACAACGCTGGTTTGCGGCTTTGCGCGCATCGGCGGCTATCCCACCGGTATTCTTGCGAACAACGGCATCTTGTTCAGCGAAAGTGCGCTGAAAGGGACACACTTTATCGAGCTCTGTTCGCAGCGCGGCATTCCCCTGCTCTTTTTGCAAAATATCACGGGCTTTATGGTCGGTAAAGAATATGAAGCAGGCGGAATTGCAAAGGATGGCGCAAAATTGGTGCACGCGGTCAGCAACGCGTCGGTACCAAAATTGACCATTATCATTGGCGGCTCATTCGGCGCGGGCAATTACGGCATGGCAGGACGCGCCTACCAACCGCGCTTTTTGTGGATGTATCCCAACGCGCGCATCAGCGTCATGGGCGGCGAGCAGGCAGCAAACGTATTACTCACCATCAAACAAGAACAGCTCGAACGCGAAGGCAAGCCCTTATTAACAGCCGAAGAACAAGCCGAGTTCATGCGCCCAATACTCGAAAAATATGAGCATGAAGGCAGTCCATATTATTCCACCGCACGCCTTTGGGACGATGGCATTCTCGATCCTAGTGAAACTCGGCAGGTTCTCGCGCTCGCCTTATCTGTCGTCTTGAATGCGCCGCCCGTGAAATCGGATTTTGGCGTGTTTCGGATGTAATGAATTTGAGAACCTATGGCGCGACCCGTTGACATTGCCCAGGTCATTCAAAATGCGCACGATTTCGACTTTTGGGGGAATCGGATGCGCGACGCGCAAATCTCGAAAATCGTGAGTTCCTAGATCGCCTTGCCGAAGCGAAAATAGATTTCGTGATTGTCGGCGGAATTGCGATGCTTGCGTATGTCGAGGGACGAAAATCGTCAAGGAGTTTTTGATCGAGTTGCACTGTATGAAACCGATATTGCGCTGCTTATGCAACACTATCCCATGAAACAACAGGAATTGGTAAAAATACTTGAACCGTTCTTATCGGACACAGACATCGCATCGTTGCAGGAAATCTTAACCGATATTGAAAAGCGTATTCGTCGCTTTCGAGACCGTCCGCAATCGTAAGCAATGAAAAAGGTTCTCATCGCCAATCGCGGCGAAATCGCCGTCCGCATTATTCGCGCGAGCCGCGAAATGGGCATCCAAACCGTTGCGGTCTATTCCGATGCAGATCGCTCGGCATTGCACGTCCGCCTTGCCGATGAAGCGATTCGCATTGGCAGTTCGCCGCCGGGCGAATCCTATCTCAACATCAATGCAATTCTTGATGCGGCGAAACAAACGCACGCCGATGCGATTCATCCCGGCTATGGTTTTCTTGCCGAAAACGCCGAATTCGCGCAAGCGGTGAACGCTGCAGGAATACTTTTTATTGGACCTTCGCCCTTTTCCATTCGCGCGATGGGCGACAAGGCAGAAGCACGCGCTCGCATGATGCAAAGCGGCGTTCCCATTGTCCCCGGCTATCAAGAATCCAATGACGATGCCTTGCTGGAACGTGCGGCAAAAAAAATCGGTTATCCCGTTCTCATCAAAGCAGCTGCGGGAGGCGGCGGCAAGGCGATGCGCGTCGTTGAACACTCCAGAGAGTTCCACGATGCGTTAGGCGCGGCGCGACGCGAGGCACAACACGCCTTCAGCGATGATCGAGTGATTTTGGAAAAATATGTAGCCAACGCGCGGCACATCGAATTTCAAATTCTCGCTGACAAGCATGGCAATACGCTTCATCTTTTCGAGCGGGAATGCTCGATTCAGCGGCGGTATCAAAAAATTATTGAAGAAACACCCTCGCCATTGCTAGACCAAAAATTGCGCGCCAAGATGGGAGCGGCGGCGGTTGCCGCCGCCCGCGCGGTGAATTACGAGAACGCGGGAACCATAGAATTTATTGTTGATCCAGAAACCCGCGCGTTTTATTTTTTGGAAATGAACACGCGCCTTCAGGTCGAGCATCCGATTACGGAAATGACGACGGGATTTGATTTAGTACAATGGCAACTCCGCATCGCACAAGACGAAAGGTTGCCGTTTCAGCAAGAGGAGCTTCAGGCACGCGGCCATGCCATCGAATGCCGCATCTATGCCGAAGACCCAGCCAATGGCTTTTTGCCCGCAACTGGACGCGCGCTTGAATTTGAATTGCCGAATATCCCAGGTGTGCGCGCCGATACAGGAATTGCACGCGTGGATGAAATAACGGCGTTTTATGACCCTCTCCTTGTCAAACTGATTGCCTATGCGGAAACACGTCAGAATGCCATTCAACGAATGCAAGACGCTCTGCGCGGGGTTGTTTTACTGGGCATCACGACGAATCTTGATTTTTTGCAAGCAGTTTTAGCCCATCCCATCTTTCGCAAGGGGCAAGCGACGACGCGCTTTATTGAAGAAAATTTTGCCGCCTGGAAACCCATTACCGAAATTCCACAGGAAGTATGGATCGCTGCCGCGCTTTTGGATTTGCAGCAATCTGCCAGCGCATCCGTATTACCTACCGCTGCGAATGATCCATACAGCCCATGGCAAAGTGCGAACGCATTTCGCATCGGCGCCAAGTAACGCGAGATGAGATTTGTTTATTCCGCGCATGGGCAAATGCAGACACTCGATGCGACTCGCGCGACGAACGGCGTCGAAATCGAAATCAATGCTACCCACTTCCTCGTGCCAATTGTTGCTGAACAACCGCCGCGCCTCACGTTTATTTATAATGGGCGAATCATTACTGCTTATGCCGCGCGTCAAGGCAAAGACCGCTGGATACACACTAATGGCTCAACTTTTCTATTAGAACAGAGCAACACGCTTGCGCCGCGTGCAGCAGGACAGGAACAAGGCATCGGTTCTGGACTTGTCACTGCGCCGATGCCCGGCCAAGTTCGCAGCATTCTCGTGAATCAAGGCGATTTTGTGGAAGAAGGTCAACCTCTCTTATTGCTCGAAGCAATGAAAATAGAAATCCGCGTACGCGCGCCGCGTGCGGGACAAGTCATTTCACTAAACGTCGAACAAGGGCAAAGTGTAGAACGCGAACAAATTTTAGCAACCGTAGAAGACAGCAAGCACTAGACAATTCAAATCCTGCCTACTACCTTCTGCCTACTCTCCCCATGTCTCACGGAAAATATTTTGAAGAGCTCGAAGTTGGCGCGAAAATTCAGCATGAACAGCGCCGCACCATCACCGAAATGGACAATGTGCTGTTTTGCGCGCTGACGATGAATGACCAGCCACTGCACATTGACGCCGAATTTGCCAAGCAATCTCAATTCGGGCAGCGCGTCGTGAATGGAATTTTTGTCTTGGGTCTCGTCGTTGGCTTGTCGGTGAGCGGCTTGAGCGAGGGAACGATTGTTGCGAATTTGAGCTTTGAGCATGTCCTTCAACCCCACCCCGTCTTTCACGGCGATACCATTTCCGTCGAGACCGAAGTTTTGGACAAGCGTGAGTCAAAATCAAAACCGGATCGCGGGATTGTGCGGCTCAAGCATATTGGGCGCAAACAGAACGGAAGCATTGTGTGCGAATGCGAGCGCACCGTCATGTTTCTCAAAAAATATAAGGAGGCATGATGCGCGCGCGGCGAGCACTCTTGTACGTCCCCGGCAGCGATACGCGCAAAATGGCAAAAGCGGCGGGACTCGGCGCGGACAGTGTGTGCTTTGATTTGGAAGATGGCGTTGCGCCCAATCAAAAAGTCGCTGCGCGTCCACTTGTCGCTGAAGCGCTGCGCTCCTTGAATTTCGGCAAGAGTGAAAAACTCGCGCGCATTAACGCCATCGGCTCCGGTTTCGAGGCAGAGGATTTGGATGCAATTGTTCCCGCGCGTCCCGACGGCATTGTGATTCCAAAAGTGAACAATGCAGACGAGGTGCGCTGGGTCAGCGAGCGAATCAAAAATTTAGAACGTTCAAATGTCATCCCTGAAGGGACAATCGCGCTGATTGGGATGATTGAAAATGCGCGCGGAGTTTTGAACCTCGCGCAAATCGCTTCCGCCGACACGCGTTTGCAGGCGTTGATCTTTGGTGCGGAGGACTATGCCGCCGATGTCGGCGCAACTCGCACACGCGAAGGGATAGAAGTCTTGTACGCGCGCAGCGCGGTGGTGGCCGCGTGCGCGGCGTTTGGTTTACAGGCGATTGATTTACTCTTTCTCGATTTCCACGATTCGGAAGGACTGCGCGGCGAAGCGCAGCGCGGCGCGCAGTTGGGTTTTAGCGGAATGCAAGTCATTCACCCCAATCAAGTCCCCCTCGTCCAAGAGGTGTTTACACCCGACGATGTAACCATCGCGCAAGCACAGCGCATCACCGCCGCTGCTGCCGAAAATTTAGCGCAAGGCCGCGGCGCATTCGCGCTCGATGACAAAATGGTGGATATGCCCATCATCAAAGCCGCAGAACGCCTCCTCGCCCGTGCGCGCGCCGCAGGAAAAATCACCTAATACAAGCCGGAACTGTCATTTCGAACGTGCCGATGCAATCATCGGCACGTTCGAAATGACAAGTTTCCTTCGTAAAGATTCGCGTAGATTCGCGGTTAATAAGGTATAATGAAGGAAAAATTTGACGCGGTTATTGTCGGTGCGCGGGCCGCTGGTGCGAGTATGGCGGCGTTCTTGTCACGCGCTGGGTTTCGCGTACTACTTACCGACCGCGTCACGTTCCCCAAGCCAACTCTCTCGTGCCCTCTCTTTTTTGGAAATACGCTTGACCTCTTGAACCGAATCGGCGTATTGCCCCAAGTCGAAGCACTTGGCGCGCCCAAGCTCCGCTTGTATCAAACGCAAATCCGCGACATTTACCTGCGCGGGCGGATGCTTTCGTACAACGGATTTGATTACACGTATCAGATTCGCCGCGAACTCTTTGACCAAGCCGTGTTCGAGTATGTCGCCGCGCTTCCGAATGTCGAAACACGTCTTGGATTCAATGTCACCGATTTAGTTTGGGAAAATGACCGCGTGGTTGGTGTCCGGGGAAACGCGGGCGGAGGCGCAGAGGAGGAGATTCGTGCGGAAATGGTCGTTGGCGCGGACGGCCTTTTCTCTATCATTGCCGAAAACGTGCGCGCGAAAAAATACAATGTGGTTCCGCCGCGCACCTGTATTTATTATGCGTATTACTCGAATGTCGCGCCTGCTGCAAGCGAGCCCACCGCCACGATGTATTATGATCCCGACGCCCATTTCGCCTTTATCACTGCCAACAGCGAAAGTGATTTAACGGTGATTTCCATCTCGCTCCCTTCTTCGGAGTTTGAGAGGGTTCGCCTGAATCACGAGAACATCCATTTCGAGTACGTGGCAAAAATTCCTGAAATGGCAGAGCGGATGACAAATGCAAAACGCGAGACGCCGATGTATGGTGTCTCGCCGCGTGAATCATTTTATCGGGTGCCGTATGGCGCGGGCTGGGTTTTGGTCGGCGACGCGGGGTATTACAAAGACCCGCTACCCGGTCAAGGAATCCACGATGCGCTGCGTTCATCGGAACTCGCCTCGAACGCCTTTATCGAATATCGCGCAAATGGTTTGACCCCGCAGGCGTGGAACCGCGCCTTTCAAAAATATCAAGACACGCGCGACCGTGAAACGCGCGCGATGTATGCGCTAACCGATTACTATGCTCATCTCGACCGCGACCGTACACCACAAGAGATTACTCTATTCCGCGCCATCGCTGCCATGCCCCAATGGTCGAATCGTTACGTGAGCTTGTTCAATGGCGTAACCGATGCAGGATGGTTCATGCGCTTCCCCACTCCACTGCGTATAATCGCCGAATATCAATGGCAGCAGTTCAAAGAAAAATTCAAACGGCCTCTCTCTCAAAAGCTTCAGAGTACCCAATAAAAAAAGCGCCGCAGTGTGGCGCTCTCATAGCCCTAACAAGATTTAACCGCGAATCCACGCGAATCTGCGCGAAGATTTGAAAATAATTCGCGTAGATTCATCGTCACGCAGGGCGTGACAAGGATTCAGCGGTTCCTAAATACATCAAGGCACAAAGCCCGTTTGGAAAAATGCATCAAACGCGATGGCAACCCCAAGCAGCGTCACAAAGCCTGCGCCAAGAATCGGAACATAGCGAAAGAACAAATTCGCGCCGCGCCCAGCAAAAACGCGTCCCGCCATCTTTCCTGCGTATAACATCACCAAGCCTGTCCCAACCAAAACTCCGGCGAGTCCAAGACTAAAACCCACAATCAAAAAGAGACCATATAACACGCGCCCTAACGCAATCGCGCTCAACATGACCACCAGCGCGGAGGGACATGGTAAAAGGCCGCCCGAAATTCCGAGCGACACCAAATTCCGCCAGGATGGTTTTTCCAACGCTTCAATTTCTGCCAAATGTTCCTTCACATGCGCCGCTTCTTCTTCAGGCGTGGCCAAGTCATGCGAATGGGAATGTCCATTGCCATGCAAGTGTTCGTGGTAGTGCGAATGAACGTTCCCATTTCCATGAGAATCTTTGTCTTCGTGTGAATGAGAATGCGTTGTGCCGTCCGCATGCGTGTGAACATGTGCAGCTTCATGTTGATGCACAGTCCCATAACCTGCGCCAGCATACGCAGGTCTGGCAGTAGCCAACCTCACAGGAGCATGTTCGTGATGATCTTCATAATCATGCGCGTGAGCCTGTTTCATCGCGCGCCCGAACGGTGTGTCTTGTGAGCGCGCCGCGCGAATGCGTGATACAAATAACCGTACCCCAATTACTGCCACAAGCATTCCCGAAATAAATCCGAGCCATGGAAAAAGTTGTTCGGGCAAAAAATATGCCGACAAAAAGAGCGTGACAAAGCCCAGCGCATATACGCCTGCCGTGTGCGTCGCCGTCACTATGAATCCTAGAAACACCGCGTGCTGCCAATTTCCGCGCGAACCAACGAGGTATGCCCCAACTACCGCCTTGCCGTGTCCGGGCGAAAAGGCGTGCAGGCCGCCCAGCGCAATCGCCGCGAGAAACGAAAGAGCCAAAACGGACAATGAAAGTTCTTGATTCGTCGTAATGAGTTTCGCAAAATCGTCACGCGTGCGGTCAAATGCACCGAGCGCGCCGGATGTGACTGCCGTCGCGGGCGATGGCATCGTAGCCGTTCCGCTGTTCGGAACAATGCCGAAAGACGCCTCCCGGTCATTGCGCGGATTACTCAAAAGGTCTGCCGGGTAGGTCGTCAATTCTTGGCTAATATCTGTTTGCGGAACATTGGAATTTTGCAACGCGATGCCATTGCCCGCGCGGGCGATGATTTCACGCCATCCTAAACGCTCCTGATAATTATTATCTTGATAAACGATATTTGTGCTGCCCGACGCCAAACTCAATGGTGCATCAAGCCATGCCGAAAGGTGCATGATTTCCAGTCCGCCCGTCCCCGGCAAAAATTCCAACTTGGCAGAGCCGTTTTCCAATTGAAGCGGAACCATTTGCCCGTTCAATGTCAGTTTCAGATTTTGGCCAAGCAGCGGCATTCGCATGGCAACATACGACGCGCGCTCGGCGTCGGAGATTGTGCCATTCTTGTCTGTATCCATGACCTGCTTTTCTTGAAATGTTGGAATCTCCGCGTAATCCAACACATAGCGGACGCGGATTTGATTCCGCGCCACTTCAAGACGACTATAATGATTAATGGTGAAATTGCCGAGGGGATGCGCCCATACGCCAGACGTTGTCATGCCAAAAACCAGCAAGGCAATAAATATAGCGGCGATGCGTCGAATGAAAGAGGAATGAGTCATATCAATTCTCCCCTCTCCGTTTCGGAGAGGGGTTGGGGAGAAGTTTGGAATTATAAGTCACTTACCATTACGTCAAAAGCCGTTTCACGAATTTCCAACAGCTTTTTTATTTCGTTTGCATTGGCTTGAATTTTTGGTATAATTGCCCCGTTTGTTATAAATATCACGTGTGCATTGCGACTTGTCCTCATTTCTTTCCTTTTTCCATTTTCATTGCTTTGCACACATCCATTTGGGATATCAAGTGAAAAGGTCGCATTACATTTAGGAGGATGAATGCGTTCGTTTTGGGTCAAGTGGGTTCGTCAATTCATCATTCTCATCACCTCCTTCGCGCTCTTTGCCCTGGTCGGCTGCTCGTCTCCTCAATATATCCTCGCGCCGTTTTCACCAGCCGCCTCTGAAACGGCAGATCTGTTTCATATTATTTTCTGGATCGCGGTCATTATCTTCATTCTGGTCGAGGGCTTGCTCGTCTATTTCGTCATTCGCTATCAACGCCGCGCGGCGGAGGAACATCCCGAACAATATCATGGGAATACGCGTCTCGAAATTACGTGGACGCTCGTTCCCGCGTTAATTCTCGCCGTTGTATTTGCATTCACTATTCGCACAATGGGGCAAGCGGGGCCGACCAATCCGCCCGGGCAAGGCATTCCCATCCAAGTTGTTGGTCATCAATGGTGGTGGGAAATTGATTATAACGATAGAAAGGTCTTGACCGCCAGCGAGCTGCACATTCCTGCGGGACAAATCGTAAACGTTGCTTTGAGCTCGGATAATGTCATTCACAGCTTCTGGGTTCCATCGCTCATGGGCAAGACCGACGTTGTGCCGATGCACGATAACAAGACGTGGCTGTTGAGTAATCAGACTGGAACGTACGATGGACAATGCGCCGAATTCTGTGGCACGCAGCACGCCAATATGTTATTCCGCGTCATCGTGCAATCGCCTGAAGATTTTCAGGCATGGTTAGCAAGTCAATCTGCACCGCCCATCGAACCCGCGGCCGAGAGCGACGAGGCAAAAGGCAAAGCGATCCTATTAAATCCCAACTACAAGTGCGTGGGCTGCCACACCATCAATGGCACTAACGCGCAGGGTGTTACCGGGCCCAACCTGACCCATTTTGCCAGCCGCAGCTGCTTTGCGGGCTGTATGTTTCAAAACACGACGGAAAATCTTACGCGTTGGCTCACCAATCCCCAAGCTATGAAGCCCGGCAATTTGATGGTTATTAACCCATTGACACCCGATGAAATTTCTGCGCTCACCGCGTATTTGGAGAGTTTAAAATAAAGGCGCGAGTACGACAGACGTTCCGTCGTCCGTCGTTTTGATAGGAGATTGTATGGCAACGAATGTTATGACGCTGCCCCGTACCGCTCCGAGTAGTGGACTCTGGAGCTGGATTACCACTGTTGACCACAAGCGCATCGGCATTCTGTATTTGGTCACGGC
>Ga0070741_10009825_pt1 | contig 18353 bp, 15 predicted proteins | sample Coa_R1_4_FD_66440 | JGI IMG/M metagenome (GOLD analysis project Ga0070741, IMG submission 66440) | Surface soil microbial communities from Centralia Pennsylvania, which are recovering from an underground coalmine fire - Coalmine... | ecosystem: Environmental > Terrestrial > Soil > Unclassified ...
GGAAAAATTCGATACTGAATTTCTTCTAACGCCTGCTTCAGCAAACTCCAATGTGGGGCAACACGAGCCGAGGCGTATCCACTGGGATGCGCTCTCCACTGATCTCAATTACAGCCCGTCCATGATCTCATTGCAGCGAGGAACGCTACGACGCGGAGCCGCCCAGTTCGGCTTTACCGCCAGCGCCAGCCTGCATCTAGGCAATTTTGACGAAAAGAACAGCCAGCTCAACATCTCACTTCATATCCAGAATGAAAACGTGGCGGATATCCAAGCGCTGGCGGAGACGAACTATCCTGTTACCGGTGTGGTCAATGCTGACCTGCAGGCTGCGGGCATGCTGAGCAATCTCCACGGCGGCGGAAAATTGCAGATCAGCAAACTTACCGCTTATGGCGAGCCTTATAAGTCCTTCAGTAGCGATCTCCACCTGAACGGAAGCAATGCCGCGCTTGAAAATATTCTTCTTACGCATAACGGCGCACGGCTTACCGGTTCAGCCGAATACAACTTTGGCAACAAAAATTTCCAGTTTGACCTGACCGCCGCCAACATTGACTTTGATAATTTTCGCGACGTGATGCCCGCGCGACTGAGCGTGCAGGGGCAGGCAGGTTTTCATGTGACCGGCTCCGGAACAGAGAATGAGCCAGTAATCAATGGCCAGCTTGATCTGCACAACATTGTGCTGAACCACGAACTGGTGGGCAATATGACCGTGCAGATAGAAACGCATGGTGAAGAGGCAGTGCTGCGCGGCCGCTCCACTTTTACTGACGCTGAGCTTAGCGTGGACGGAAACATCCATCTGCGTGGCGATTGGCCAGGACAAACCACCATCAAATTTTCCCGGCTTGATTTTGATCCTCTTATACGAGCTTACTTCCAGGGGCAGATTACGGGACACTCTTCTATCGCCGGCGCTATTGAAGTGCGCGGGCCGATGAAGAAGCCCGACCGGCTCAGTATCACCGGCAACGTCAGCCAGCTTTCTGCTGATGTGGAAAACGTGAAACTGCAGAACAGCGGGCCAATTCACATGGCAATTGAAAATGGCGCGCTGAAGGTGGATGAGTTTGACCTGATAGGGAACCAGACTGACATTTCAATCCAGGGGAGCGCCCAGCTTATCGAGAACCATGCTCTCGATCTTCGTTCCAAAGGGCGATTCGACCTGAAACTGCTGCAGCTTTTCAATCCTAATCTGGTGGGTAACGGGCCGGCCACATTCACGGTGAACATCGGCGGAAGCTCGGCGCGTCCTCAGTTCGGCGGCCGGCTGGAACTGGCCGATGCTTCAGTCTCATTCGTTGATCTTCCCAATGGGCTGAGTCACATTAATGGATCGCTGGTATTTGCTCAGGACCGCATGCAGCTTGAAAAACTCACGGCGCAGACTGGCGGCGGCAATCTCAACGTCAGCGGTTTTCTTGCGTTCCGCAACGGACTCTACTTTGACCTGACGGCAACCGGTAAAGACGTGCGCCTACGTTATCCGCCGGGCGTAAGCTCTTCTGCCGATGCCACGCTACGTTATACCGGGTCGGCCAAAAGTTCATTGCTGAGCGGTGATATTGTTGTTACCCGCTTCGGTATGAATCCGCATTTTGATTTTGCCAGCTATCTGGCGCAGAGCAAGAAGGCCCCGGTGATCTCCACGCTGAATCCATTTCTGGATAACATGCGCCTGGACCTGCACATTACCTCGACTCCGGATTTGCGCGTGGAAACTTCTTTGGCCAAGCTCTCTGGCGATCTTGATCTGCATGTGCGGGGAACGGCTGCCCGCCCGGCAATTGTGGGGCGCGTGAACATTGCCGAGGGCGACATCTTTTTTAACGGCACCAAGTACCGGCTGGAACGTGGCGATATTACTTTCAGCAACCCGCTTACCATTGATCCAATCATCAACATTGATATGTCTGCCCGCGTTCAGGACTATGACATCACCATCGGCCTGCATGGATCGGCTGCCAGCGGCAAGGGTTTGAGCATGACTTATCGCTCTGATCCTCCACTTTCCAATGACGATATCATCGCACTGCTTGCCTTCGGACACACCCGTGACCAGACGCTCTACAACGCAAGCCAGCCAGGGCAGAGCACCAATGATGCGGCTTCGGCCTCTAATGCGATTCTGGGCGAAGCGCTTAATGCAACGTTCAGTGATCGCGTGCAGCGGCTCTTTGGCGCCAGCCGGGTAAAGGTTGATCCGCAGTTTATTGGCTCAGAAAATAACCCAAGCGCGCGTTTGACGATTGAGCAAACCATCAACAACAACATTACGTTCACTTACGCCACCAGCCTCACACAATCGGCGGAGACGGTAATTCAGTTGGAATACAACATTGACAAGAATGTCTCCATCGTAGCGGTAAGGGACCAGAACGGCGTTCTGGGTTTTGACGTGCACATCCGCAAGCGAAAGAAATGAATGATGAACGGAAACGGAGCAGAGCCATTTACAGCTGAACGATTCGCCATGGTGGAGCGGCAACTGCGCCCGCGCGGCATCCAGGATGAGCGGGTGCTCACTGCGATGCAAAAAGTTCCGCGCCATGAGTTTGTGGATCGGGAGAGCTGGAAAGATGCTTATGCCGATCATCCAGTAACCATCGGCGAACAGCAGACCACCTCGCAACCTTACATGATTGCCGCCATGATCCAGGCCGCACAGATCAAGCCGGAAGACCGTGTGCTTGAGATCGGCGCCGGCTCCGGATACCAGACCGCACTGCTGGCCGAGCTGGCAAGCCAGGTCTTTGCCGTGGAACGGTATGATTCTCTGGCCGACGCTGCCGGAAAGGCGCTGGAACGGCTGGGCTATCGCAATGTGAAGGTCGTGGCTGGCGATGGCTCACTGGGATTGCCTGAAGCCGCACCGTTTAATGCGGTCATTGTTTCTGCCGCTGCTCCGCGTGTTCCACCAGCCCTTATCGAACAACTTGCTCTGGGCGGTCGGTTGATTATCCCTGTAGGCGATTCTCAGGAGCAGGTTGTACAGCTTGTGCAGCGCGATCTTAATGGCTATATCACCCTGCGAACGCTGGAAGGCTGCCGTTTTGTGCCGCTAATTGGGCAGCAGGGGTTTGCGGCTTAAATTTTCCGAAGCCTCGAGCGAAGTGAGAGATCCATATGGTCAAAGAATATTCTTCAGGGTAATGGTTCCGATCATTAAGAGAGTGTAAGTCTATATGGATCCCTCGCTGCGCTTCGGGATTTCAGAAGAGCAACTGCTAAAATACTCTGTGCCTCTCCTCACCAACATCAAAACCACGCTGGAGATGATCAAGTGGGAGCACTCGATCTTTGCGCTGCCGTTTGCTTTATGTGCGGCCATGCTTGCCGCCGGAGGCATGCCCACAGCAGCCAAGCTGGGCTGGATTGTGCTCTGCATGATTTCAGCGCGGTCAGCGGCCATGGCTTTCAACCGCATTGCCGATGCGCGAATTGACGCCGCGAATCCTCGCACAGCCATGCGCGCTATTCCCGCCGGACTGCTCTCACAAAAATTTGCAGCGATTTTTGTGGCTTTAGCTTGCGGCGTGTTTGTGCTGGGCGCGGCGCAGCTTAATCGCGCGACTCTATATCTCTCGCCCGTGGCGCTGGCCATTGTGCTGCTTTATTCCTATACCAAGCGTTTCACGCGATGGTCACACCTAGTGCTGGGCTTTGCGCTAGGCATTGCACCGGCAGCGGCGTGGATTGGCATTCGCGGATCGCTTGATCCACGCATCTTGCTGCTGACTGCGGCAGTCACATTCTGGGTGGCAGGTTTTGACGTGCTTTACGCCTGCCAGGACATTGAATTTGACCGCGCCAATGGGCTCAACTCCATTCCGCAGGCATTGGGCATCCGGCGCTCGCTCTTGCTGGCCCGCACTCTTCACGTGCTCATGCTGGGATTGCTCCTGGCTCTGGTGATGGTATTTGGCCTAGGCAAGCTGGCCATAGCCGGAGTCTTGGCGGTGGCGCTGCTGCTGGCTTATGAACACTCGCTGGTTTCCTCTGACGATCTCAGCAAGCTCAACGCGGCATTCTTTACCATGAATGGCGTAATCGCCGTAGTGTTCTTTGCGTTTGTGGCGGCCGACGTACTGATCAGGCAATCCCATCCCTGATTTTAGGAATAAAACTCCGCAATCGACTCCACCACGTGCCGCTGTTCATCTTCTTCAAGTTCAGCGAAGATCGGCAACGCCAGCACATCCAGCGCAGCTTGCTCGGCTTCCGGCAGATCGCCCAGAGCATATCCCAGATAAGCAAAGCATTTCTGCAGGTGAAGCGGAATGGGATAGTAAATTTCTGAGCCTACGCCGCGCTCGTTGAGGAACGCGCGCAGCTTGTCGCGGTCACGCACGCGGATCACATATTGGTGGTAGATATGGTGCGCGCCGGACAGCGTCTTTAGCAACGTAACAGGAGGTGCGGAGTTTGCGCCGGTCTTGGTCAATCCTGCGCTGGTAAGCAAGCGGCCATAAGTGCGCGCGCGTTCACGCCGAGCTTCATTCCACGTTGCCAGATGCGGCATCTTCACCCGCAGCACAGCGGCCTGGATCGCGTCGAGCCGGCTATTCCAGCCAATCTCATCGTGATAATAGCGTTGCTTGCCGCCATGGTTGCGCAGTGAGCGCATGTGCTCAGCCAGTTTAGGATCATTTGTAGTCACGGCGCCTGCATCACCAAAGGCACTGAGGTTTTTTGTGGGATAGAAGCTGAACGCAGCCGCCACTCCCAGCGATCCAGCGCGCCTGCCGTTCCAGGTAGCGCCTACGGCCTGCGCTGCGTCTTCCACGATCTGCAACTTGAACTCCACTGCCAGCCGGTTAAAACCGTCCATGTCTGCACATTGGCCGTAGAGGTGCACCGGCATCACGGCGCGAAAAGAAGAGCTTTTCACCCGCTGCTCAACTTTGGCAGGATCAAGGTTCAGGGTTTCCGGATTCACGTCGGCAAATACCGGTCTGGCCCCGGCGCGCAGAATGGAGCTGGCAGTCGCAAAAAAGCTGAACGGCGTGGTAATGACAGAATCGCCGGGCTTGACGCCAGCGGCCACCAGGGCCAGCCAAAGCCCGTCAGTCCCAGAGGCGCAGCCTACAGCTTCAGCGCTCGCGCAGAGCGAGGCAAATTCCCGCTCAAAGGCCACTACTTCTTCGCCCAAAATATAGTGCTGGGATTCACAGACGCGGCCAATGGCCGAAAAAACTTCGTTGCGAATGGAGGCAAACTGGCGTGATAAATCCAGCATGGGAACGGTGGTTGCTGTTTTGTGGCCTGCGCTCTTCATCACGCAATAAAAATTCTAACATCTCCGCTCCAGAGCAGCAGGCGTGGGTAGTGTCCCAGGGCTGCATTTCACTGAAGTTTTTGGCCGAAAGCGGCATCAACGCACTCATAAGACACCACTCAGGCGTGAGGTGCTTTTGCCCGGAACGCAGCAAAAAGTTACAATGGCACGGACAAGCCACCTAAGGCTGTTTCCCGGTTCTATGCAAGCTATACAGGAGAAAGATCGGCAGATGGAAAATAAGCCGGCACAAAACATACAGGATTCGTTTCTGAATACCGCGCGCAAGGACAAAAGCCAGATCACTATTTATCTTCTGAGCGGGGTGAAGCTTACAGGCCGCATCCGGTCCTTTGATAAGTATTCAGTCGTCCTTGAAACCAACAATCAGGAACAGCTCATCTTCAAACACGCCATTTCTACCGTGGTCATGGCCAAAGGCATGATGCACCATGGTGATACCCGCTCGCACGCAACAGCGGAGGGCGAAAGCAGTTCAGCCAAAGCGGAGGGCTAATTCATTCCTGGGCCTCGTTCCCGCCGTTTCACTGCTGAATCTTCGGCCGGGATCACGACTGGTCGTGACGGGCCGGAGCGCGCATTCCTGGTAGCTCTGGAGTTTCGCCACCGTTCGCGCACCGATCGCGATATTGACGTGCCGCCCAGCGCCGTATTGGCGCGCAACGCCGCGGCAGGTCGCGCTGAAGCCAGGAGTGTCTCTCATCTCGATATTGAAGAGTCGCTTGCGGAGTTTCGCGAGCTTGTATCTTCTGCCGGAGCAGAAATTGCCGGCGAATTTGTCCAGCATCGTGACCGTCCTGATCCGGCGACGCTCATCGGCAAAGGCAAGCTCCAGGAGATCGCCGGAGCTGTCGCCTCCGTGAATGCCGATCTTGTCCTGGTGGACCACGAACTTTCTCCCTCCCAGCAGCGCAATATTGAGCAAGAAGTCAACGCGCGCGTGATTGACCGCACCCAGCTTATTCTGGACATCTTTGCCCGGCACGCCCGCAGCCGTGAAGGCCAGCTTCAGGTCGAACTGGCGCAACTGGAATACATGCTGCCGCGCCTTGCCGGACGAGGCATTGAGATGTCGCAGCTCGGCGGCGGCATCGGCACGCGCGGTCCCGGTGAAACGCAGTTGGAAACCGACCGGCGAAAAATCTATCGCCGGATTCGCCACATCAAACAGCAGCTTGAAGATGTAAAGCGCATTCGCGGCCAGCAGCGGCAGCGGCGTGAATCCGTCCCGCTGCCCACGGTTGCCTTGGTGGGCTATACCAACGCAGGCAAGTCAACGCTCTTCAACGTGCTCACCGGCGCGGGCGTGCTGGAGTCGGCCAAGATGTTTGCCACGCTCGATCCCACCATTCGCGGGCTTACGCTGCCCAGTAAACGCAAAGTCCTGCTTTCTGATACCGTAGGATTTATCCGCAACCTGCCCACCACGCTTGTTTCTGCTTTCCGTGCGACGCTGGAAGAAGTCCAGCGCGCCGCCTTGCTGTTGCACGTGGCCGATGTCACCAGCGCTTCCGCTCACGACCAGCAGACCCAGGTTGAAAGCGTGCTGAAAGATCTTGAGGTCATGGACCGTCCGCAGATCCGCGTGATGAACAAGATTGACCTGGTGCCCCAAGCCGAGCGCCGCGAGCTCAAGAACACCGCGAACCGAGTCTATATCTCAGCGCAGAAGCAGCTTGGCCTTGACGATCTTCTCTCGGCCATCGACGACCATCTGGAGATTGACGCGCTGCAAACAATGCGAATTCGCATTCCCCAGAGTGAAGGCAAACTGCTGGCGCAGATTGAATCACGGGCGCACATCCTCAAGCGCTCTTACCGTGACAGCAAGGTGCAGATGGACGTGGAAGCGCCGGAGTCGCTGGCGCGGGTCTTGAGAGGCTACGAAATGAAGCCCAGGAACCGGTAAGCTTTTCTGAATTGCCTTTTTGAATCCGTGTAAATCAGTTTTATCAGTGTTATCAGCGGTAAGGTTTTGGGTTTCGGGTTAAATTTGGATTGAATTTGGATCGATTCATACACCAGATTTCATCTAAGTCCTGGCTTTCAATTACCAAATTACCAACTTACCCAATTACCAAATTCCACCCTCCCCCTCCCCCCGGTTTCGACCCCATTCGACCCCAGTCGACCCCACATGACCCCATGCTGGGGTCCCCGGACAGCGCCGCTTTTGCGCTGGCTGGGTTGGAATACTGAGAGCATCGGCAGTGGGTCGCAGCGCTTCAAAGCCGCGCGGCGCAATTATCGCCGCGCCACACGTTGTCATCGTGAGCGAGCGGTGCAACCGCGAGTCGAACGATCTAAATTAGGCGAAGCCTCACCCTAATTCTGGCTGAATGCTGACCGCTGAGTGCTGACGGCTAAGTTTTCAAAGAACTTTGCACCGCTCACCCACTGAGGGCTGCTGGAGAATAGCTGATTTCGCGGGGCGATGCAATAGCGAAAATAAGTAATCTCGAAGTAGTTGCTCCTAGTTGTCGTGCTTGCCGGGTTAAAGCGTACCTCATAACCCGCCGACCATGATTTTGGATGGTAACTATCCGTCGCATAAACTATCTATTATGAAGTTAATTGATGAAGAGGAGCGCACGTCTCTTCTAGCCCCCAAAGATAAGGCAACCCTAAGGCGAGCCATTGTGCTGGAATCTGAATCGACCCAGAAGCGCGCCATCTGCCGTTTGGAGTTGACCAGGACACTACCTGATCTATGGCAAATCCAAATCCAAGGCGACTGCCCAAAAATGATCGAAATACAGCAGCTGTTCGAGGCTCATCCTGTTCCAGAGGAGAGCGCTCCGGCTGATGCGGAAGCTGTCGCCGAATTGCAACTCAAGCGGTGGTCCGATCTTCTTGATGTTCTACGGTTAAATGGCTACGAAGTTGAACCGCTCCCACAAGGCGACTGCCAGTTCAACATGAGCGTCGACCTGTCTACTGGTCGCTCCCTATCGTCGCTGGATGCTATGCATGCGTTCGCGGACTCGAGCGATGTTATGGCAAAGGCTCTGACGGAGGCCATAGGCAAGGTTTTCACGGAACCTGCCGTTGCATTAACTCGCAGCATTGAAGAATCCCTCTTAAAAAATGATGTCAACGGCGCTGTGCGGGCGATCATGGATGCTCGCGACAAAAGCACGCTCGCATTTCCCCCCTCTCAAGCTCTGCTCAAAGCAGTTAGTGCCATCAATGTTTCCAGGCTGAGTCAGGCAGACCGACGCTTGGTTCGCGATGCACGGTTAATGATTTCCAGCCGCCTTGAGGCGTGGGACGTGGCGGCGGCCGAGGCAGATGCTCTTCTCTCGGAAGACAAGGACACACTCACCGCAGACCAAATCGTTGACCTTAGACTGGCATCAGCGACGGGTGCTTTAAAGAGGGGGCATACGGAGTCCGGGCTCCTCGTTATACGGGAGCTGCTGGGTGCAGAAGGCGGTCTGCCAGCAAAGCAACGAGGATGGTGTTGGAGGAACGTTTCTTTGGTGCTCGAACCGAGAGACGTAGAAGCTCGAAATGCTGCGCGTCAATCTGCGGACGCATTTTTACAGGCAGGAGAAAAGAAGGAAGCCGCAAAGAGTTTGGTTCGCCTTGCCGATTGCCTTGTTTTCGGGCGGCCCGAAGAGGCAATCAGAGCACTTGATGAGATGTTCGCCCTAGCAGCCGAAGAGGGCCTGGATGAACGGGATCTAGGCAGTGCCGCAAGACATATACGCGCGATCCGTCTCGCCGAGTTGGGCAGACATCCAGAAGCCTTCGATGATGCCATGACGGCTGTGGAACTCCGACGCGGAATTTTTGGCATGGAAACACAACTCGCAAGTTCTCTGTATCTGGCATCCATGGAAGCGGAACATCTCGGCCGGACGGAAGAGGCGCAGAAATTGGAACATGAAGCCGACACCCTCTCCGAGTCGTCCCCCGATCCTCATCACAGGTTTGCGGTCGAAGTCCAAATGCTCTTCAGCAGCTTTGACAAAGCAAAGGCAGAAGATTCGGTGAAGCGCGCCGAAGCCAGCGGCGCCGTAGAAATTGTGGCTGCGGCCAGAGTTGCGACCGCAGAGCTTGACTCTACCCTTAACGAAGCAGCGCGTATTGGGTTGCTGGAACGCATATTAAATGATCTTGACGCTGCTAACGTGCATGAGCGGGCCAAGGAGCCTGCAAGATTTGCGCTCGCTCTGCGGTTAGGAAATCTTGGACAGGAAGGGCGGGCAGAGGGGTGGTACCGAAAAATCCTGGCGGCAAATCCGAATAATTTTCCGGTCCGCGATAGATTGATCCAGTGCCTCTGGAATCAAAAGAAATGGGGCGGGGCAGCCAAGCTCCTGAGCGGTGAGATCGACCGATTGGGGAGGGTTCCGGGCTTACTGTTTGCACTCGGAAAGTCATTGGTCGAGGCGGGGGACTTCACTAGGGCTGTACCTCTCCTCACCGGCTCTTTGAAATTTGCAGACGATCCGCAGCTGAAGGAGCTAGCTCGTGCAATACGGGAAAGGGCGCTGGAATCAGGTGGAACCGTGCCGCCGCCCCAGCCCATTCCAACTCCGGCGAATCTTGTCACCTACGAAGTGCTCGAATCAGCACTGGCTGACTTCTCGAAGTTCATCGCTGCGGATAAGAGGATGGCCTTTTGGACGCCCATCGGCAACAACGATCACAAATGGGTCGAACAGCCTGAAAGGCGCGCTAAAGATTTCCTCCACATCTTCCTGAAAGCAAGATTCCATGACCGCATGGACGTCTTCGAGGAAATTGGAGCAGGCGCAGGCCGCATTGATATGTATCTGAAGTTCGGGAATGGACTCTCTGCGGTGCTTGAATTGAAGATGTGCGGCAAGGGGTATAGCAGCACCTACGCAGCCTCCGGCGAAGAACAGATTATCCACTACCTTGAAAATCGCGACACGAGCCGGGGCTATCTCGTAGTCTTCGATGCTCGCATGGATGATTTCGGCAAGGGTCTACTGAGCGCTCCGGTGTGTGGCAAATTCACTATTGGTGAATACTTCATCGATTTACGTCCGCGAGTAAAGCACAGGGCTGCTTCTAATCAAAAGGATGCCAAGAAAAAAGCCTAGCAAGCGATTTTGCGTGAGGCGGGACGGAAGTTAAGCAGGCGGGGGCGTCCATGACTTCTGTGTCAGCTTTCGAACCAAAATGAGCCCTTCATGCTGAAAATGAAATCAGCGTCCTTCACGAGACAAAGCCAAGAGCTATTTGGTTGGCAGGAAATCACTGCGGATCGACAGGCGTGTCTCGCAACTCCTAGGCAGACACCTCAACCACCTTACCATCGCGCCAGATTGAGATTGGACGCCCGTCTCGTATATGCGATTCAATGACCTTCTCAAAAGCCGCTTTGAGGGCCATTTCAGCGCGTTCTGCCATGGGTAAGTCGAGAATATTTGCCGGCGGCTTAGTCATGTTTCCCATCTTGCGCAACTAAAGCTTCGTATGCGTCTCGCTTCATTATACGGCGGGGGTGGCCATGCTTTCGCCCGGTGTTGGCGAAGCGTGGGAAGGAACCGTGGCGCGAACACGACGGCCCACAGAAGGAGCACGTTACCGTCTGGACCATTTTCCCACGTCGTCTAGATTTTGGCCGCACAATATGAGAGAGCTCTATTCGCAGGTGTTTGGGGTGGAAGCCCCGGCAGGCCACCCCAGCAGACCAAAGGCGGGTCTGCCGGGGACCCCGGATGGCCGGGGTAAGGAACGTTTCTCTTCAAATTTTGCGCTTTAGCGCTGGTGGTCGCGGGTCAAGATATTCGCGGCGCTTTGCGGATGAAAAAGGGAAATCCTCCGGGTACGGCGTCAGGCCGGCGCGCACGGGATTATCAAAAATGTAATCGCGATGTTTTTCGTAATCTTCTGCATCGCGGATACGATGGTTCGTAGGTTTAGGCTGCCAGACTCCGCTCAGCCCCAGTTCGCGCCGTGCTACGGTTGCATATCCGCCTTTGATGTATTGCACGGCCTTCTCCAGCGGAATCCGCTCTTCGGGCGTAATGATGAGATGAAAATGATCGGGCATGATTACGAACTCGTGGAGCTCGAATCTTCCTTCGCCGCGGTAGAAATAGAGCGTGTCAATTAGCAGTTCGGCGGCCTCTGCATTCTTGAAAAATGCGTGCCGTCTGTTCGTCACGGATGTGACGAAAAAAGTTCTTATCTCCTCCACCCCACCACGCGAAAAGCGCGCGTGTTGGGGGCCCCGGCCTGAGGAGCATGGGCCATATTTGATTGTTCATGAAAAACGACCACCAGCGCTAAAGCGCTGGATTTTATCAGACGCCCTCGCCCGTTTTCGCTTCGCTCACCCCGGCCGTAAAGGCCGGGGCTTTCACCCAAAAAAGGTGGTCGGGAAGCGCCCAAAAGTTAACACGAAATTCCATGATAGATTTGCAAAATGCCAGAAAAGCGACCGCTTCGAGAACCGGTGCGCGAGGAAGCGGGGCCGGCGCCCAAAAACTACATCACGCCTGCCGGGTTGCAGCGGCTGAAAGACGAGCATCGGTTCCTGCTCAGTCGCGAGCGGCCGGCGGTGGTGGAGGTGGTAGCGTGGGCTGCCGGCAATGGCGATCGCAGTGAAAACGCCGACTATCAGTACGGCAAGCGACGGTTACGCCAGATCGATTCGCGAATTCGCTTTCTTGAGAAACGCATTGAGGCGGCCGTGGCCGTCGATCCCGCTGCTCCGCGCCCGGCATCAGCCGCTACGCGCGTCTTCTTCGGCGCAACCGTGACCTACGAGGACTCCGCCGGCCTGGAACACGTCGTCTCTATCGTCGGCATCGATGAGGTGGACCTCGAGCGCGGCTACATCAGTTGGCGCTCGCCTCTGGCCAATGCGCTCATGAAGGCCAGCGTCGGCGACAGCGTGGAACTGCGCGCACCAGCGAAGACGGAGCATCTAGAGATCATCCGCGTCGAGTACGTGCCGATTCCGATGGATCTTTTCCGCGAACCGCCAGGAGCTCAGTCGACGCCGAAGGACGAAGGCTGATAGAACGAAGACCAAGCCGCCGACTCTGGACGTTCTCCCGATCCTTGTCCGTTTTGCTTTTGCCCAAATTTCATCTACCACCGATCTGCGCTGATGAGCCCTCATGCGGAAATGAAATTAAGTGTCCCTGGCGAGACAAAGCCAAGAGCCAATGGCCAATATCTGATTTTTTATTGTGCGGCACAAGACAAAGCCAAGGGCTAGAAGCTAGTAGCTGATTTTTAGGGGGCGAAGCCAGCCCAAAAATTAAAATGGGCCTGAAAGCAAGAAGCGGTGACGGTTTCCTTGCCTACAAGCCCATTCGATCCTGAATCGGATCGGAGGTGATGTATTTATTTTAGGCGAGCCACAGAGGATGTCAAGACATAGGACGGCTCTTTTTTACCTTACTTACTCAACTGGATAACCGCCACTCTCTGAGAACTCAAAATAGCCGCTGAATTAAGTATATATAAATCATGGTGTTAGCGGCTTCATAAAAATGAAGCGATTTGCGGGAATTTCAGAAAGTTATCTCCCCCACAGCAGCTTAATCCCGATGATTATGAGCAGCGCGCCAAAGATTCTCTGCAAAACCACGTCTGGCAGCTTCTGCGCCCAGAGACCCCCGAAATAGCCTCCGGTAATGAAGCCCAGGGCAATCACCAGAGCAGCTTTTAAGTCGGCATTGCCGGCCTTGTAGTACTCCCAAAAAGCCAGTATGCCGATGGGCGCCAGCAGCGCTCCCAGTGACGTACCCTGGGCTTTGTGCTGGCTCATGTGGAAGATGTACACGAGCGCGGGAACAATCAGGATTCCGCCGCCAATTCCGACAATACCGGAAAGCACGCCTACGAACAGTCCAAGGATTAAGTAGAGAAAGATCATGGCCCCGAATGATAACGAGAAGAGTGGCTTTCTAAAACTCACAAAATTTCTTTTCGCGCGCTGAGAACGTGCGATGATAGAAGTAAGCACTCATTTTTGGGGAGCAACAGGGAAATCTGCGCGTTGACATCGCAGCAAGGCGAATGTTAGCTTAAAGAGTTAGGTCATCGCCCCCAATCGCTTCAGATCACTACAACTTAACCGATAATTTTGCATGGACGAATTACTCAGGCAAGTAGGCGAATTACTGATCTCATCCATCCCCACAGCAATCGGCTTGCTGGTGGTGTGGGCGGGGTATCGTTTTATTGTCTACGGAAAATTACAGCAGGTGCTAAAGCAAAGGCACGCGCTTACTGAAGGGGCAGTGCAGCGCGCCCAGCAGGAGATTGCCACGGCGGAATCCCGCACAGCCGAGTATGAACAGCGCCTCCGCGATGCGCGGGCCCAGGTTTACCAGAGCCAGCAGGCCAACCGGCAGCGATTAGTAGAGCAGCGCAATGCCGCCCTGGCTGAGGCGCGCCAGCAGGCAATGGAGATGGTGAAATCCGCGCGCGCAACCCTGGAAAAAGATATGCTGGCGGCGAAACAATCTTTGGAGCAGCAGGCCAATGTTCTGGCTGATGAAGTGATTGAGCGCGTCTTGCACACGGCTGCAGCGGCGGGAGGGCAGTAAAATGACCGCACACTTGCACCGATATCTTTCCGCCGGACTGCGTGCGCTACTGCTTTGTGCAGTGATCTTCTCTTTTGCCACGATACATGCGCAAGAAAGCTCCAAACCTGCAGATAATGCGCCGGCAGCACAGGTCTCACAGCATGAATCCACCTCTCCTGCCAATGAATTCAAAGGCAAGGAGGGCGGAGAGGCATCAGATTCCGTTCGTAACTCTCCAGCCGTGGTTTGGCTCGCGCACAAGACCGGAATGTCGGTCGACCAAGCCTACTGGTTGTGCATCGGCATCAATTTTGCCGCGATCTTCATTTTTGTTGTAGTGTTCCTTCGCAAAAAACTTCCTGGGTATTTTAGTGGGCGTACGGACTCAATCCAAAAAGGAATTGAAGAAGCGCGCAAGATGAGTGAAGAAGCGCGCCAGCGGCTGAGCGAAGTGGAAGGCAGGCTTTCGCGGTTGGATGCGGACATCGCCGCAATGCGCAAAGAAGCCGACCAGAATGCCAAGGCGGAGGAGCAGCGCATCCTCTCTGCCAGTGAAGAAGAGCGCAAACGCATTGTTTCTTCTGCCGAGCAGGAGATCAGCATGGCTGCCAGCGCCGCGCGTCGCGACCTGAAAACCTATGCGGCGGCATTGGCCGTTGACCTGGCAGAGAAAAAGATCCGCGTTGGGCAAGACGCTGACCAGGCTCTGGTGCGCGAGTTTACCGCGCATCTGGGAAAGGACGGCAACTAAATGGCAGCGGTCCTGGCCCGCTACGCCCGCGCTTTTGCGGACGTGGTGGTAGAACAAAAACTAAATCCAGACAAGACAACGGAAGAGCTGTCACAGTTTGCGGACCTGATCCAGAGCAGCCACGAACTCCGCAACGTGCTGCAGAACCCTGCCGTTGCGCACACACAGAAGCTGGCCCTGCTGGATGCCATCATTCAGCGCATAAGCGGCACAAAGATGTTGCGCAACTTTCTTGCTGTATTGATCGATCACCACCGGATTGGAAGCGCGAATGAGATCGTAAAGGAGTTCAAGGAAGAGATGGATCGGCGCATGGGCATAGCTGAAGCGCGTGTTAGCTCCGCGCGCGAGCTTACAGCGGTAGAAAAGAAATCATTAGAAAGACAACTGACAGAGATCACCGGCAAACTGGTGCGGGCCACGTACACCGAGGATGCAGCGCTGCTGGGCGGCGTGACCGTGAGAATGGGCAGCACGATTTATGACGGATCTGTGCAGGGAAGGCTTGAGCGGATGCGTAGAGAGATCGCCAGTTCTTAGATTTGGTAAATGAGTAATTTGGTAATTGGGGGATTGAAAGTTTGTAGGTTTTAAACCAATTGAAATTACCAATTTACCCAATTACCAAATCGGTGAAAAGATTGAGATCTAAACAAGGTATCTATGGCTCAGATTAAAGCAGACGAAATTACCAAGCTCATACGTGAGCAAATTGAGAACTACGAATCCAAGGTTTCAGTGGATGAGGTTGGCACCATCATCTCGCTGGGCGATGGTATTGCCCGCGTCCACGGCCTGGACAAAGTGATGGCTGGCGAATTGCTCGAGTTCGGACACGGCGTTGCCGGGCTGGCCATGAACCTGGAAGAAGACCAGGTTGGCGTGGTACTGTTGGGCGATTACACGGAGATCAAGGAAGGTGGCGAGGTAAAGCGCACAGGGCGCATTATGTCTGTGCCCACGGGCGAGGGCATGATTGGGCGCGTGGTGAATACGCTGGGTCAGCCCATTGACGGCAAAGGCCCCATCACTTCCAGCCAGAACATCGCTATTGAACGTATCGCGCCGGGCGTAATTGATCGCCAGCCAGTGCGTGAACCGATGGCGACCGGCATCAAGGCGATTGATTCGATGATTCCTATCGGTCGCGGCCAGCGTGAACTGATCATTGGCGACCGCCAGACCGGCAAGACCGCCGTGGCCCTGGACACGATCATCAACAGCAAGGGCAATAATCTTATTTGTATTTACTGCGCCATCGGGCAGAAGCGTTCATCCATCGCACAGGTAGTGAAGATTCTGGAAGATTACGGCGCCATGCAATACACCATCGTTGTGGCGGCATCTGCATCTGAGCCCGCGCCAATGCTTTACCTTGCGCCTTACGCGGCATGCGCCATGGGCGAGTACTTCCGCGATAATGGCAAGCACGCGCTGGTTATCTATGATGATCTTTCCAAACACGCAGCGTCGTACCGTGAGATTTCTCTGCTGTTGCGCCGCCCGCCGGGACGCGAAGCGTATCCCGGAGACGTGTTCTATCTCCACTCTCGTTTGCTCGAGCGCGCGGCCAAAATGTCAGACAAGATGGGCGGCGGATCGCTGACAGCGCTGCCGGTAATCGAGACACAGGCCGGCGACGTCTCCGCTTACATTCCAACCAACGTGATTTCGATTACCGACGGCCAGATCTTCCTTGAGACTGATCTGTTCAACTCCGGCGTGCGTCCGGCGGTGAACGTCGGCATCTCCGTGAGCCGCGTAGGTGGTTCGGCACAGATCAAGGCCATGCGTCAGGTGGCAGGCACGCTGAAACTCGAACTGGCGCAATATCGCGAGTTGGCGGCATTTGCGCAGTTTGGTTCCGATCTCGATAAGGCCACGCAGAACCAGCTCAATCGCGGCAAGCGCCTGGTGGAGATCCTGAAGCAGGACCAGTACCAGCCGCTGCCCTTCAGCAAGCAGATCATCATTATCTTTGCCGGAACCAACGGCTACCTGGACGATCTGGAAGTCGAGCAGGTGCGGCCGTTTGCAGACGAGCTGAATAAATACATTGAGTCGATGAAGCCGCAACTACTGGATGCGATCATGCAGAAGAAGACCATCGACGATGCGATGAAGGCTGATATCCAGAAGACGTTGAATGAATTTAAGCAGCGCTTTGTGAGTGAGCGCCAGCCTGCGAGCACCGGAGCAAAGGCATAACTAGTCCATGGCGAACCTTTTAGACATCCGGCGGCGAATCCGCAGCGTGCGTAACACGCGTCAGATTACCAAGGCCATGCAGATGGTTTCGGCGGCCAAGCTGCGGCGCGCCCAGGAGCGTGCTCTGGCAGCGCGGCCTTATGCGCAGATGCTGACCAATGTGTTGAAGTCGCTGGTGTCACGCGTTGAAATCTATGATCCACAAACGGGCGAGCCGCGAAATTCGCTGCTCATCCGGCGCGAGGAGAAGACAGCGCTGCTGATTGTGGTTTCCGGCGAGAAAGGGTTGGCGGGCGCGTTCAATTCCAACGTCCTCAAGACCGCGGCGCGTTTTATTGAGACCAAGAAAGACAAGAACATTGACGTGATCGCGCTGGGAAGAAAGTCGCGTGATTATTTCCGGCGGCGCTATCCTGCGGCCATTGATAGCGAGCCAACCGAGCAGCGCAAAGGGCCGATCCAGATTGTGGCTGAGTATGTGGGCCTGATGAACCGCGCACAGTTTTCGAGCGCGCGCGATATCGCGGAGAAAGTTTGCCAGCTCTATAGCGAAGCCAAGGTTGATTCGGTGTATCTCGTGTTCAACGAATTTAAGTCAGTCATTGCGCAACGCCTGGTGGTGGATGACGTGCTGCCCATCGGCAAGATTGGCGAGCAGGTGCATGAGCTGACGGAAGAGGCCACGGAAGAAGAGCGCAAACGCCGGCTGGAAGCGGCCTTGCACGCAGGCACCGGTGTTCGTGCCGCCGATACCTCAGAGATGGACAAGAAAGCCGCAGGCTTTGCCACCGCGCCGGTTGATTACATTTATGAGCAGTCGCCGGAAGAGCTTTTCCGCGATCTGTTGCCGCGATATATCTCCGTGCAACTTTATCGCGCGATGCTGGAGTCTGAAGCAGCGGAGCACGCCGCGCGCATGACGGCCATGGATTCGGCCACGAGCAATGCGTCTGACATGATTGATGGTCTTACGCTGCAGATGAACCGCGTGCGCCAGGCGAAGATCACGAAAGAGATTATTGAGATCGTGAGCGGCGCGGGCGCAGCGCAATAGGGCAGAAGATTTCGCCGCTGATTTTCGCAGATAAACGCAGATTGAAAAACTTACCGCAGATGAACACGGATTTTCGCGGATTAGTTCAACAGGAGATCGGAAAGAAAGCTTGGCCTTTAGTAAAACATGCAAGTCGTTAAACACAACGACTAATTGCTAAGAGCTAATGGCTAATTGCTGAGATTAAAAGATTATGGCTACAGAAAATGTTGGCAAGGTAATACAGATCGCGGGTCCCGCGGTTGACGTGGAGTTTACAGAAGCAAGCATGCCGCCGATTTACCAGGCGTTGCGCGTTACCAGCGAAGGATTCAAGGTTCCTACGCCGATCAACGTGGTGCTGGAAGTGCAACAACATCTGGGCGAAGGCCGTGTGCGCTGCGTCGCCATGGAAGCCACGGATGGCATGGTACGCGGCATGAAGGCGATTGATCTTGGCGGGCCAATCTCCGTGCCCGTGGGCAAAGGAACGCTGGGCCGCGTGATGAACGTGATTGGCGA
>Ga0070741_10009826_pt1 | contig 18352 bp, 18 predicted proteins | sample Coa_R1_4_FD_66440 | JGI IMG/M metagenome (GOLD analysis project Ga0070741, IMG submission 66440) | Surface soil microbial communities from Centralia Pennsylvania, which are recovering from an underground coalmine fire - Coalmine... | ecosystem: Environmental > Terrestrial > Soil > Unclassified ...
GATGCGTCGTACTCCGAGACGGCACCGCACAGGGCGACGCGGCCGTCGCGCCGCAGCATCGTCAGCGCCGCCTCGAGGTGGTCGCCGCCGACGTTGTCGAAGTAGAGGTCGATGCCGTCCGGCGCGGCCTCCCGGAGCGAGTCGACGACCGGCCGGGACTTGTAGTTGAAGGCGGCGTCCACGCCGAGCTCGTCGAGCAGGTAGCGGACCTTCTCGTCCGAGCCGGCGCTGCCGATCACACGGTGGCCGCGGTTCTTCGCGATCTGCGCGACGAGGCTGCCGACCGAGCCTGCGGCGGCCGACACCCACACAACGTCGCCCTCGCGCAGCTCGGCGACGTGCACCAGGCCGGCGTATGCCGTCAGCCCGTTCGCTCCGAGCACGCCGAGGTATGCCTGCGGCGCCGCCGCGGACGTGTCGAGGCGCGTGAGCGTCGCGAGACCGCGAAGCGCCTCTTTGCCCGCCTCCACGACGGCGTAGTCGCGCCACCCGGAGGCGTGCCAGACCGTGTCGCCCGGCGCGAACCCGTCCGCCCGGGACTCGACGACCTCGCCGATCGTGAGGATTCCGTCCATCGGTGCTCCGAGCGGGAACGACGGGAAGTACCCCTCGGGCGCCCGCTCGCGCAGCCGGATCCGCAGCGCGGGGTCGACCGACGTCCACGTGTTCCGGACGAGCACTTCGCCGGGACGGGGGGCGGGCACGTCGACCTCGACGACCCGGAAGTCGGAGCTGCGGACCTCGCCCTGCGGATACTTGGCCGGATGGATCTCCCGGCCGCTGCGCGCCATCAGCTCCAGATTCCGCTGAAGGCGAGCGAGCGTCCGGCGAAGAACCGGCGGACGCGCTCCTGCTCGTCGGCCTGCGCCCACATCGTGAAGGTGCCGAGCTCTTGGCCGTGGCGGGTCGTGTAGCCGAGCGCGACCTCTGTGCGTCCGGAGCGTGCCGTCACGGCGAGGTGATGGAGCTGGCCCTCGGGCTCTCGCTGCTCGAGGTAGCCGTGGTACTCGGCGAGCCCGCCGGCGAACTCGTGGACGCCCTTCTCGTCCGACCACAGGATCGCGAACTCCATCTGCTGAGCGAGCATCGGCACGACGTCGAGCGGCCGCTCGTCGAGCGTGCCGAGGAAAGCGGGCAGGAGCGTCGCCGCGGTCGTCTCGCCGGCGGCCGGAGCGAGCTCGACGTCACCGAAGCGCTCCGTCCGCCCCGAGTACAGCCGCTCCGCGCGACCGTCCGCGTCGAGCCAGACGACGAACGTGAACGTGCCGAGGCGTGCGCCGTCGCGCGTCGTGTGGCCGAGCACGACCTCGATCCGATCGTCGCGGGCACCGACGTTGATGTGGTGGCGCTGCCCCTCGGCCCGACGTTGAGCGAGGTACCCGTGAAACTCGTCGAGGCCGCCGGCGAACTCGCGGGCGCCGTTCTCGTCGGACCAGAGGAACGAAAAAGTGAACCCGGGGGCGAGCATCGGCAGCGCGTCCAGCGCCCGCTCGTCCAGCGTCTCGAAGTAGACGGGCAGGAACTTGGGCGTCGCGAGTTGTGCCGGCGCGCTCACAGCTTCTTGAAGCTTTCCGAGCCCCCGACGATCAGCGCCACGATCACGCCGGCCGTCGTGACGCCGACCATGATCAGCGAGATGACGGCGACGAGCGGATACCCGCCGTTCTCGTAGTAGTCGTAGAGGACCGTGCCCATCACATTGACCGTCGGCGCGCGCACGAGCAGCGATGCCGCGAACTCGTGCGAGAGCAGGATGAACATCAGCGCCAGCGCGCCCCCGAACGTCGGTCGCAGCAGCGGCGCGAGGATCGTGAGGTGGGTACGCACAGCTCCCGCGCCGGAGACGCGCGCAGCCTCGATGTACGCGTCGCCGAGCGCGGCGAGGCCTGAAAGGATCATTCGCGTTGCGAACGGGATCATCAGCGTGATGTAGACGAGTACGATCACCCACTTCGTCCCGTAGAGCACGAACGGCTTGTGGGTGTACGTGAGGAGGAAGCCGACGCCGAAGATGACGGCAGGAATGCTGAGCGGCATCGCGACGACGAAGTCCAGGATCGGCCCGAAGATCCGATGCTCCCGCTGCTTGCGCAGGAACAGCGCCGCGATGTAGGCGATGGGCAGTGTCGCAGCGGCGGCGATGACCGAGAGCTCGATGCTGTTGTAGATCGCCGGCAGCACTCCGGAGGCGGTCGTCACGGTGCGCCAGGTCGCGAGCGTGAACTGATGCACGTCGAGCACGCCGCTCCAGAACTTCGATAGCGACACGACGACGAGCGCGAGGATCGGGAGGACGGTCGCAAAGAGGCCGAAGAGCACGATTGCCGTCGCCGCCGACCATGAGCCGCGCCCAGCCGACTTGAAGCCGCCCTTGCCGCCGTGGGTGATGAAGCGCGTGTGGTTGCCGAGCAGAATCCGGTTTGCGAACAGGACGAGGATCCCGAAGAGGAGGAGCGGCGAGCCGATCGCCGCGGCGAGCCCGTACTGCGGCGGGATCTGCTGCGTCTGGAGGTACATGTCGGTCGTGAGCACCGTGATGCCCTGGTTCGCGCCGAGCAGCAGCGGCGCGGTGAACTGCCCGAGTCCGAGTAGAAGCGCGACGCCGGTGCCGTAAACGAGCGACGGCCGCAGCAGCGGCAGCACCACCCGGAAGAACACGCCGAAACGGGAGGAGCCGCTGACGAGACCGGCCTCGATCAGCTCTTGTTTGATGTTCTCGAGCCCTGCGGCGACAAACAGGTAGACGAAGGACGCGAGGGAGAGGCCGGTGATGACGATGATCCACGGGACCGTGTAGATATTGAACGGGCCTTCGAACTGGTGGCTCCACCACGGCAGGTGGCGGAGAAGCTGGTTCAAGTAGCCGGGATGCGGCGAGAGCAGGAAGGACCAGCCGAGCACGCCTGCGAGCGGCGGCAGCACGATCGGGAGAATCGGCACCGCGCGCAGGAACGCCAGTCGGCGCGGAAGCGAGAGCGCCGCCCAGGCGAGGCCGGTGCCGAGGATGAGCGCGAGTGCGAGCGACCCGACGCCGAGGTAGATCGTGTACTTGATCGTCTTCCACTCGCCGGCACGCGAATACGCCTCGGAGTATGAGCGGGCGCCGTGCGCAAGCGCCAGGTACTGCAGCCGGGCGAGCGGAAGAATCGTCAGATAGCCGACGCCGCCGAGGAACACGAGCATGCCCAGCCGCGGTCCGAGGCGGCGGAGCGCGATGTTCCAGTCCCGCGGTGGGAGCGCGAGAGCCTCGGTCGCCACGGTCAGCTCGCGACCGCGACGCGACGCCCGGCGGAGCTGACGAGCACGTCCGACTCGTCGTAGAGAGCAAGGTCGCGGACGCGCACCGACGCGACGACCGGTTGTTCCGGCGCCAGGCCGCGAGACCACCCGCCGCGCTCGCCGGCGGGGATGCGGCTCAGCACGCGCGAACGGCCGATCGTGACGACGACGTCGAGATGCCGGCCGCCGAACTCGGAGGCCACGACGGTCGCGGGAAGGTTCAACGTCTGCGGCCACTCGGCCACGGTCCCCGGCGGCGCGAGGTGCACGTCCTCGGAGCGTATGCGCGCCACGAGCGTCGGCGACGCGGTCCGAACCCAGCTCAGGTCGCCGTCGAGCGGCTCGCCCTCGTGCGTCCATCCCTGCTCGAGTCGCTCGAAGACGAGCCTGTTGGACATGCCGATGAAGTCCGCGACGTACTCGGTCGCCGGCTCCTCGAAGATCTCGTCCGGCCTGCCGAGCTGCTCGAGCGAGCCGCTGCGCATGATCGCGAGCCGGTCGCCGAGCGCAAGCGCCTCCGTCTGATCGTGCGTGACGTAGACGGCGGTGAACTTGAGGCGCTGGTGGAGCTCATAGATCTCCGTACGGACGAACTCGCGCAGGCGCGCGTCGAGATTGCTCAGTGGCTCGTCGAACAGCACGAGGTCGGGCCGCGCGACGAGTCCTCGCGAGAGCGCGACGCGCTGCTGCTGGCCGCCGCTGAGCTGGGCGGGGTAACGGTCGAGCAGATTGGTCGTGTCTACGAGCTTCGCGACCTCTTCGACCCACTCGGTTGCTTGCTTGCCCCGGATCTTCCTCACACGAAGGGGGTACGCGATGTTCTTGCGGACGGTCATATGCGGCCACAGTGCGTACGACTGGAAGACCATGCCGATGTTCCGCTTGTTCGGCGGGACGTTGATGTGGCGAGCGGCGTCGAAGGCGACGCGGTCTCCGAACGCGATCGATCCCGCGTCGGCGGTCTCGAGCCCGGCGAGGCACCGGAGGATCGTCGTCTTGCCACAGCCGCTCGGACCGAGGAGGACCAGGAACTCTCCGGTCTCGATCTCGAGATCGAGGTTGTCGATCGCGATCGTCGGCGGCTTGCCGGCGAAGCGCTTCAGCAGGCGCTCGACGCGTACCTTGGACAGTGAGGGACACCTCCTCCTCGCGTTGTGTGCCCGCTCCGCGGCATCCTAGTAGGGATTGGCTAGTGGATGAACAGACCGTTCCAGTAGTTTTGGAACGCAGTGACCTGGGCAGGGGCGAGCGCTTTCAGGTCCTGCACGCGCGGCTTGATGTAGTACGTATCCGGGAGGCCCCTGAGCACCACGCCGAGGTGCTGCTGCGACGTCGCCTGGCCCTCTTTCGTGACGAGGTAGTCCATCAGCAGTTGGGCGGCATTCGGATGCGGAGCCCCCTTCAAGACCATTCCCCACCACGGCGCGTTCCACGGGACGCCCTTCCCCTTCGGGACGGTGAAGTCGATCGGCGCGCCCTGCTGCTTGAGGTTGATCGCGCTCGTGGCGACGAAGGAGCCGGCGGTGATCTCACCAGAGGTGACCGCCTGAGTCATCGGTAGCGACGACACGTAGATCTTCGGGGCCTGCGCGGCGAGCTTTGGGAGGAAGCTCTTGCCGTAGTTCTCCTCCACCCAGAGATACCAGTCGACGAGGGAGGGCGAGGACGGCTGGACGACACCGATCTTCCCCTTGAGCGACGGGTCGAGAAGGTCGGTCAGCTGCGTGAGGGGCTTTGAGTACAGATTCGTGTTCCAGCCCATCCCGAGGATCGCCTCGCCGACGATGTTGGCCTTGCCTGGGCCGCCGAAGACCGTGCGGTCATACCCCTTCGAGTAGAGGTCTGGCCCAACTGCGTTCACGACCCATTGCTTGTCGGGCTTCTGCATGGCGAGGACGATCGGCCTACTCGCTAGCACGAGGACGTCGGCGTTGACCTTGCCGGAGTTCTCCTCGGTGGCGACCTGCTGCGTGAGGACGGCGTCGATGTTGCGGTTGACGGTCAGCGTGATTCCGTACCTCGCCTGGAACGCCTTCGCCGTGTCGGCGAGGAAGAGCGGGTTCTGGGACGTGTAGAGGGTCACCGATCCTTCCTGCTTCGCCGCGGCGACGAGCTTCGCCCACTGGCTCGCGGTCGCGGCATGCGGTGGCGCCGTTGCGAGGCTGCTCTTCGTCGAGGCCGTCGTCGCTGCGTAGGCCGCCCCTGCCACCGAGGCCGCGAGAGCGACCGTGAGGACGGCGCCGAGCACGTGCCGAGAACGAGCAATTCGTTTCACTGCTGACTCCTTTCTTCGGACGGGACGGTGCCGCTAGGCGCGATCCTGCGGGTCCGCCACGCCGGCGCCTCGATGGGGCCGGTCGGACCGCAAGTCGTCAAGAGAGCAGAGTCCCTTCCACGTGCGTCGATTGCGCCTGAGCCGAATTCAGTACGGGATTTGTACAGGATCCCTTGCCCGAGTTCAAACGGCAGACGGGCGTGCGAGTCCGGTACCCGCGGCCCGCTGGGGTCTACCCGAAATCGCCGAGGCCCAGCAGGGCGAGCTCGCGGCTGGTCACGAAGCCGGCCAGCGCCTCGAGCGAGAGCGCGCCACCGGGGCGGTACCACGTCCAGACGCTGTTGTAGAGCCCGAGGAGCGACCGTGCGAGGAGCTGCGGGTCCGTGCTCGGCAGGACTCCTTCGTCCATTCCGCGAGAGAGGAACCTTGCCCATCCCGCCTCGTACTCGCGCTTTTGCGCGCGCACTGTCTTCCGCGCGGTCTCTTCGCGCGAGGGCGCGCGACGCGCGCCGAGCCGTCCGTGCTCGGCGAGAAGGACGCGGTACTCGTGGACCTCCTTCTGGGTGAGGTCGAAGCCTGACGAGAGGAGCTCCAAGAGCGCCTTGTTCCAGTCCGGCTGCGCAGCTTCGATCCGTTCGAAGCGTTCCAGGGCGGTTGCGATCGCCCGCGACATCACCTCGTACAGGCAGTGCTGCTTCGACTCGAAATAGTGGTAGAGGGCCGTGGGCCCGATGCCGACGGCGGCGGCGACGTCAGCCCACTTCGTCTCCTCGTAGCCGTAGCGCCCGAAATACTCGGTCGCCGCGTCGAGGATCTGGTCCCGCTTCGAGCGCGGCCCGGGCCGGGGCGCCTGTGCGCGGCGACCGGATCGGCGTCCGGTCTCTCGCGTGGATGTCCGTTGTGCGCGCGACACTTTTCGCCCTCCGCTTGATAGCACGCTTCGCGGATGCCGCCCAGCGTCAGCGGATCGTCCAGCCGCCGTCGATCACGATCACCTGCCCTGTGCAGTACGAGGACGCATCCGAGGCGAGGAAGAGCAGAATCCCGTCCAGCTCGTCGATTCGCCCCGGGCGGCCGAGGGGGCAGTTCCGCTCGAGCCAGCGCTGCGTTCGCTCGTCCTCGAACAACGCCGCATTCATCTCCGTCGGAAACCAGCCTGGCGCGATCGCGTTGACGCGAATGCCGTCGGGCGCCCACTGCACGGCGAGCTCGCGTGTTAGGCCGTTGACCGCGCTCTTCGAGGTCACGTAGGGCGCCTCGGGCACAGGGGCGGATGCAACGAAGCTGAACATCGAGCTGACGTTGATCACCGAGCCCGAGCGTTGCGCACGCATTGCGGTGGCGACCGCATGGGAGAGAGCGAAGACGGCCTCGACATTGACCCGCATGACCTGGCGGAAGACCTCGACGGTCGCCTGCCGTTCCGCGGCGCCGGACGAGATGCCCGCGTTGTTCACGCAGATGTCGATGCGACCGAATCGCTCCAGCGTGGTCGCCACGAGGCGCTCGCGATCGGCCGGCTCGCCGACGTCGCCGGCGAGCGGATGGATCGCCCGATTCGTTCGGGCCAGTTCCTCCAGGCGCTCGAGTCGGCGCGCCGACGCGACGACCTCGGCACCGGCGTCCGCCAGTACCGACGCGAACCGGGCGCCGAGCCCGCTCGACGCTCCGGTGACGATCGCGACGCGGTCGGCGAGAGGCTTCGGGCCGAGCACGGGGGGCGAATTGAATACGGCCGGGAACGCGCGGTCAAGCCGCGGGCGGCTCCGTATTAGGATCCCGGCCGAAGCAAGTTCGGTTCAGTTACCGGAAGGAGCAGCTCATGCCCGGCATCATCGAAGCCGACCCGATCCAGTACGAGGTCGACGGTCACATCGCACGGATCTGGCTAAACCGCCCGCACAAGCGGAATGCGGTCAGTCAGCAGCTTCTGAGCGAGCTCGACGCGGCACGGCGACGCGCCGAGGAGGATGAAAATGTCCGCGTCATGGTCATCCGCGGCCGCGAAGGCACCTTTTGCTCGGGCTTCGACCTCGACGAGCTGCAGGGTGACTTCATCGGGACCAGTCGGGCGTACCAGGTCGCGCTCAAGTCGCAGCGGATCTGCGACGACATCTTCCGCTCTCCGACGCCGTCGGTCGCAGTGATCGAAGGGTATGCGACCGCGGGAGGCTTCGAGATCCTCATCAATTGCGACTTCGCGATCGCGGAAGAGAACGCCAAGATCGGCGACTTCCACATGCGCCGCGCGCTGTTCGGCGGCGCCGGGCCGATGTACCGGCTACCGCGAATCGTCGGCGAGCGGAAGGCGAAGGAGCTGATGATGACCGGGAAGCTGCTGAGCGGCCGCGAGGCGTTCGAGTTCGGGCTTGTGAACGGATACGCGCCCGCCGCCGAGCTCGATGCCCGCGTCGACGCCTTCGTCTCCGACCTGGTCGACAAGAGCCCATTCCAGATGCAGATCACGAAGCAGTGCGTCAACCGTGCGCTGGACGCGGACACCGAGACGCTGATGCTGGTCGAGCGTCTCGCCGTCGGCGTCACCCTCAACTCGGAGGACGCGGCGGAGGGCGTGGCCGCGTTCCTCGACAAGCGCGAGCCGACCTGGGCGGGACGATAGGCGCGCTCTCCTCGCCGCTATGGACGAGCTACGAGGGAAGGTCGCCGTCGTCACCGGCGCGGCGAGCGGTATCGGCTACGCGCTGTGCGAGCGTTTCGTTGCCGAAGGCATGCGGGTCGTGATGTCCGATGTCGTCCCGCAGCGGCTCGAGGAGGCGGTCCGCCGGGTAGCGGGGGCGAACGAGGCCGAGGTCATGGCCGTCGCTGCCGACGTGTGCCGGTGGGAGGACGTCGACAGGCTGGCCGCCGAGGCGTTCGGGCGCTTCGGTGCCGTCCACCTTCTCTGTAACAACGCCGGCGTCCAGCGCGACGGCCTTGCCTGGGAATTCTCGCTCGAGGAGTGGGAGTGGGTCGTCGGCGTCAACCTCTGGGGGACCGTCTACGGGGTGAAGGCTTTCGTCCCGCGCATGATCGAGGGCGGCCAGCCCGCACACATCGTCAACACGGCGTCCCTCGGCGGTCTGATCGCCTTCCCCCGCATCGCGATGTACAGCGCGGCGAAAGCCGGCGTGATCGGCTTCTCGGAGAGCCTCCACCACGACCTGCGCAGTCAGGGGCTGCCGATCCGCGTCTCGGTTCTTTGTCCGGGGCCGGTGATGAGCAACCTGCGCGAACATAGCCGCGAGCTGCGGCCGAACTCGCGCGACGTCGGCGGCGAGATCAGCCTCGTGACGCATATCGAGCGCACCCCGGCGGCCGAGCTTGCCGAGCTGGTCGTGGACGCGATTCGCAATTCGCGGTTCTGGATCCTCACGCACCCGGAGTACAACGAGATGATCGAGCGGCGTTGCCGCGGGATCGTCGAGACGGACGAGGTCGTCGAGGCGTCACTGGAACCGTGAACGCCGGCGGCAGCGGACGAGTGGATCAGAGTTCGCTCAGGGAGCGCATCAGCTCGCGCGCTCCCTCGACCGGTGGCAGGCACCGGAGCTCTTCCGAGAGAACCTCGACGCCGACGGGGCCGCGGTAGCCGGTCGCCTCGATGGCGGCAGTGAACTCCGCAAGCGGGAATGCGCCGCGACCCGGCGGCAGGCGCGCGAAACGGCCCTCGAAGACGGCGTCCTCGTGGGGCTTCGCCGCGCCGTCGTTGAGGTGCACGAGACCGATGCGGTCGCCGCTCAGCGAGCGGAGCCGCGACAGCGGCTCGCCGCCGCGGAAGACGTGCCACGTATCGACGAGCAGCCGGCAGCGGTCCCAGCCGACGGCCTCGCAGAGCTCGGCCGCCTCGTCGAGGGTGCGCAGCGGCCCGTAGACGACGAACTCGAGTACGAGCGTCGCGCCGGCGCGGGCGAGGATCTCCGCGCTCGCGCGCAGCTCGCGCGCCGCCTGCTCGAACGGCGTCGGCGCATAGTGCGCGGCGAGGCAGATGCGAGCGCCGGTGGCCGCTGCCATCCGAGCCAGCAGCTCGGCGGCGTCGACCACGCCCGGCGTGCCCAGCGGCAGCACGCCGACGTCCGTGCAGCGTAGGCCGCGTGCCCGTACCTCATTGCCGAGGTCCTCGACGCGGCCGCCGGCGGTGTGGCGGTCGACCCCCACCGCGCTGAAGCCGGCGGCCGCGGCGCCGTCGAGGATGGCTTCGAGCGGCCACTCCGGAACGGGGTCGCCGTCGCTCGCGAACCGGAGCCAGTTCACGCTCGGCAGCGAGTGCCGCGACGGGTCGAGCACCGACGCTTACCGCGCCGCGGTTGCGATGCGCGCCCGGAAGTGGTGACGGCCCTGGTCGTCCAGCCTCTCGAGCACGGTGCCGCGGTTGACGAGGATGTCGAGGTGCCCGACCACCTCCCAGATCGCGAGCACCGTCTGCGTCTCCGCGACCTCCTTCGACCACAGCCGTTGCGCGATCTCGAACGCCGTCGTGGCGCCGTCGCGGACGAGCCCCGCGATCCGGTCGAGCCGGTCGTTGTGGAAGGAGATCCGCTCCTCGATCAGCGCTCGATGGTCGTCGATCACGGGACCGTGGCCCGTGTAGCACCTCCGCAGCTCCATCGCCGCGGTCGCGCGGACGTTGCTCAGGTACTCGATGAGCGCTCGGCGGCGCTCGTCGCCGGGTAGCTCCGTCGGCCCGAGCTCCGCTCCGGTCGTGATCTTCGCCAGCAGATGGTCGCCCACAAACGCCTCCTGGGCGTTGTCGTCGACGAACAGTGTGTCGGTCATGCTGTGCCCGGGACGGAAGACGACGCGCAGCGGCCGGCCGCCGGCCTCGATCGTCTCGCCGTCGAGGAGCACGACATCGGTCTCGAACTCCGTACCCTCGCGCGCGATGTACTCGTAAAACGGCTCGGTCGCGGCGATCAGCTCGTCCGGCACGCCGTGCGCGGCCATCAGCTCGAGCGTGAACCGGCGTTCCTCGGCCGTCCGCCTCTGGTAGTCGGCGCCCCAGCGTGCCGTCCCCCCGTGCGCGGCGACCTGCGCGCCTGCGACCTCCTTGATCCGCGCGGCCAGCCCGGAGTGGTCGAGGTGATGGTGCGTGATCAGGACGAGCTCGATGTCGCCGATCGCGACGCCCAGCTCCCTCAACTGCTCCTCGAGCGACGCGTACGCCCGCTCGTTCGCAGGGCCCGTGTCGAGCAGCGTCAGGGGTTCACCGCGGAGCAGCCACAGGTTCACGGACCCGATCCAGGGAATAGGAACCGAGATGGCGGCTACGTCGGACATGGGAAACGATTATGCTCCCGCGGACCCAACGAGGTAACTGACTTCAGTTCGAGAGTGATGGCGCGTTCCGAGACACTCACCGGTGAGCTCAGGTTCCCGTCGCGCGAGGAGTGCGTCGTTCCCGACCTGCTCGTGAGCCGCGCCGAGCAGACGCCGGACAAGGCCTTCCTCCTCTTCGAGGAGGAGACGTGGTCGTACGCCGACTCAGTCCGGGAGGCGTGGCGCACCGGCAACGCGCTCCAGCAGTGCGGCGTCGACTCGGGCGACTACGTCTCGGTCTGGATGCCCACGAGCCCCGACGTCCTACGCTGCTGGTTCGGCGCGAATGCGATCGGCGCGACCTACTCGCCGCTGACGCTCGCGGCGAAGGGCTCCTATCTCGAGCACACGCTCAACCTCGCCGAGTCGAAGGTGCTCGTCGCGCACAACCAACTGCTCGAGCGCCTCGTCGACTGCGAGCTTCCGCATCTCGAGCTCGTCCTCACAATCGGCGGCGAGGCGGATGTGAAGCTGCCCTGGCGGACGGTTCCGTTCGACGACATCCTCGAGGGCGCCTCGGAAGAGCGGCCGACCGCGACGCAGGTGCCGGAGCCGTGGGACGACCTGAGCCTCATCTACACGTCCGGCACGACCGGCCCGTCAAAGGGCGTCCGCGCAGCGCACGCCGCTTTCTGGAACTACGCCCGCTGTTTCGTTCTCCCGTACGTCGGCGAAGATGACCGCTACCTCAACTCGCTGCCCATGTTCTATACGGCCGGTACGGGGATCACATACTCGATGCTGCTCGCCGGCGGCTCGGTGGCGCTGAACAAGGGCTTCAATCCGCGCACGTTCTGGGACGACGTGCGGCGCTTCGATGCGACGATCACCATCGCCATTCACGGCATGGTCACGTTCCTCCTCGACCAGCCGCTCTCCGACCGCGACCGCGACCACACCCTGAAGACGGTCTACATGGGGCCGCTCGCGCGCCACGAGGAGTTTGCCGAACGGTTCGGCGTCGACATCTACACCGCGTACGGGATGGCCGAGGTCCCCGTTCCGATCACGTCGCGGCTCAACCCGTCGGACGTCAAGGTGGGGTACTGCGGCGAGGGTGCCGACCCGGTGCACTACGAGCTGCGGCTCGTGGACGAGCACGACGTGCCGGTCGACGTCGGGACGCCGGGCGAGCTCGTCGCGCGGCACACGCTCCCGTGGATGATCAACTCCGGCTACAAGAACATGCCGGAGGCAACGGCGAATGCGTGGCGCAACGGCTGGTTCCATACCGGCGACCAGATGGTGCTGGACGAGGAGGGGAGCTTCTACTTCCTCGACCGCAAGAAGGACGTCATCCGGCGTCGCGGCGTCAACATCTCGTCGTACGAGGTCGAGGCGGAGGTTCGAAGCCATCCGCTGGTGAAGGACGTCGCAGCCATCGCCGTCAAGAATCCCGACCTCGAGGAGGCGGCCGGCGACGAGGAGGTCAAGGTCGTCCTGGTGCTCGAAGAGGGTGCGGAGCTCGACCCAGCTGACCTCGTCGACTACCTCGCGGGGCGCATGCCGCGGCACTGGGTGCCGCGATTCATCGAGTTCGCCCCGGAGCTGCCGCGGACGCCGACGCACAAGGTGATGAAAGCGGAGCTGCGCGAGAAGGGAGCGTTGACGCCGGGAACGTGGGATCGCGAGAAGGCCGGCATCAAGTTCAAACGCGAAGCCCTGACCTGATCGCTATCCCGTCGACTTCTGCCAGCTCACGGGGATCTCGTAGGTGTCGATGCTGACGCGACGGCCACCAGCCTCGGGCGCAGGCTCGGGCAACTTGTCGAGCATCTTGTTCCCACGGCGGAGCTTGTCGCGGTCTTCGAAAAGCGTGATGCCGAGGATGTGCGCGCGGGCTCGGTCGACGAGCATCAAGAAGGACTCCGCCTCTGCGAGCGCCTCGGGCGCATCGCCCTTGAACCGGTCTCGGATACTGGCGATAACCTCGTCGACCCGGGTCGGGTCGCCGCCTGCGAAGGTTACGACGCGAGCGAACATGTGCTCCCTCCAGAGAAGTTGCCGGACGAGTTGGGCGAGCTTATCGCCATCCAGCAGCTGATCGCGTCGTACGCGCTCGCGATCGACCAGCGGGACTACGACCGAGTCGCCGCCTGCTTCGCGGAGGACGCGGAGGTGACCTACGCGGGCGTCGAGTTGCCGGCCGGCCGCGCCCCGATTCGAGCATGGCTCGAGGCGCACTCCGACTTCGTCGCTTCGACCCACCTCCTCGCGCCGCCGGTGGTCGAACTCGACGGCGACCGCGCGCGCACCGTCACCTCGGCGGTCGCATTCCTGGTGCGTGAAGGTCGGCTGCATACGCGGGGTCTGCTCTACACCGACGAAATGGAGCGGCGCGACGGACGTTGGCTGATCGTCCGGCGCGTGCACGAGGCCCTGTGGGAGGCGACGCAACCTGCGGAGACCGCGCCGAAGTGAAGGTCAGCCGTAAGCAGCTCCGGATGACCGGCGAAGAGCTCGAGCGGTTCCTGGCCGAGAGCAAGTACGGCCGCCTTGCCACCGCCAACCGCGAGGCCGAGCCTCACGTTACCCCGCTCGGCTACGTCTACCACGACGGCGCGATCTGGTTCCACGCGCTTCGCGGCGGACGCCGCGATCGGGACCTCGCGGAGAACCCGAAGGTCGCGTTCCTCGTCGACGACGGCCTCGGGCCCGACTATGACTACAACGAGCTCCGCGGTGCGATCGTCTACGGAACATGCGCTGTTGCCGACGACGACCTGCAACTCGACGAAGTCCGGCACGCGTTCATGCGCGCGATGGGCGCGCAGAGCGTGGCGGAGATCCAGCGCCGCACGCACTCGTGGTACCGCATCGACTTCGAGCGAACGTCGTCGTGGGATTTCCGAAAGATCCCCGAGGGCGCGGACCGGAAGGCGACGTAGCCGTGGCGCGCTCTCCGTCGCGCGGCGAGTGCGTCCTGCGAGATCTTCTCGGCGCTCGGGCGGACGAGGCGCCCGAGCGCGTCTTCGCGGTCTTCGACGACGGCCAGGAGTGGACCTTTGCCGACACGGCCGAGCGAAGCTGGCGCTGCGCCGGCGGCTACCTCGGGCTCGGGCTCGAGCAGCACGAGCCGCTGACGGCCTGGTTGCCGAACGGCAAGGAGGCGCTCGTTGCCTGGTTCGGAGCGGCGACCGCCGGCCTCACGTACGTGCCGCTGAACACGGCCTATCGCGGGACGCTGCTCGAGCAAACGCTCAACGTGCTGCGGACGCGCGTGCTCGTCGCGCACGCCGGGCTGCTCGATCGGCTGGTCGGGCTCGACGTGCCCCACCTCGAGCGGCTGGTCGTCGTCGGCGATGCGGACCGAGTGCCCGACGGGCTACCGGGCGTGCTGCCGTGGGAGGAGGTGAGCGACGCGGGTGAGGCCTCGCCACCGGAGCTGCGCGAGCCGATCGAGCCGTGGGACGATCACATGCTGATGTTCACGGGCGGCACGACAGGCCGGTCGAAGGCGGTGCGGCGGCCGTACGTGCTGTACCTGAAGATGGCGGAGGCGGCGTTCGACAATGTCGGAATCGGCGCCGATGACAGGTTCTTCGTCTGCGCGCCGATGTTCCACGGCGGGGCCGACGTCCCGATCTATTCGATGTTGCGCGCCGGGGGGTCGGTTGCGATCGTGGCAGGCTTCCGGACGCAGACCTTCTGGGACGACGTCCGGCGGCTGGGCTGCACGGTCGCGTGGATCCACTCCGCGATGGCGCACTTCCTCTGGGACGCCCCGCCGCGCGCCGACGATCGCGAGAACCCGCTGCGGCTCGCGATGCACGCCCCGCTGCTGCCCGCGTTCCGCGAGTTCGGCGAGCGGTTCGACACGCGCATCTACACCGTCTACGGCATGACGGAGCTGCCGTGTCCGTTCTCGGTCCTCGACCCGACCGATCACCGAACGCTGGGGAAGCCGTGGACGAGCGACTACGAGCTCGACCTCTTCGACGAGCACGACCGTCCTGTGGAGGACGGTGTGCCGGGTGAGCTCGTCGCGCGCCACCGGGTGGCGTGGGCGATCTCGCCAGGCTACGTCGGTGACCCGGAGGCGACTGTGCAGGTCTGGCGCAACGGCTGGTTCCACAGCGGGGACGTCTTCGTCCGCGACACCGACGGCAACTACGCGATCGTCGGGCGGGTGAAGGACTCGATTCGCCGCCGCGGCGAGAATGTCTCGGCGGCCGAAGTCGAGCGCGAGCTCGTCGCCCATCCGGGCATCGCAGAGGCCGCGGTCATCGGCGTCGCTGCCGAGGTCGAGCAGGAGGTGATGGCGTTCCTCGTCCAGGCCTCCGGCGAGATTCTCGCGCCCGAGGCGGTGATCGCCTTCCTCGAAGACCGCCTTCCGTACTACGCGGTGCCCCGGTACCTCGAGTTCGTGGAGTCGCTGCCGCGGACCGTCGCGCTCCGCCCGGACAAGCTCGCGCTTCGCGAACGGGGAATCTCGGAGACGACCTGGGACCGTGAGGCCGCGGGGATCAGGCTGCGCCGTGAGCGTCTCTAGCGAGATCCCGTACTACCACTCCTCGGTCGACTGGCCGGAGCTGATGCGCAAGCATCCGCCGCCGCCCGCGTACGAGCGGACGGTGGGGCGGATCTCCGACGAGGAGCTGCGGACCCACCAGGACCGTCTCTTCCTCTCGTGCGTCGAGACGGCGTGGTCCACGCCCTTCTTTTCGCGCCGCTGGCGCGAGGTGGGGCTCGAGCTTGGCGACGTGCGAAGCCTCGACGACCTGCACAAGCTCCCGGTCTACGACTCTGACGACCTGCGCGAGGCGATCGCCGAGCGCCCTCCGTTCGGGTCGCACCAGCCGGTGACGCGGGAGGAGCTCGGCCGGCTTCCCTTCAAGCTGCAGACCTCGGGCGGCACGACGGGCCTGCCTCGCGTCGCGCTCTTCGATCCGATCGCATGGGAGGTGCAGGCGATCCAGGGCGCGCGCGGGATGTGGATGCAGGGTGCCAGGCCCGGCGATATCGCACAGATCCCGCTGACGTGCTCGCTCGCCGACGCGCCGTGGCTCGCCTACAAGATGTGTCACGACTGGCTCGGGATCGTGCCCGTCACGACGGGCTCCGGAGTCGTCACGCCGACCGAGCGTCAGCTCGAGCTCGCGCTCGCGTTCGGGACGAACATCTGGGTGACCACCGTCGAGTACGCCGGCCGGCTGATCGACGTCGCGCACGACATGGACTTCGACCTCGCACAGCTAGGGACGAAGCTGATCCACGGCTATCTCGGGAACGACCCGTCGGGTGCCCGCCGCGCGCACGTGCAGGACGCGTTCGGCGCGCCGATCTACGACGCCTACGGCAGCCACGAGATCGGCGAGATCGCGTGCGAGTGCGTCCACCAGAACGGCCTGCACGTCTACGAGGACACGGTGTTCCTCGAGGTGCTCGACGTCGACGATCGCCGTCCGCTCGGCTTCGGCGAGAAGGGAACGCTCGTGGCGACGTCGCTCCACCGCCACTACGCCCCGATCATCCGCTACGACATGCAAGACCTGCTCGAGCTGTATCCGCGCGAGGAGTGCGGGTGCGGTCTCGTGACGCAGAAGCTCTCGCACTTCATGGGCCGCGCCGACGAGATGGTGAAGCTGCGTGCTCAGAACGTCTTCCCCCGCGCCGTCGAGGCCGTCGTGCTCGACGACGCGCGCTGCAACGGCGAGTACCTCTGCGTCGTGACCGCGCAGGGCGAGGGCGCGATCCAGACGACGGAGATGACCGTCCGGGTCGAGGCGCGTGGCGGCGGCGTCGACCGCAAGGCGCTTCGCGACGACCTGCTGGTGGCGCTGAAGCGTGTCCTCGGCGTGCGAGTCGAGGTCGAGGTCGTCGAGCCGGGCGAGCTCGCTCCGCTCACCGGCCTCGGCGGAGAGGGCAAGGTGAAGCGCCTGCTCGACCTGCGATAGGGTCACCTCGATGCATCGTCTCGTCATCGTCGCGCCGCTCGCCGGAGGCGTGCACAGGCGTGCCGCGGAGCTTCTGGAGCAAGGCCCGCCGTTCGACCCGACATCGACGAACCTCGAACGGCACGCCGTCTACCTGACGGAGAACGAGGTTGTCTTCGCGTTCGAGGGCTCGGACGTCGAGTGGGAGGTCGACGACCTCACCGACGAGGAGCTCCCGGCGGTCGCGCCGGCGATCGAGCAGTGGCGGGAACTCCTGTCGGGGCCGCCGAGGATCGCGCGCGAGGTGTACTTCTGGCAGCGCTCGTGAGCCGTGCGCGTCGGCGTCTCGTCGCACACGAGGCGTTGCCCGCAGGCGACCCTCCGCGAACCGTGGGTTCGCTGCGTGACGGTGAGAGCGCTTGGCCGTTCCGGTCAGTGAGCGGTTCGGCAGCCCAGCAGCGCCAACTGCCGCTCGACGACGAAGCGGCCGAGCTCCGGAAGCGTCACCCCGTCGCCGGAGCGGTACCAGTGCCAGACGCTGTTGTAGAGACCGAGGACGGCGCGCGCGAGGAGGCGCGGGTCCTCCTCGGGGATCAATCCTTGCTGCATGCCGCGCGCGAGGAACGTGCCCCACGAGAACTCGAGTGCACGGACGCGTGAGCGGGCGGCACGGCGGGCCTCCTCCTCGCGTGGAAGCGCGCGTGGCGCCGCCAGAGTGCCGAGCTGCGCGATCAGGACGCGATGCCGCAGGACTTCCTGCTCGGTCAGATCGAACGCGTCGTCGAGGACGGCGACGAGCGCCTCCATCCAGTCGTCGTGCTCGGCAGTGATGCGCTCGAAGCGCGCGTGGAACTCGTCGAGCGCCTGTCCCATGATCTCGTAGAGGCAGTGCTGCTTCGACTCGAAGTAGTGGTAGAGCGCGGTCGAGCCGATGCCGACGGCCGCCGCCACGTCAGCCCACTTCGTCTCGCTGTAGCCGTGCCGGCCGAAATACTCGGTTGCGACATTGAGGATCTGTTGCTTCTTGACGCCGCGCCTCTGCCGCGGCGCTCGCTGCGCGCTCACAGTGACGCCCCGGCTGCTGCTCGATCCGCGAGCTCGGCGAGCCGCTCGACCGCCGCGCCGATGTGCTCGGGCTCGGTTCCGCTCGTGGGATTGTCGAGCCAGCGCCGGAAGACGCCCTCGGCGATCACCGCGATCTTCCAGTAGGCGAACGAGAGCCAGAAGGGCAAGGCCGCGACATCGCGGCCGGACGCCCGCTCGTACTCGGTCGCGAGTGCTTCGGCGGTGAAGAAGCCGTCGAGCTGCGTGATCGGCTCGCGGAACAGGTGGCGCTCCTCGGCGGCAGGCTGTCCGAGCTCGCTCCAGTACGCGATCGTCAGGCCGAGATCGGCGAGCGGGTCGCCGACGGTGCAGAGCTCCCAGTCGACGACGGCGCGTACTTCCCCGTCGGGGCCGACAATCGTGTTGAGGAGGTGGTAGTCGCCGTGGACGATCGTAGTCTCCGTCTCCTCGGGGACGCTCGCCTCCAGCCGGTCGGCGACGAGCTCGATGAGCGGAACCTCTCTCGTGCGCGACGCCTCCCACTGCCGGCGCCAGCGCCTCAGTT
>Ga0070741_10009827_pt1 | contig 18352 bp, 17 predicted proteins | sample Coa_R1_4_FD_66440 | JGI IMG/M metagenome (GOLD analysis project Ga0070741, IMG submission 66440) | Surface soil microbial communities from Centralia Pennsylvania, which are recovering from an underground coalmine fire - Coalmine... | ecosystem: Environmental > Terrestrial > Soil > Unclassified ...
GTGACCATCCACACCAGCACGAGCAAGCACATCCGTTGTTTCAAGAAAGCGCCTGATAGCACGATTGACGGCATCGGGTCGCTCAAGCTGGACCAGGTGAGCAGAAACCGAGATGGTCACGTGCTGAGCATTGGGTATGACGCGGGCTGCGTCCTCATAGTATTCACGATGAAAGACATTATCGCGATGCCCCAGGATAACCAGCGTAGGGACACGCAGTTTCGACATGCTCTCGCTACCATGCCAGGCCTCCATCACCTGACTCAGCAGATGTTTCAGGGTATATTGTGGAGCAGATAGAGCAATGCGTAATTTTTTTGCTGTGAAACTGAAGACGGGATCGGGAATATACATAATCAAACGCCGCATGTAGGGACGCAGCAAAAAACGCGAGGGTACACCGATCAAGACCAGGCCATTAAGGTCTTCCGGATGGCGCAGCGCGAATTCACAGGCGATTGCCCCGCCAAAAGAGTGGGCAATCAGCGTGAAAGGCTGCTGCACCTGCAATGCCGCCAGCACAGCTTCCAGATCATCCACCAGACCAGCCATCGTATAGGGCAGATCATGGGCCGGTCTATCCTCGCTCAGCCCATGTCCACGCATATCGGGAGCAATGACACGAAACCGTTGCCCTAAGAAACGTAACTGATAGATCCATTGCAAGGCATCGCCGCCATAGCCATGCAGAAATACGAGCGTATGGCTTGCACCTTCTGGTTGAATGTCAATCACGCTAATACGGCGCGGCACCTGTCCCTTACGCTTCAGAGGTATGTAGACAGTGCGGCGGTAGAGTTCGGCGTCTAGTGCCATAAATATCTCTCCTGTACAACTTCTCTGAAAGCTTTCATTGGTTCCCTCTACCGCCTCCACACCTTACTCCTCCAACGGCACGCCCTGCAAGAGGTCGACAAGTCTGTTACGTTCCTGTGAGGTCAGCGGTTGCAGGGGCATGCGTGGATTGCCACCATAGCCAGCAGTGTGTTCGAGAGCCGCCTTAAGGCCAGCAACACTGAAAACAGTGGTGACGGCGGCATTCGCGGGAATAATACGCGCCTGAAGGATACGCGCCTCCTCCAACTTTCCCTCTTCAAAGAGCGTCTGCACCTGGCAGACAGCGCGGGGAAAAACATTCGCCAGAGCAGCAACCGCCCCAACTGCCCCAACAATCAGCGATGGTAGCAGAAAATCAGCGCTCCCCGCAAAGACACGGAACGTCGGCAGGGCCGTGCCAACAATACGAGCCAGTTTCGCAATATTGCCAGAACTATCCTTGACCCCCATAATATTAGGATGCTCGGCCAGAGTACAAATCGTATCGGCATCAAGATCGAGTCCTGCGGCGCTGGCAGGCATGTTATAGATCAAAACCGGCAACGGGCTGACATCGGCAACTCTCCGATAATGAGCGATCAGCGCGCGACCATCCATCCGTCCCCGGTAGTAAGACGGTGGTAGCACAAGAGCAAAATTTGCCCCATAACTCGCTGCCTGCTGGCACAGAGCAATAGTCGCACGCGTTGATTGAGCCCCACAGCCAGCAATAATGGGAGCATCGCTACCCAGAGTATTTAAGGTCTCTCGCGCCAGAGTCATTACCTGGGCGCGCTCCTCATCGCTGAGATGGATCGCCTCTCCATTCGAGCCCATCAGCACATAGCCAGCAATACCACTGCGTGCCAGACGTTGAATATGTCGTCGTAAAGTTGCAAGATCAAGCTCCTCGTGCTCATCAAAAAACGTCGGCAACGGAGGATAAATACCGGCAGGTAAAATATGTTGCGAATTGCTTTGCATACGAGGTCTCCCATGCAGGAATAACAATGCCAATCCCCCTGCATGGAGCCAATTATAGCACATTGCCCCAATGTAACTCTTGAGGTCCGATCACCCACAAGGGGTGATCGGACCTCAAGAGTTACTTGCTTTACTACTTCAACACATTCAAAGCAACAACCCCCACCAGCACCATAACAATTACCGCAACACTAATCAAAACCAGGCGAGCCGCTGCGGCTCGCTTGGCTGCACGTTGCCGCAAAGTATCCACACGCGCATCTTCAGCAGGACACCAGCGAGCGGTTCCACAATAAGGACAGAGCGGGAAGAGTTCGTATGGAGGACACAGGCCAGCATCATCACCATCAGAGGAATTCGACTTGCCATAACTGTATGTGCCGATTTCGTAGCGTATCTGCTCACTCTCAAAAACAGCGCAACAGTGTACACAACGCAACAAGAGGTATTCGGACCAATCCATCGCCAGACATTTCGGGCAGAAACGCGGCATCACCAGAGCGCGACTTCCCCCGCGCCCCAGGGACGACGTAGGCTGCCAGCGATAATGGCAGCGATGGCAGTAGTAGGCACTCTCCTGCGTCTGAGGAGCAACGCCGCGCAGCATACCCTGTTGCATCAATGTACGCGCATCTTGCGATGAAAGCCTGTATGTTATATCTACCAGATTAATATCTACAGGCTGGTCGTCAGAGAACGTAGGAAAGTCGTAATGCCGTTGACGATCCCGACGCGCCCCACGCGATACATCCGAGCGGGTGCGGCTCTGGCCGGCTGTCCCCCGATCATCTATAACGCGCGACGTGTGGATGCCCTGGATGTGCTCAGAGCGCTGTACATCATATTGCCTGCGCACCTCAGGATTGTTCAAAGTCTGGTAAGCCTTAAGAATGACGCGCATACGCTCATGAGCATCCTCCCCCTTATATACATCGGGGTGATATTGCAGCGCAAGCTTCTTAAAGGCCGCTTTGATGGCCTGGGGTGGTGCATCTACCTCTACACCAAGTATCTTGTAGTAATCAGTAAACGAATCCATGTTCATCTGGCAGAAAAACGCGTCTGAACACCATCAACAAACTGGCAGTGTTCCAACTGGCAATTTTTCCCAAAAAAGAGTAATGTCTAAGACATAGACGAATAAAGCAGTGCAAAGGTTGTATCCTAATGAGAAAAACGCAAGAGCACCAAACACTATTATACTCCTGTACACAAGAGGGATGTCCATTGTGCCGGTTGGGCCAGGAGAGCACTCGGCGCTTTCTGGATTCCTGGAAATATGAATTATTTACTGATGTTGGCATACGACAGGATCTGCGCAGCTCACAAGGCTTTTGCCACACACACACCTGGCAACTGGCACATATGGGAGCTATCTTGCAACTAGCCCAGGCATATCGTGATATTGTCTCAGATTCTATACAACAACTGCAAAATGGTAATACCAGTATCGCCGATAACTCAGCATCTTCTGGCGGATTATTGGGACGCTTTTTTGAGACGAAGCACAAGCGCCCGACTTGTCCAGCCTGTCGTCACAAGAGGCAGGCAGAGTTACGTTACGCCCACGCGTTACGCAAGGCATTGCTCGACGAAGCTTTCTACAGTCAGTTCTTAGCTTCAGACGGTCTATGCCTGGATCATTTTCGTCTTACCTGTGAATTAAAGTCATCAGATACTCCTGGAGACTGGCTCCCACTGCTGCGCAAAGCCCAACTGGCCTGCCTGCAACGTCTGGATCAACAACTGGGAGAACTTATCCGCAAACACGATTATCGCTTCAAAGACGAGGAGCGCGGACCAGAAATGCAATCGTGGAGGCGGGCAGCCGGTCTCGTCGCTGGAGAGGAAAATCGCACATAGTTCGTATCAAGAGTATGCTTGCCAGCAACATTTCTCTATGGGCCAATTTCACAAGGAGGGAACATGCACAACCACACAGAGCACGACCACAGCCACGACCACAACGATCACGATCATGATCATGGTGAGCACGACCATGACGATCACGATCATGATCATGGGGGTCACAGTCATGGGCATGGAGGCCACGGCCATGAGCACGGTACCGTCAATCCCGATCTGTATGGCAACACTGCCGGGCTGCGTGCCGTACAGATTTCGACGCTCGGCATGCTGGTCGTTTCTATCATTCAATTTATTATTGCCATCATCAGCGGAAGTGCGGGTCTCTACGCCGATTCGCTGCACAACGCCGGAGACGTGCTAACGACGGTCGCCCTGTGGATTGCGTTTGTTCTTTCAAGAAGAGCAGCCAACCAGCGTTACACCTACGGCTACCATCGCTCAGAAGATCTGGCGGGAATTTTCATTGTGCTGGTAATTATCGCGAGTGCTGTCGCCAGCGCGGTTGAGTCCATCCAGAAACTGACTAGTGGCCACGTCCCGACGCAAATCTACCTCAGTATGGCGGCCGCGCTGGTTGGCGTCGTGGGCAATGAAGTGATGGCACAATACAAAATCAGTGTGGGCAAGCGCATCAACAGTGTACCACTGATCGCTGACGGACAACATTCACGCATCGATGGACTCAGTTCCTTAGCCGCCCTCGTTGGTCTGATCGGGGTCGCGCTCGGCTTTCCTATCACTGATCCAATTGCGGGCCTGGTAATCACTGTAATTATTCTCACTGTCGTCTACTCAACGAGCAAAAGCGTACTCCAACGTCTACTTGACGCCGTCGATTCACGCATGGTCCCGAGAATTATCGCTATCTCCGAAAAAGTGCCTGGAGTCGAGGATATCAACGATGTACGGGCACGCTGGGTTGGACACACCCTGCACATCGCCATGAACATCGAAGTCGACGCGCAATTGACGCTAGCAAAAGCCCATGAAATCGCAGAAGAAGTGCGCCATCAGTTGTTTCACAGCATCGATGGTGTCTCAGAGGTGATTATTCATACAGATCCCTACAGTCCAGGCGAAGACTATCACCAGATGGTAGCCCATCACATGCAAGAGGCACACAGTTCGGTCGTGCATCAGATAAAAAACAACACATAAAGGTTTTGATCCTATCGATTGCGGAAACGTGACCATCTAATCTCACATCTTTAAACAGTGAGGTCTTTGTGAGATTGAGGATACGTGATGTGACGAGTTTGTGGTATGCGTAGCATAAACTATTGACATAGGTGAAAGACGGGCACCTATCCGGGTTGGAGTGAGTACACTCGCCAGAAAGGGGAAAGGGGTTGTCCAGAATGAGCAACGCCCTTTCCCCTTCCTTTTTTGTCATCTTTTCCCCTCAATTTTGCAGCCTCGCGCCTGCGAGGCTCGTCGGTCTCTTCTAAAGAGAATGGGAACCTTGCCTATTGGCAGAGGTACTTTGGGATATCAAGTGGAACGAGAAAACGCATCACCACGTTATAAAAGAAAACAGAATAAAGCAACGAGTGTATCACAACAGGAAAAGAGGGTAATGAATCAACCACTTTTCGTATGTGGTATAAGAAAATCGTTCAGTTTTCCGTTACTTTCTTGATATGGAGAGCGTGCAAAGACTATAATGGGTGTATTCTCAAGAAATTTGGGGAATAGCATCAGAGTATACCCATATAGCCAACCAAATAGCCAACCAGGGAAAGATTAAGTGAGCATGTCGAGACGCAAATACTTCTGGCCCCGTCCCAGAACTACCGTCAAACTTCTTGGGCGTATAAGCCTGGTAGTCTTCTGTTCGGTCCTCTTTGTACTACTCTTTTCTACAGCAGCTTTTGCACGTCCAATTACTTCTTCCAATGACGGGGTTGACTTTCAACAATTGGAGATCGGGCCTGGTTTTCAGACGAGTCCGAGTAGTCGCAGTGGCTTCTGGGTTCCAACCTTTGCGACGGTGAGCAACGATGGACGCACGAGTTTCAGCGGCACCCTCGTCGTCAGAACCTATAATGGCTTCGCTCGCACCGCTAGCCAGGGCCTTATTCCTTCACAACAGAGCTTTAATGTTGCCGTGAATTTAGCTCCAGGAACTCAGAAAAGATATACTATTGATGTGCCTTTCAATACCGGTCCATTTACGCCTCAAGGCATTATGGCTGATTTGCTCGACAGTCATGGCAAAACATTGAAAACGATTGATCGAGATGTAGCGACGGCTAATCAGAGCGATATCTTTGTTGGTGTCCTTTCTGAACACTTTCTCGATTTTCTCAATGGTCCACTCAATAGTCTTACACTACCCAACCAGGGGAATGCCGTCGATGTCGTTCCACTCAGTGCAAATACCTTCCCTGATCAAGCTGCGGTGCTTGAAAACTTCGAGGTGATTGTGCTCGATGATTTCTCCACGAATACGCTGAGTTCACAACAACTTGCCGCACTTGAAACCTGGGTCAATCAAGGCGGCTCGCTGATCGAAGTTGGTGGACCCGATTGGCAACGCACGCTCGGTTCGCTTCCCTCTGATTTGCGTCCTGTTGATATAGATGGCACTCTCGATCTCCCGGCTGGCGTACATCTCCTTCCCGACAGTGGTTTTATCCCGCTGCAAAACGAGTCTGATACGCTATCCACTCCCGTAACGGTCAGTACTGCATTGATGCGCACCCCAGAAAACACGGGTACGGCTTTTACGAATACAGCAGTGATGGCCTCCGAAGGAGTGCCGATGGTTATTCAGACGCACGAGGGGCAGGGGAACATCAGCTACCTGGCTTTCGATCCGGTCAGCGCATCATTGACGAAATGGTCGGGCCTCAAAACGCTGTGGACGCACCTGTTCTCGCGTGTGCTGGGTGATCAGGTGCTGATTTCCGCTCAGGCCCAGCGCTATTCCAGTGGACCTGGGGCATTGCTCGCCAGAGGTGGCATGGTCTCCTCGCTTCAGCCGAACGTGGGTATCCCTCTCTGGATCTTCGTCGTATTGCTGCTCAGCTACCTCGCGATTCTGGGACCTGCGCGTCTGATCTTCACGAGACATCACAAACGCCCCTTCTGGAACTGGCGCATCGTGGTCAGTAGCATTGTTGTCTTCTCGCTCATCTCCTATGGGGCTGCATTCTACCAAAAAGGAGCCTCACTGACAGATAATAGCGTCTCTCTGATCGATCTCAATCAAAGTGGCTCACAGGGCCATGTAACGACGTATATGGGCGTGTTTGTATCCAGTCAGGATAACTTTAAAGTGCATATCCCTGGTACAAGCCTGGCACAAACCATCTCCGATCCGCTGCTCTCGACTGGCTACGATACGACAGATGATAGCACGCCAACGCCCGTTTACTATGGGGCAAATAGTACAGACGTGAGCCTCTTAAACGCTGGCATGTGGACCTTCCACCCACTCGTGTACGAGCAGGACCGCCAGTTCCACAACGGCATCACCACACAGCTCACCTTGCACGGCAACAAACTGACGGGCACCATCAAAAATACGCTGCCGACCGCTCTGAGCGATGTTTATGTGCTCTTGCCACATAGCTTTGTAGCGATTGGCAACCTGCCAGCCGGTGGAACGATGAAGGTCAATCAGTCGTTAAAAAGCTCGGTCGCCAATTTTGATGCTCCGCTCGCTAATCAGATCGCTGAAAGTAACAATCTGCCCACGCCATACTTCCCGTATGCGAATCAGGGGCAGCCGCAGAATGATATACAGCGCCATATGGCCGAACTCGCTGCCCTCAGTGGAGCCGGGAATTCCTTTGCAGGCTGTGGTGGCTCGTGCGGCACCAATGCCATCGTCAACGCGGGCAAGAATATCATTATTGCTCCTCGCCTGGGAACTCCCAAACTTCTCCTGACCAGCAACAGTGATCCCCTGTTGATCAACGGTGCACCAGCCACATTAATTGGTTGGACGGATCAAGCCCTTGATGGGACGAATGATACCACCATCAATGGACTGCACGCGCACGGTTACCATGATAACCTGATACGCATGCCATTGACCATGAACCTGGCGGCACCGTTTAATCTTCCTACTGACTTTATCGCAGGAAAGGTTGTCGATGTACAGGGAAGCGATATAGAGATGGTCCAGCCTGGCATCTATTCGTTACCAACGGGGGCCGTGAGCTTTGAATTTGCTCTGCCCGATACTGGAGACGCCAGTACCTCGCAGATCAAATCCATCATGATCAGCATTCCCAACACGCTGACCGGCACATCACCGCCCATCCCCGATGTCACCTACATGCAGGCAAGGCTCTACAACTGGCAAAATGGATCATGGGATAAATTCTCCATCTCGCGCACATCCCTGACCGTTTCGAGCCCGAATACTTACATCGGACCAGACGGACGAATCCTGTTGCAACTTTCAAACCAGAACGCCAATCAAGGTCTCGTCTACTTCAGCAGACCCACGATAAGCTTGAACTAACAAAAACAGCAATGCCTCCGGTCAACCGGAGGCATTGTTTATTCTTTATAGGTACCAATGCAAGCTTATTGCCAGAACAAAATCATGCCAGGCCCATAATCTTTGGTTGGGCGCGTCATAAAACCATATTTGAGATAGAAGCCCTCAGCCCCTTTCGCAGCCATAAGGCCAACAAAGCCTCCCCGGTGAGCATTCGCACGCAAGTATTCCATAACCTTATCCATAATGCGCCTGCCAAGTCCTCGCCCCTGATACTGAGGCAACACGATAATATCCTGCACATAAAAGCAAAGCGCTCCATCCCCGATCACTCGACCGCAACCGATCACTTGCTGATCTTTGAGCACGCACACCCAATACAGGCTGTTCTGCAAGCTAATCCGCGCAGCATTCATATCTGCCTCGCCCCAACCTACAGCGCAGCGCAAAGCCTGGTATTCTTCTACCGCTGGAGGACGCTCAACAAGAGCATATTCATCCATGCGTACCCGCATCCCCTTGATTGGCTTCGTATTCGCGTATAGCTTCTGCCGCATTGCGAAAACCATCCACTCCAGCTGGTATACCACAATAAACGGCAACCTGGAGGAGAACTTCCTGAATCTCCTCCTTTGTGCAGCCGTTATTCAGTGCGCCTCTCACATGCAGCTTCAGTTCATGTGGCCGATTAAGCACAGTCAGCAGTGCTACATTCAGCAAACTGCGTGTCTTGCGCGGCAACCCTGGTCGTGTCCAGATCGTGCCCCAGCAATCCTCAGTCACGAGTTCTTGCATTGGACGCATGAACTCATCAGCATTGGCCAGCGATCTATTGACGTACTCGTCTCCCAGGACAGCACGCCGCACAGCCAATCCTTCCTCGAATTTCTTAGTTTCCGTCATATCTTACTCCGGCAAATGTGCTACTGCTTCGATCTCAATCAAAAACTCTTCTCGGGCCAGCCTTCTTACTTCAACAAGAGTACTCGCAGGTGGATTATCTGTATTCACATAACGGTCGCGCACCTCGCGCAAGGTTAGCAACTGGGAAGCATCAACAACGTACATATTCAGCTTAACAACACGTGTAAAATCAGCTCCGACCGAGGCAAGTGCCGCCTTGAGATTTTCAAAGACCTGTTGTGTTTGCGCACGGAAATCATGCAAACCAACAATCTTTCCCGCTTGGTCAAGCGCAACCTGACCAGAAATAAAGACTGTCCGCCCCCGTGTCACCTCAACAACATGTGTATAGCCCGGCGGTGTCGCCAGAGTCGATGGATTAACAAAGCGTATGTTTGTAGGATCAGTTGCCACTGTTTTTCCTTTCTAAGAGGCCGAGAAATCTTCGAGTCGTATCTCACAATCCTCATTGAGTCATATAGACTAGACATACTACTCAGACAGTACCAACAATAGTTTACTATGAATACTACCAAATGTGCCAAGGATCTTGCCTTTTTTCTATCGAGGGAGAATGGTTGTAGCGAAAACATTACATGCAATTGCTCAAAAGTAAGAGATAGGCACAAGACAATTTGGATCAGAACTCTTGTTGGTAGCTTTTATACTGAACTCAGAAGATGTACTTTACATGTGATCTTCATCATTTAGCGTTATCATCTCTTCCTCATTTTTCAGGTAACCCGTTCTTAATTTCTATTACTATTACCTGAATAATCAGAGAGATGCAGCCACATTACACAAAAGCCTCCTAATGAGGTGAGGAAAATGCTGTGAATCGACGCACATTCTACCGCAATCTACTACTTGCTGCCGTAGCTGCTCCATCCGTAGCTATGCTAGGGGAACCTCTTACTGCACAGGCAGCCGCTCAATGCGCTCAATCAGCGACACCACCAGTGCCCTGCCATCGGTCGCTGATCGAATACCAACTGCCCCCGGCTGAAGAGACGCACGAGATAATCAAAATGCCCGGTTCACCACTGGCACTCATCTCGCAGCAATCGAATAGCCACCTGGTAAAACTGTGGTTTGACCCGATAACTGAACAGATCAAGGGCATAAAAGCCTTCCCTTTAGGCCCTACAGATGCTCTTTTACATGGTCTGGCGGTCTCACGCCGGTACCCTGGGAAGATATGGGCCACGCATGAGGGAGGCAACAGGCTGCTGCTGGTAGACCCTGGAAATGGTGGGCTTACCATACCGCCGAAGATTCTACGCACCATTGATATTCCCGATGGCGGCAAAGGTCCACACTACGTGGAAGAATTTGGAGAATTGCTATGGGTGAGCCTGAAAGAAAGCAATCAGGTGCTGGCTATCAATCATACGGACCCGACGCGTTACTGGCTGTACCAGGCGCTGCCACAACCGATCTTTGTCGCGCGCCATCCCTTCAGCGGCGAGTTCTACGCCAGTGAAGACGTGTCAAGCAAGTTGCTACGCATCAACTTCGCAACACAGACAACCTCGCAGATCGCGATTCCCTCAACACATGGTCAGCGGCCTGTAGGCTTGATTGCTGGCCCTGCTGGTATCTGGTTTGTTCTACTCGGCACAGCACAACAGGGCACTGGGATGTTTGGACGTATCGATGAGCGGGGCGGAATTACCTGGTTCCGGTTGACCTCGCCCGAAGGGCGCAATGCAGGGCTGCTGCACATCGCATTCGATCCACCAGGTACACAGAGCGAACCACATGCCTGGCTGCTCGGCTCCTCAATCATCTCCCCCAACGTGTTCGACCTGATCGTTCGCGTCACGTTCGACCCTACCTACACACAATTGAAAAGCGAAGAGATCGCGGTCCTGCCCACCCAGTTTTGCAAAGCTCATCGCCTGCTGCCCCTGCCGCACAGTGTACTCGCCACCGAACTGACCAGCTCCACCGTCGCACAGCTGTTCACCACGTCAGATTGTCACTGGAAGCAACCCTCGACCACAGCAGCAGACCCAGCCTGAACGAGGCAAGCCCAGGATACATGATCCTGGGCTTGCCTCCTATTAGCAATGCATCTTCCACAGAGTGATTTTCTGGGAGGTACTACGAGAGCACAATATGAACATTTTCGGACACAAACAATGACTATTCATCTCACTGCTACTTTGTGATTGGTGATAGCTTACGCAGCACTATTGTTATCTATCTATACCACGCCAGTATCTCTCTCACGCTGACCACATTCCCGATAACCGTGAGTGCAGGCGAACGTAAATCCGCCGCCGCCGCTCTCTCGGCGATATCAGCGAGGGTGCCGGTAACGCTGCGCTGACGTTCGGTGGTACCTTCCTGGATGACTGCCGCCGGTAGATCCGGGTCCAGGCCGCCTTCGATGAGCTGTTGGGTGAAGTGGGGAAGAGAGGCTACGCCCATCAGTACGACCAGCGTCCCACCAAGGGCTGCCAATGCCTCCCAGTTAATGGGGGGCAACTGCGTCTTTCCCTCGTGTCCGGTAACAATGGTCACTGAAGAGGCATAGTTGCGATGCGTTACGGGGATGCCTGCGTAGGCGGGTACGGCAATGGCTGAACTGACTCCTGGCACGATCTCAAAAGGGATACCAGCTTCGGCAAGGGCCTGCGCCTCTTCTCCGCCACGCCCGAAGATAAAGGGATCGCCACCCTTTAAGCGCACAACGGTATGACCCTGCAGACCATACGAAACCAGCAGGGCATTGATATCCTTCTGATCCATCGAGTGGAAGCCCGGTTCCTTGCCAACAAAAACACGCTCGGCACCGGGACGCATCTCATCCAGCAAAAGCGGACTGATCAGGCGATCATACAGTACAACGTCAGCCGCACGCAAGCAGCGCAGACCCTTCAACGTGATGAGTTCTGGATCGCCTGGCCCAGCCCCTACAAGATAGACTTTGCCAGGTCGTGGGACAGCAGAAGAGGCTTCCGCGTGCAGGTTTTCATGCGGAGCCTCTCCACCAGAACTAGACGTTGTGGTAGGTGCCATTCTTATTGTCAGCCTCTTTCAAACTTGCGATGATGGTTGCCGCCGATGTCTCTATACTGTAATTACGCAATAGCCGCACCGTACTTGCCACAGCTTCCACCTCATCATTTTCGATGAGAAAGTCAAGAATATCCGAGGTGAAAAAATCGGCGAAAAATTCGTCCCGCTGTGTATAGCCCAGACCGTGCTCCCTGATATATGTGCGTGCAATAGCTGCCAGGCGCAGGTAGGTATCATAAGCAGGCGGGAAGAGCCCTTCCAGGCGTTGGCGAATACGCTTGGCAAGGCTGGGGCTGGCTCCTTCGGTCGAGACGGCAATGGTAAGTTGACCACGTCGCAGAATTGAGGGCATGATGAAGTTGCAGCGCGCCGGTACATCTACGATATTCACCAGTTGCCCTCGCTCCTGCGTCTCGCTCCAGACCTCTTCTATTACCTGTGGATCGTTGGTGGCCGCGATAACAACAAAAGCCCCGGCCAGATCGCCGTGCTCATAAGCTTTGTAGCGCAGCTTCACCCTGCTGCTGCGCTCCAGATCCAGTAATTCCTCGCAAAATACCGGGCTCATCACTGTCACGAGTGCTCCGCTGGCACTCAGCGCGGCCGCTTTTTCTGCCGCTAAGCGATCACCGCCGATAACAATTGCAGGTCGATTGCGCACGTCGAGCATGATCGGGTAATAACTTGGCATACGTTGTTCTCTTCTCCCTAATCACCGGCAAGGGATGCTGGATTGCGGTCGTTCACGCGTTGCCGCAATTGCTCAAGGCCGAGACGATGACAGAAATCGCCAAAGGTTTCCTGTGGGTTGCGCTCATCCCGCCACAACTCCAGCATTGGTCGTATAGTCGCGGCAACATTTCTGAGTGGGACAGTCGATGCGTACAATGTATTCATTCGCGTGTTGCCCCAGTCCCCACCAACATAGACATTATACAAGTCTTTACTGCGCCCCACAAGGCCAATATCGCCCATGAAAGGACGAGCACAACCATTCGGGCAGCCCGTCATACGCACGCTTAGCGGCTCATCGGCCAGCCCCAGTTCGCGCAGGTCGGCCTCGATTTGATCCATCAGCGACGGCAGCACGCGCTCTGATTCGGCGACGGCCAGGCCACACGTAGGCAGCGCCGGACAGGCCATCGCGAAACGACGCGTTCCGATATCTCGTGGATCTACCACAATACCATGCTCGCTCAATAACGCTTCGAGTGGCGCGCGCTGCGATTCTTCCAGATCGATCAGCAGTATGTTTTGCTGCCCCGTCAGGCGAATATTTGGGCGGAAGCGCTCGATAGCCCGGCGCAGACCCGTCTTGAATTGCCGTGTCTCCGTGTCCTGCACGCGCCCGTTCTCAACATACAGACCCAGCAGCCAGCGGCCATCCGCTTGCTGATGCCAACCCAGGTGATCATCAACATCGTGAAAAGCAACCGGGCTGGGATCGTTCAAAGTATAGCCAAGTCGTGCCTCTGCCTCGGCCCGGAACCACTCGACGCCGCGCTCCTCTACGACATATTTCATGCGCGCATGCTTGCGATTCTGACGGTCGCCATAGTCGCGCTGAATAGTCACTATCGTCTCGACAACTGGCAGCACCTGGTCTAATGTGATGTCGCACAATGGCGTCGCAAGACGCGGATACGTCTCCACTTTGCCATGCGTCATGCCCATACCGCCACCGATCAGGACGGTAAAACCAAGCAGGGTCTCGCCATCGATAATGGCGACCAATCCAATATCCTGAGTGAACACATCGATACAGTTATCGCCGGGATAAGCTACACCAATCTTGAATTTACGCGGTAGATAAGTCGGGCCATAGATCGGCTCAACTACTTCCGGCGCTTCAACGGTCTGTACCTTTTCGCCATCCACCCAGATTTCGTGATACGCTGTACTGCGGGGTGCCAGGTGCATAGCAATGCGATGGGCCATCTCAGACACCTGCCTGTGTGCAGGGTTCGTGGCAGAGGCAGCACAGGCCATCACGTTACGGTTCACATCGCCGCAGGCGGCAAGCGTGGAGAGCAACGCTTTGTTGATGCCGTTGATCGTAGCGTGCAGATCTCCCTTAAGCACGCCGTGTAATTGAATACCCTGACGTGTAGTAATACGTACCGTACCATTGCCATAGCGCGTTGCCAGCTCGTCTTCGACCAGATATTGCTCTGCCGTCAAGGCACCTCCAGGGATACGTGAGCGCACCATAAATTGATAAGCTTTTTCTGTTTTGGCTGCTTTGCGCGCCTGCCGTGCATCGCGGTCCTCTTGCTGGTACGAGCCGTGAAATTTGATAAGCTGTACCTGATCTTCACTAAAATGCGATGTATCCTCGGCCAGTTCCTCAGCTATCTTCCCATGCAGATAATCGCTGCTGACTTTAATACGCTCAACTTTGCTGCCTTCACCAACCCCCAGTTGGAGCAACGAAGGGTGAGAAGTATTTTGCTTTGTCCCATCATTTTCTGGTGCTGTCATAGCATCTCCTCAGGCTAGAGCGTCCCTAACAGGTCTTACAGGTCGTGACGTTCCAGGGGGTACAAGCTTGTAGCATTGACCCCTTCCTGTATAGTCGCTTTGTACTGTCAACTATGGAATTTTTGTCCCTTGATTTTATTGCCGTTTTGTCGTATGTTTGTTGATATACTAGATCAACAAAGTAACTAAGGATAACTATACGTTCAGGGAGTCGCTCTGTCAACCCCTTTTTAGCTATTGGACAGTCATTTTCGTTGAATTATGTGAGGAGTATCCACATGACGTTTCTCCTGAGTTGCATTTCGACAAAACATTCGATGTTGAAAAAGCATTGGACGGACACCAGGCAATCGGATGAACAAACGGCATGCCCACTTACTGTGCTGGGTAGCCATCAAAAGCCGAAAGAGGATCAAGGGGGACTACTCTGCCAGATTGACGATACAGGGAAAATCCGCGCAAGCCTCCCTTTATCGACGCCAGCTGGCATGGCCCCGAATGGCAAGGGTATTCTCGTTGCCACCCTCTTCGCTATACACGAAGTCTCTGCTGACCTCTCCATCCTTGAGGAGGATGTTGTGAGTTTGCCAGCATTTAATATGTTGCATTCCCTCTCGCGCACGCGCAACGGCTATCTGGTTGCCAGCACAGGTCTGGATGCGATCCTGGAGTTTACCCCCGAGGGAAAGTTGCTCTGGAGCTGGTGGGCGACGGACTATGGTTTCGATCAGACGCCAACTGGTGAGCCACGCATCGTCGATAAAAAGGCGGATCATCGCGGCACGAAATATGGAACGTTGGCCCAGACCACGCACGTCAACTCGGCAGCAGAACTGCCCAACGGCACCGTTCTGGCCTCGCTCTTCCACCAGGGCATGATCATTGCCATTGATCGTGAAAGTGGTGCATGGCATCCTGTACTGGATGGACTGGACCATCCCCACTCGGTACGCATCTTGAACGAGCAATACTTCACCGTAGCCGATACCGGTCGCGGCCGAGGCATGTTAATCAAGCTCAAAGATGGCAAAGGCCAGATCGAATCCGAGGTAGACGCGCAAACCAACTGGTTGCAGGACTGCTCTTACGACTACCGCAACGATTACTGGGTGCTGGTTGACGGCAAAAACTCACGCGTCAGCCTGCGCACCGGAACAGCCGGAGAAAAACCGCTCGCCCGCTTCGATCTCGATCCCGAGTGGCGTCTCTACGAGGCATTGCCCATCGCATAAACAATGCATTGCCTCTTTTGCTCTCTCTTTTAGCATGACAATGGAGTCGTGCTTTTTTTTGTAATTCCTCGGCTTCCAGGCATCACCCATGCCGTGATCTGAGAGTACATCGCCGTTTTATCATTGCTGGCCTGGTAATGAGCTAATTTTGGAGCTAATCAGCCCTTTGGCTATAGCAGCCCTTGAGAATACTTAGGAAGCTCGCAGCGTATCACATAGTTTTAGAGCTACAATAGACAAGCAAGGAGATGGATGAAGAGGTAGTGTGAGCCGCATAGGAGAGTGTGTAAATAAAGAAGAGCATATTACGAAAGAAAACTTCTGGATCATCAATCCTTTGGACGAGCGACATTCTTTCTCCTCTGAAGTTGGTATTGCTCTCTATTCTCGCTTGAATCTGGGTGCCTGTATATTTTATTAGCTATCAGGATCACAATTCCACTAGCCAGAAAACCGAACGCAAGTCCCAGAAAAATTAAAAATAGCCCTGCTCCCATGACCCCAACCGCCACCATAAGCAAAATAGCTCCTATGATAATCATTAAAATTGCTGAAGAGTTTTTCACAATGAAATCTCCTTACTCCTTAAGTTTTCCCATCCGAATGAAACTGAAGAAATCGTTCGTAGCGACCGACTGGGTCTTTCATTGTTCTTCTCTCTTTGCAGCATGTTTTTCTTTCCAGTTCAGTCCTAACCGGATACGTAGACCATTGGTATCTCTTGTCGATTTAAGCATTGGAACCAATTGGTTTTCCGAAGCGTTCTCTTTTGTTGCTACTGGCACGTCCATGACCGTTGTTGAGGGAAGCCCTATAAACCATATGAGAAAGAGAATAAAACAACTGTAGAGAACAATACAGACAAGGAAGAAAAGGAGCAATACACTTAACAGTATAAACCAACCGCCACGGAAAAGAACCGTAAAAAGTGCAATGAGCACACAGATACCGAGAACACCCACGATATAAAGACCGTTACGTAGACTCCGAATATCTTCTTGCTTCTCCTTATCCCTGGATTCCATTGCCTCTTCTCCTTAAGCTCACCCGAGTTCCTCGTTCTCTTGACAATGTGCTACAACAAGGATAAATTGTAAAAGGAGAAAATACCATGACATCACCAGACATTTTTTGCCTTGTATCTTTTTAGACGACTTTTGATGGGAGAAGATACAATGTCTTCAGAAAAACGCTTGACGGATATCATTTCCTTTGGAGAGCGTTTAGCACAGGCACGGATGCGCCTCAACCTTTCACAGGAAACCCTCGCAGAAGCCGTTGGTACCAGCGCCCGAAGCATTAGCCGCTGGGAACACAATCAGGCCACTCCTCAGCCCTATTATCTCCAACGCTTATGCGAAGTGCTGCAGATCACCCCTCAGACCCTCTCTGGTCTCAATACCGCCCAGCACAAGGAGAGCGGGGTAGAACTCGTGTGTTCTACTCCCACAGATACACTCTGGACGGTTCCGTATGCACGCAATCAGCATTTTACCGGACGCGATGAGCTGCTTGCACAACTGGCCGAGCGTCTTTCAATTGGGAAACCATATGAGCCACCAACCACTCGCCCGGTGGCACTGACGCAACAAGCCATCAAGGGACTCGGAGGAATCGGCAAAACGCAGATCGCTATCGAATACGCCTACCGCGCATGGGAGCAGGAGTCTTACACGCATATCCTCTGGGTGAATGCAGCCAGCGAAGAAGCGCTCATGACCAGTTTCCTGGAGCTGGCCCAATTGCTCCCTAATTTTGCTGCCAAAGAGGAAAAGGATCAGCGTAAGCTGGTGGCGGCGATCAAACGCTGGCTGGCGCAGTGCCAGCAGCCCTGGTTGTTGATCTTTGATAACGCCGATGATCTCTCCCTGCTGCAGGAGTATCTTCCTCAAAGTGGCAACGGAAGGGTGTTGCTGACCACGCGTGCCCATGCCGTTGGGGCACTGGCAGAACCGCTCGAAGTCGAAACAATGGGCTTGATGGAAGGCACCCACTTTCTGCTTCATCGCACACAGCGCCAAAGCGCTTCCGATGAGGAGATCAATGAAGCCAGCAACATAGTCATTGCCCTCGATGGCTTCCCCCTTGCCCTTGACCAGGCAGGAGCCTATATTGAAGAAACGGGATGCAGTTTTGGGGACTACCTCCAGCTCTATCACACCCATCGCCAAACCCTGCTCGCACGACGTGGCAGGCAAGCTACCAATTATCCCGACTCGGTGGCAACTACCTGGTCGCTCTCCTTCCAAAAGATCGAACAAAAGAGTCCTGCAGCTGCCGAACTCTTGCAGCTCTGCGCGTTTCTTGCTCCCGATCACATCCCCGAAGAGCTGCTCAGGGATGGCACTCCTTATTGGTCTCCCTTGCTGCAACAAGCTACCGCCAATCTCTTGACCTTCAACCAGATACTTGAGCAGTTACTCGCGTTTTCCCTGGTCAAGCGGCTGACAGAAGACCAAACGCTCAGTCTTCATCGTCTGGTGCAGGCCGTGCAAATAGATAGAATGGAACCAGAAGAGCAACGCCAGTGGGCTAAGCGAGTGGTCTGTGCTGTCAATGCGCTCTTTCCTGCTGATCCTAAAGA
>Ga0070741_10009828_pt1 | contig 18348 bp, 10 predicted proteins | sample Coa_R1_4_FD_66440 | JGI IMG/M metagenome (GOLD analysis project Ga0070741, IMG submission 66440) | Surface soil microbial communities from Centralia Pennsylvania, which are recovering from an underground coalmine fire - Coalmine... | ecosystem: Environmental > Terrestrial > Soil > Unclassified ...
CACGAACTGGCGCTGCGGCGGGCCCGGGGTACCGGGATACATCTCGATGTAGGAGCCCGAAACGATGGTCGAGAGCCCGGAGATACCGCCGACTCCCACGTGCGGGGCGATGATCGCGAAGCGCGTGTTGGCTGTCAGATGATCGCTGGCCACACGTGTCATCCGCGCATGTACGATGACGTGGGCCATGTCCGGAGTCAGCTCGAGGGATTCGACCGTGCCCACATCGACGTTGCGGTGCTGGATCTTGGTCTGGCCGGCCTGCAGACCCTCCGCATTCCTGAAGGAGATCGTGATCCCCGGCCCGCGCTCGGCGAGGCCACGCCAGGCGAGCCAGAGGAGCACTGCAGCCGCCCCGATCGGTATCAGCCATGCCCAGCCGAACCAGCCATGCGGGCGCAGGCGGGCCCGGGGCTCTTCCTCCTGCTCGCGCTCCTCAGGGCCTTCGTTCATGCCTACTCCGGACTGCATCCCACATCAGGCGAGCATCGAACACCATGGTCGCGAGCATCGTGATGACGACCACAGCGGCGAAGGCGACCAGGCCGTTGCCCGCGTGCACGGCCGTGAGCTCTCCAAACTGCAGCAGTGCGACCAGCACTGCCACTGCGAACACATCGATGTTGGACCAGCGGCCGATCGCATCGATCACTCGGTAAAGTCTGGTGCGCCCGACGAGGTAGAGGCCCGAGCGGGAGCGTATCGCCAGCAGCATCCAGGTGAGGCCGAAGAGCTTCACGATCGGCAGCACGATGCTGGCCGCGAACACGATCACCGCCAGCGGCACCAGATCGTTGCGCGCCAGCTCGATGATCCCGCTCAGGATGGTGTTGTGCTCCTCCCGACCCAGGCGCACCGTGGTCAGCACCGGGAGCAGGTTCGCGGGCACATATAACAGGTAGCCCGCCGCCACGAGAGCCGCAGTCCACTGCAGCGAGTGCGGCTTTCGGACAGCGAGCGAGGCGTGGCAGCGGGGACAGCGGGTGGCATCGGGTGCGACGATGAGGTCGCACACGCTACAGGCCAGCGTGCTGCCCGTTGCGGGGGGAACAGGCCGAGCGAGCCTCTCCCAGACCGTTCGCTCATCAAGCCCGATCAAGGCGACGAGCAGCACCAGCGAGGAGGCGACCAGACACCACCCACCGCTGCCGATTTCGACCGAAGTCATCATGTTGATCCGGCTGTACGCCACCAACCCGCCGACCAGGTACACCTCGATCATCACCCAGGGACGCAGGTGCCTGGTCCAGCGGAAGGCCGTGCCCACGCCCTGCGTACTGCCCATTTGCAGCCTGGCAAACACCCAGATGAGCAGAGACAGGAACACCAGCGGCAGCGCGATGCTGAAGGCGCCCACGAGCAGTCCCAGTGAAGGGAAACCGTCATGCCACAGGGCCTCGGCACTCGCCGGCAGAGCGATGGAACGGTGCGCACCATAGCTGGAGACCGTCATGAGCGGCTCGATCAGGGCCGGCAACAGCAGCAGCAAGGCGCTCACCGTGAGCGCAAACGGCGTAGACACCTGCCCCGTCGCAGGGCCCGCGAGGGTGCGCCCACAGCGGGCGCACTCGATGAGCTGGCCCCGTCCTGGCAGCGGTAACCTTTGCAGCAGGCCGCAATCCGGACAACCGATGCGCTCGGCTGCAGGTCCTGGCGAGGGGCTGGGCGCGCGGCTGAGCGGTTCGGCGGTTGGAGCCATCTTCGCGAGTATAAACGCCTGTATACTCGCTGTATCCCTTCGCAAAGACGCAGCGTGTCCACACCAGACGTCTCCGTCGCTCAGAAGATTGCACGCTATGCGCTGATCGGCTCGCTGGTCGCGCTCGGCGCCTGGATGTTGCAGCATTTCCTGGCGGCGCTCGGCTGGGCCGTGGTGCTCGCGATTGCAACCTCCTCGCTGTATGACCGGTGGCTCGCAAAGTTTCGCGGCAAGCACCGTCACATCTGGGCAGCACTCAGCTTCACCGCCATTGTCGGCATCGTGTTGATCGTGCCCCTGGTATACGGGGGTGTGGTAGCCGTGCGCGAAGCGATCTCACTGGTGCGCGCCTACCTGGAGTCCTCCAAGGGCGGGCCGCCCGAGCTGCCTCAATGGGTGGTGCAGTTGCCGCTCGTCGGAGGCTGGATTCACGACATGTGGCTGGAACAGGTGCATCACGCGGGTGCCGCTGCCGCGCCAGCCAAGCCGGCCGTGTACGAATGGACGCGCATGGTCGGTGTCCAGCTCCTGCGGCGCCTGAGTACGCTCGTTTTCACCTTGCTGACCCTGTACTTCGTGTATTTGAACCGGGATGGCTTGCGTAGTGATGTGCCGCGCGTGAGTCGTCGGCTGTTCGGCCCGACCGTGGAGAGCCTGCTCACCCGCGCCGCGGAAGCCGTTCGCGCGACCGTGGATGGCATCGTGCTGGTTGCAGTCGCTGAAGGTGCGATCATGGCGGGCGTCTACGCCGTCACCGGCGTGCGCCACCCGATCCTGATCGGGGTGGTGACGGGTATCTTTGCCATGGTTCCATTCGCCGCGCCCGTGGCATTCGGAATCGTGGCCCTGCTGCTGTTCAGTCAGGGCGCTGTCGGCCCCGCCATCGGTGTGCTCGTCTGCGGGTTCGTGATGCTCTTCATCGCGGATCACTTCGTACGCCCGCTCATCATCGGTGAAGGTGCCAAGTTGCCGTTCCTGTGGGTGCTGCTCGGAATCCTGGGCGGGATCGAGTCCTTCGGGCTGATCGGCATTTTTCTCGGCCCTGCCCTGATGGCAGCGCTCGTGTCTCTCTGGCGGGGGTGGGTCGCGCACTCGAGGCCGCCCTGAACTGTCCCGTGCGGCACGGCGTGCCGCACTTCACCGTCCTTTCGACACCTCTAACGCTGCGGCGGAGTCTCGCTGGCGGAGACGTGGTTGAGCGCAATCACCCAGCGGCCGTCAACCTTGCGCATCAGACGCGTGTTGATGCCGTACTGAGGGTGCTGCGGCCGTAAGAGCTCGAACTGACTGATGAGTTGCGCGGCATCCGGCGCCAGCATCTCGATCCTGATGTTGAAGAAACGCAGGCGGCCGCGTGTTTCGGCCGATGCGCCGTAGTCGCGTACATAGTGATCGAGCGTACCCTGCCATCCGGACTGGAAGCGCCCACCGGAGACGAAGATCACATCCGGATTCTTGAAGCCCTGCATGTAGCCGCGGAAGTCGCCACGGTTCCAGGCATCCTGCATGCGGTTGATCAGCTCGAGGATTGCCTTCTTCTCGGATTCCGGCGCCGTCGGACACCGGCTTGCGAGGCTCGCGCCGGTCCAGCTCAGCAGCGCCAATGCCAACGAGGCTGCGTAGAGGGCGCGCGGGCGGCTCATGCAGTGCGTTCAGTGATGATGGCCGCCGGGCCCATGGACGTGGCCGTGCGCGAGCTCCTCTTGCGTGGCTTCGCGCACCCCGGTGATCTCGATGTCGAAGTTCAGGTTCTTGCCGGCCAGCGGATGGTTCGCATCGAGAGCCACCATGTCTCCCGTGATACGCGTGACGGTAACCGTCCGCGGTCCCTGCGCGGTCTGCGCGTGCAGGCGCATGCCAGGGGTGAGCCGACCGATGCCCTTGAGAGAACGCCGCGGGACCTGCTGCAACAGATCCTGGCTGTATTCGCCATAGCCCTGCGCCGGTGAGACCTTGACGCTCAGCTTCTCCCCGGCGCTCTTGCCCTCGAGTGCCTGCTCGAGTCCTGGAACCAGATTGCCATGACCCTGCAGGTAGGAGAGAGGCTGCCCGGCATCGGAGCGGTCGATGATCTCACCGGCATCATCGCGCAGCGTGTAGTGGAAGGTGACGACGGAGTCCTGCTTGATGCTCAAGATGAGATCCCGGTAAGGTGCGCCCCGCAAGTGTAGCGAAGAGCGCGCGGGAGCGGGAACAGTTCTGCCGGGGCCAGACCCGTATGGGAAGATAGGCCGCTGGGTATCCGGTGAAGAGCAGCTCGCGCCATGACGCCTCCGGCGGGGCGTCGCGCCGCTGCCGGCGTGCAGCGCCGCTCCTGCTCGCCTGCACAGCCTCAGCCCGTCCACGCAGGTGTACGCCGCGCCATCCAGGACAACGCCCATGGCCGACCTTCCATCTGACAATCCATTCGCGCGGCCGAGTACGCTGCCGTTCCAGTTGCCTCCGTTCGATCGGATCCACGACACGGACTATTTGCCCGCCTTCGAGGCCGGCATGCGCGCTCAGCGCGATGAAGTCACGCAGATCGCCCAAGCGCGCAACGCGCCGACGTTCGAGAACACGCTGGTCGCGCTCGAGCGCTCGGGAGAGCTGCTGGAGCGCGTCTCGAGCGCGTTCTCCAACCTCAATGCTTCCAACACCAATCCGCAGATGCAGAGGATCGAGTCCGAGATCGCGCCGCGATTGCAGTCGCATGAGGATGCGATTTTCCTGGATTCCGCGCTCTACGCCCGGGTGGATGCGGTGTATCGCACGCGCTCGGGCCTGCAGCTCGATGCCGAGTCCGCACAGCTTCTGGAGCGCTATCACACCGAGTTCGTGCGCGCCGGCGCACAGCTGTCGGAAACGGACAAGCAGCACCTGCGCTCGCTGAACGAGCAGCTCTCCGGCCTCACCACCCGTTTCAAGCAGAACGTGCTCAAGGCGACGCAGGACGGTGCCGTCCTGGTGGACAGGGTAGCCGAGCTCGATGGCTTGTCGGCCGAGCAGGCCGGGGCTGCGGCGCTTGCCGCGCAGGCCCGGGGAATGCCCGGAAAATGGCTGATTCCGCTGCAGAACACGACGAACCAGCCGCTGCTGGCGCAGCTCACGAACCGCGGCTTGCGCGAGCGGATCTACAAGGCCTCGGCGGGACGCGGCCTCGGGGTGTCCTCGGGCAGTGGCCCAGGCGCCGACAACAGGGGCGTGATCGCGCAGATAGTCAGATTGCGTGCCGAGCGCGCCGCTTTGCTTGGCTACCCCAATCACGCCGCGTACGTTCTCGCTGATGAATCGGCGGCTTCCTCTGCGGCCGTACACCAGATACTCGGTCAGCTCGTGCCGGCCGCGCTCGCGCGTGCGAAAGACGATGCTCGACAGCTGCAGATGATCATCGATGCCGAAGCGGCCGTGCGTCACACTGCGACGTTCGCGTTGCAGCCATGGGACTGGGAGTTCTACGCGGAGAAGCTGCGCGCTTCGCGCTACGATTTCGATCAGTCGCAGGTCAAGCCATACTTCGAACTGGACCATGTGCTGCAGGACGGAGTCTTCCATGCCGCACACGAGCTCTACGGGCTGACATTCAAGGAGCGTAAGGATCTGCCGGTCTATCAGCCCGACGTGCGGGTGTTTGAAGTGTTGGATGCCGACGGCTCACCGCTTGCGCTGTTCCTCGGGGACTATTTCGCACGGGACAACAAGCAAGGTGGGGCGTGGATGAACAGCTTCGTGCGCCAGTCGAAGCTGCTCGGGCGCAAGCCGGTGGTGGGCAACAACCTCAATATTCCCAAGCCGCAGGCCGGTCAGCCTGCGCTGCTGACGTTCGAGGAGGTCACCGGGCTGTTCCACGAGTTCGGGCACGCGGTGCACGCCATGCTCTCGAGCGTGCAGTATCCGTTGCTCTCGGGGACCAGCGTGCCGCGCGACTTCGTCGAGTATCCCTCGCAGTACAACGAGATGTGGGCACGGGAGCCGGCCGTGGTGGCGCACTTTGCCCGCGATTACCGCAGCGGCGCGCCGATGCCTGAGGCCCTGCTCGAGAAGGTCCTGGCGGCACAGAAGTTCAACCAGGGGTATGCGCTTACGGAATACCTGGCGGCGGCGCTGCTCGATCAGTCCTGGCACCAGATCAACCCCGCACAGGCCCCGGCGGCGGCCGAGGTGGCGGCATTCGAGACGCGCGCCCTGCACGAGGTTGGAATCGACTATCCGCCGATCGCGACTCGCTATCATTCGAGCTATTTCTCGCACATCTTCGCCGGCGGATACTCCGCCGCCTACTACGCATACCTGTGGAGCGAGGTGCTTGCTCGCGACACGGGCAAGTGGCTGCATGAGCACGGTGGGCTCACGCGCGCCAACGGCGATATCCTGCGCGCCAAGGTCCTCTCGCGTGGGCGCAGCTCCGAGCCTCAGGTGCTGTTCCGGGACTTCTACGGCGGCCCGCCGGACATCGGGCCGTTGCTGCAGTATCGGGGCCTGAGCGCGCCCGCCGCTCCGTGATGGGCTCTACAGGCGCGCCGTTGTGCTGCCGACAGCCGGCAGCCGCAGCAGGCTGACGATAGCAGCAGCGATCGCGAGTGCCGCAGCCGCAAACAGCGCGAAATTGGAGCCTCGCGCATCGTAGGTCCGAAACAGGATGGCGACACCAGCGGCACCCAGGGTCTGACCCAACAGCCTGGCAGTACTCAACATCCCGCCGGCTGCGCCGCTGCGCGCACGCGGCGCGCTGGAGAGCATGGCCCGGTTGTTGGGCGACTGAAAGAATCCGAAGCCGAGCCCACACAGCACCATGCGCCATACGAAGCCTGCGGGCGAGCCGCTCTCGGGAAAGCACGCCAGCAGCATCAGCCCGCTGCCCATCACGAGCAGGCCGATCCCACCGAGCACTGCGGCCGGGTAGCGATCCGCCAGCCGCCCGGCCACCGGGGCGGCAACTGCCAGGGCCAGCGGCCAGGGGGTCATGAGCAGGCCGGTCTCGACCGGGGTATGTCCGAGCCTCTGGATCTCGAAGGGCAGAGCGACCAGGGCCGAAGTCTGGGCCATGAAGGAACAGACAGACGTCGCGAGCGAGAGGGTGAAAAGGCGGATCTTCAGCAGGTCGAAGGGCAACAGCGGCGCCGCGCGGCGCCTTTCGTGCCGCACGAGGATGAGTCCCAACACACACCCTGCGACGATCTGCGCCAGCGCGAGCGGTGCCGCGCCATCGTGGGCGAGCGCCTGAAGTCCTCCGATCAGCACTCCGAACGTGCCCGCGCTCAGCGCAGCCCCCAGGTAGTTCAGCGGACGCTTCAGCCGCTCGGTTTCAGGCAGGGCCCGGGTCGCGATCAGGATGGTGATCAGTCCGATCGGCACGTTGATGCCGAAGAGCCAGCGCCAGGAGCCTACCGCGAGAATCGCGGAGGCGATCGTGGGGCCGATGGCGGCGCAAGTCGCCACGACGAAAGCGTTGATCCCGATCGCACGGCCGAGCATGCGATGCGGATAGGTGAAGCGCACCAGCGCGGCATTCACGCTCATGATGCCGGCGGCTCCTATACCCTGGATCACCCTTGCGAGGCTGAGCGTGAGCAGCGAGGGTGCAAAGGCGCACGCCAGGGAAGCAACGGTGAATACCCCCAGACCGGCTTGCGAGATTCTGCGATAGCCGACGACCTCACCGAGCGAGGCGAGAGGCAGCAGCGCCATGAGGATTGCGATCTGGTAGGCGTTGATGACCCAGATCGATGCGGCGCTCGTCGCATGAAAGTGCCGGGCGATGGACGGCAAGGCGACATTGGCAATGCTGCTGTCCAGCACGGACATGCTGATCGCGAGAACGATCGCGAGAATTGCCCAGTACCGGCGTGGCACGGGCAAGCCATCGGCCTCAGGCCCCGAGGCGCTTGCCAGAGAACCGGACCGATCATCCACCTCCGCCACCGCGCGAGGCGGCTCAGGAGCGGACATGGGGCGGGGTCAATTGGGGAGGTCCGAGGTTTTCCAGCCGCCGCCGAGAGCCTCGATCAGAGCCACACTGGCCTGCAGCCGGTTCGAGAGCACGCCCAACGCGGTCTCCTCGCTGCCGAGCCGCGTGGTCTGAGCGGTGATGACACTGCTGTAGGGGACGGTGCCGGCCTTGTACTGGTTGAGTGTCAGTTTTTCGGCTTCTCGCGCGGCCTTCACGGCGGCATCTTCGATGACCGATTGCTGTTCGAGGATACGCAGCGTAGCGATCTCGTCCTCCACCTGCTCGATGCCTGCCAGCACCGTCTGGCGATAGCTGTCGACACTGGCATCGTAAGCTGCCCGTGCCTGTGCAACCTCGGCGCGCCGCAGCCCGGCATCGAATACCGACAGCGCGAGTGCGGGTCCGAATTGCCATACGCGGTTGGAAGTCCTGATCAGCCGGCTGATCGCGTTGCCAGTGTAATCGTCCGAGCCGGATAAGGTGAGATTGGGGAAGAACGCGGCCACGGCGACCCCGATCTGCGCATTGGCTGCCGCCACCTTGCGCTCCGCTTCGGCTACATCGGGTCGGCGCTCGAGAAGAGTGGAGGGGACGCCTGCGGGCACCGTGGGCACGTCCGTCCTGATCGGTGCGACGGGCGCCGAAAAGCTCGCCGGCTGCTGGCCGATCAGCACGGCAATGGCGTGCTCGAGCAGGGCTCGCTGCAGAGGCGCACTGACCTGCTGCGCTTGGCTGGACAGAAGCTGGGTTTGCGCGGTTACCACGTCGGCCTTGGCGGCGACGCCGACGCGGTAGCGGTTCTCAGTGATCTTCAGCGAGAGCTGTTCGGCCGCGACGATATCGTCGAGGATGATTTGCTGCTGGTCCTGGGCGCGAAGCTGGAAGTAGGCCGTGGCGAGCTGCGCCTGCGCCGAGAGGCGTGCGGCAGCCAGACTCGCTGCGTTCGCCTGTGCGGAGGCCCGGCTGCTCTCCACGCCGCGGCGGATCTGCCCCCAGAGGTCGATGTCCCAGCTGGCACTCGCGCCGAGGCTGTTCAGCGTATGAGGCGCTCCATCGCCCGTCACGGTCCGCCCGCGCGTCGCATCGATGGACACTGACGGCCATAAGCTCGCCTGCGCCTGCTTGAGAAGGGCGCGCGACTGCTCGAAAGCCGCCTCGGCTGCCAGCACGTTTTCGTTCGAGATGTTGACTTGCGCTTCGAGCGAGCTCAGGAAGTCGTCGTGGAAAATCAACCACCAGGGGCCGCGATCGAGCGCATCGGCCGGCTCGCTCGGCTTCCAACCGCTCTCTTCCTTGTAAGTGGGGGTGGTGTTGAACGCCGGCCGATGGTAGCTGGGCCCCACCGCGCAGGCGCTCAGGAGCGCGAACACCGCCCCCATACACACACACCGAACGCCGGACATCATGTGCCCGGTTGCCATTGCAAGCGGGTCTGCGCGCGCTTTCTGCGGCTCCAGCGCTCGATGTAGAGGTAGACGACCGGCGTCGTGTAGAGAGTGAGGAGCTGGCTGACGACCAGTCCTCCCACGATGGAGATGCCCAGTGGGCGGCGCATCTCCGTGCCGTCGCCCGAGGCGATTGCCAGCGGCAGTGCGCCCGCTATCGCAGCGAACGTGGTCATCATGATGGGCCGGAAGCGCAGATGGCAGGCGCGAGCGATCGCGGCGCGCGGTTCGAGGCCCAGCGTGCGCTCCGCCTCGAGAGCGAAATCGACCATCATGATGGCATTCTTCTTGACGATGCCGATCAGAAGCAGGATGCCGAGGAAGGCGATCAGGCTGAATTCGGTATCGGTAGCCATCAGCGCCAGGAGAGCCCCGACGCCGGCCGAGGGCAGCGTCGAAAGTATCGTGATCGGCTGGGTGTAACTCTCGTACAGCATGCCCAGCACGACGTAGATTGCCAGCAGTGAGGCGGCCAGCATCAGCGGTTGAGCACTGGCGTTCTGCTGGAAGAGACGCGCGTTGCCATATGAGCCCCCGTGAATGCTGATCGGCATGTGGATCTGGTTCATGGTCCGCTCGATGGCAGCCAGGGCGACACCCAGCGGCTCGCCTTCGGGCAGGTTGAAGGAGATGGAAGTGGACACCGAGGTGCCGGTGTGATTGACGCTGACGGCGGTCGTTCCGGTGGCGAAGTGGCTGAAGGCCGAGAAGGGCACCACCGTCTCGGCGGCCACGCTGACTGCGCTGCCGGTCGAGGTGTTGCCGCGGCCGGCGTTGGCCAGCGAGTTGGCCGCAAGGTTACGCGCGGCATCCTGGGCCACTGCGGCCGCCGTGGCGCTGAGCGATCCGGTTGCGGTCGTCGAGGCGCTCGCAGAAGTTGCGCTGGCGGAGCCGGTGGCGGCTGCACCGGTTGTGCTCGCCAGGGGGCTCGCGGCGGCAGACGAGCCTGTCGAGGCGGTGCTCGCGCCCGACGTCGAGGCAGTCCGCGCCTTGAGCAGCGTCGTACCGGCGACCGCCTGGGTGGCCTGCGTGCCCGTGACTGCGCCACCGGAGGTGCTCACGTACAGCTCCTTCAGGACCTCCGGGTTCTGCCAGTATTCCGGCGCCACCTCCATCACGACGTGGTATTGCTGCGGACTGAAAGGATTGTAGATCGTGGAGACCTGAGCCTGCGCGAAGGCATCGCCGAGTGAGTTGTCGATCTGGCTTTCGGTGAGCCCCAGACGCGAGGCACTGTCGCGGTCGACGATCAGATCCGCTTCCAGGCCGCCCGGCTGCAGGTCGGAATCGACGTCCTGCACCTCGGGTACATCCTGCAGCGCGAGGCGCAGCTTCTCCGCCCAGGTGCGCAACTCCGCCAGATCGTCTCCCATCAGCGTGTATTGATATTCGGAGTTGGCGGAGCGGCCGCCGCCGCCGCCGATGTCCTGCACGGCCTGCAGGAATGTCGCCACCCCGCGGACGTGGGCGAGCTTCGGGCGCAAACGGGCGATCACCGCATCGGCGGAGATTTTGCGCTCGGCCAGCGGCTTGAGAGTCACGTTGATGCTGGCACTGGCGCCGCTGGAAGGACGAAAGCCGCCGCTGCCCACCGTGCCGGTCACCTTCTCCACCGCAGGATCCGCCTGCACGATCCGGGCGACTTGCTGCAGCTTGGTCTTCATCAGCTGGAAGGACGCATCGGCGTCACCGCGGATACCGCCCCGCAGCTGTCCGGTGTCCTGCTGCGGGAAGAAGCCTTTGGGCACTGCGATGTAGAGATAGATGTTCAGACAAACAGTTGCCAGCAGAAGCAGCATGGTCATGCGCGGATGATCCAGGGCCCATCCGAGTGTGCGGGCGTAACCTTCCCGCGAGCTTTCGAAAAGATGCTCGAAGCTGCGGCCGAGCCGGCTGAAATTGCGCTTGCGCTCGCGCCGCAGCAGACGGGAGCACATCATGGGGGTCGTGGTCAGCGACAGCGCCAGCGAGATCAGGATCGCGATGGACAGCGTCACGGTGAACTCGCGGAACAGTCTGCCGACCAGGCCGCCGATGAGCTGGAAGGGAATGAACACGGCGATCAGCGACAGGCTCATGGACACGACGGTGAAGCCCACTTCACGCGCGCCCTGCAGGGCGGCCCGCATCGGGGTCATGCCGTCTTCGATGTGGCGCGCGGTGTTCTCCATGACGACGATGGCATCGTCGACGACGAAACCGGTGGCGATCGTGAGTGCCATGAGGGAGAAGTTGTCGAGGGTGTAGCCGAGCAGGTACATCGCCCCGAATGTGCCAATGAGCGAGATCGGCACGACGATCGCCGGCACCAGCGCGGCGCGGTAGCTGTGCAGGAACATGTAGACGACCAGAATCACCATGGCCACGGCGATCAGCAGCGTCTGCTCCACCTGGTGCAGGGAGGCCCGGATGGTGATCGAGCGGTCGTAAGTGATGGCGAGGTCGATCTTCGGATCGATCGAAGCCTTCAGGATTGGCAGCTCCGCCTTGACGGCATCCACCACCTGAATGATGTTGGCACCGGCCTGCTGGTAGACCTGTACCGAAACAGCCGCCTTGCCGTTGTACACGCCGTAGGTGCGGATGTCCTCGGTCGCCCCGTCCTGCATGTCGGTGACGGCCGCCACATCGCCGAGCCGCACCATGTTGCCATTGCGGTTCGCGATGATGAGATCCCGGTACGGCTCGGCATCCCGGGCGTTGTCGTTGGTATAGATCTGGTAATGGAGCTTGTCGGTCTCGATCGCTCCTTTCGGCGCATTGGCATTGGCGTTGGAGATGGCTGCGCGGATGTCCTGCAGCCCGATGCCATACTTCGAGACCGCCAGTGGATTGATCTCGACGCGCACCGCTGGCAGTGCCGAGCCGCTCACACTCACTCCGCCGACACCGTTGATCTGCGACAGCCGCTGCGAGATCACCGCGTCGGCGGCGTCATAGATCTGACCTTGTGTGAGCACATCGGAGGTCATCGCGATCGACAGCACCGGGAAGAGCGAGCTGTTGAGTTTGCGGTAGGTCGGATTGCGTGTCAGGGCGCTGGGCAGGTCGGCGCGGGCTCCGACGATTGCCGCTTCCACATCCCGCGCAGCTCCGTCGATGTCGCGATCGAGCCCGAAGGTCAGCTGAATGACCGTCGCGCCGACGCCGCTCGTGGATGTCATGTCATCCACATCGGAGATCGCGCCGAGGTGTCGCTCCAGGGGCGTCGCCACCGAGCTCGCCATGACTTCCGGACTGGCGCCCGGCAGAGAGGCCGAGACGAAGATGGCGGGTACGTCGATCTTGGGGAGCGGCGCAACCGGCAGAAGGGTGAACGCCACCATGCCGCACAAAGCCACGCCGAAAGTGAGCAGGATGGTGGCGACGGGCCGGGCGATGAAGGGAGCGGAGATGTTCACGCCGGGTTGTCCGCCAGATCCGGGTCGCGCTGATCTCCGTCGCCGCGGCGCATCAGGCGCTTGGCGACACGGTCGAAGGCAAGGTAGATCACCGGCGTGGTGAAGAGAGTGAGCACCTGACTCACCAGCAACCCTCCGACGATGCTGATTCCAAGGGGATGACGCAGCTCGGAGCCCGTGCCGGTACCGAACATCAGGGGCAAAGCGCCGAAGATCGCCGCTACCGTGGTCATGAGGATGGGACGGAAGCGCAGCAGACAGGCCTGATGGATCGCCTCGCGCGGCGTGAGGCCATGCTCGCGCTCGGCGTCGATGGCGAAGTCGATCATGAGAATCGCGTTCTTCTTGACGATGCCGATGAGCAGGATGATGCCGATCAGGGCGATGATCGTCAGATCGTCGCCGGCGATGATCAGGGCGAGGAGAGCGCCGATACCGGCCGAGGGCAGCGTCGAGAGAATCGTGATCGGATGAATGAAGCTCTCGTACAGCACGCCCAGCACGATGTACATCACGAGTACGGCGGCGATCAGCAGCAACAGCTCGTTGGTCAGGTTGCTGCGGAAGGCGAGCGCAGCGCCCTGGAAGGTCGTACGTATGCTCGCCGGCAGCTGCAGGTCGCGCTCGCTCTTCTCGATGGCGTTGACCGCGGCGCCGAGTGAGGCCCCGGCCGCCAGGTTGAACGACACCGTCGTGGCCGGGAACTGGGCCAGGTGATTGATGAGCAGCGGACGCGATTGCACGCTGACCTTGGCGATGGCCGAGAGCGGCACCTGCCCGCCGCTCGCCGAAGGCACGTACAGCGAGGCAAGCGAATCCACCGAGCCGTATGCGCCCGGGTCCGCTTCGAGGATCACGCGATACTGATTGGACTGAGTGAAGATGGTCGAGACGATCCGCTGTCCGAAGGCATCGTAGAGGGCGTTGTCCACCGTGCCCACGCTGATCCCGAGTCGAGCCGCGCTGTCGCGGTCGACCGTGATGTACACGGCCAGCCCGTCGTCCTCCTGATTGCTCACGACATCGGAGAGATCCGGCTGCTGCCGCAGCACCGACACGAGCTTCGGCACCCAGGTCGCCAGGGCGAGTGCATCGGCGCTCTCGAGCGTGAACTGGTACTGAGTTCGGCTGATCGTGTTGTCGAGCGTGAGATCCTGTACCGGCTGCATGTACAAAGTGATCCCCGGGACGTCCGCCGTCTCCTCTCGCAGCCGCCGGATGATGTCGCTCGCGGTGAGGGTGCGCGAGTCGCGCGGCTTCAGGTTGATGAGGAAACGCCCGCTATTGAGCGTGACGTTGTTGCCGTCCACGCCGATGAACGAGGACAGGCTCGCAACGTCCGGATCCTTGAGGATCGCTGCCGCGAGGGCCTGCTGACGCTCGGCCATGGCGGAGTAGGAGATCGACTCGGTAGCCTCCGAGACGCCCTGAATGAGGCCGGTATCCTGGGCCGGAAAGAACCCCTTAGGAATGAGAACATACAGGGCGGCGGTCACCGCGAGTGTCGCGATCGCCACATAGAGCGTCAGTCGCTGGTGGTCCAGTACCCAGCTCAGCCGGCGCCCATACCAGCTCACGAGAGCCGCAAACCAGCCGGAGGCATCCGCCTGTCGCTGCGATGGCGGCCGGTGCCGCAGGAGCTTCGCGCACATCATCGGAACCAGGGTCAATGAGACGAGCGCCGAGATCAGAATGGTCACGGCGAGCGTGACGGCAAACTCGCGGAACAGCCTGCCCACGACATCCTGCATGAACAGCAGAGGAATGAGCACCGCGATCAGCGAGACCGTCAGCGAGATGATGGTGAAGCCGATCTGGCCGGCTCCCTTGAGTGCCGCCTCGAGGGGTGGCTCGCCCAGCTCGATGAAACGAGCGATGTTCTCGATCATCACGATGGCATCGTCGACTACGAAGCCGGTGGCGATCGTGAGCGCCATCAGCGAGAGATTGTTCAGACTGAAGCTGGCCAGGTACATCACCGCAAACGTGCCGATGATCGACAGCGGAACGGACAGGCTCGGAATCAGCGTTGCCGGGACGTTTCGCAGGAATACATAGATCACGAGCACGACGAGGATCACCGCGAGGGCGAGTTCCAGCTCGACATCGCGGATGGAAGCGCGAATGGTGGTCGTGCGATCGGTAAGAACCGAAACATCCACGCCCGGCGGCAGCGAGGCCTGCAGAGTGGGAAGCATGGCCTGCACCCGGTTCACCACGTCGACGACGTTCGCTCCGGGTTGGCGCTGCACGTTCACGATGAGCGCGGCAGTGGCATCCATCCAGCCGCCGAGCTTGGTGTTCTCGGCACCTGCGGCCAGTGTCGCGACGTCCCGCAGGCGTACGGGCGAGCCGTTGCGATAGGCGATGACGATGCTCCCGTATTCGGCGGCGTCCTTTATCTGATCATTCGTGTTGATCGTGTACGCGCGCGAGGGGCCATCCAGGGTTCCCTTCGGCCCGTTCTGATTGGCAACATTGATCGTCGTGCGCAGGTCATCGAGGTTCAGACCGTACGCCGCGAGTGCGCGCGGATTGACGATGACCCTGACGGCCGGGCGCTGCCCGCCGCTGATGCTGACCACACCAACGCCTTTGAGCTGCGAGATTTTCTGCGCGATGCGCGTATCCGCCATGTCTTCCACTTGCGTCAACGGCATCACTTGCGAAGTAATACCGAGGATCAGCACCGGGGCGTCCGCTGGGTTGACCTTGGCGTAGATCGGTGGCGCAGGCAGGTCCTGAGGCAGAAGGTTCTGGGCTCCGCTGATCGCCGCCTGGACCTCCTGCTCGGCGACGTCGATGTCCAGGGATAAGGTGAAAGTGAGCGTGATCACCGAAGCGCCGGCAGAGCTGGTCGAGGACATCTGGTCGAGCCCCGGCATCTGACCGAACTGCTTCTCCAGGGGCGCCGTGATGGCGGAGGTGATGACTTCGGGGCTCGCGCCCGGATAGAAGGTCTGAACCTGGATGGTGGGGTAGGCGACCTCAGGCAGTGCCGACAGGGGCAACTGCACATAGGCGATCATGCCGACCACGAGGATCGCCACCATCAGCAGCGTAGTGGCGACCGGACGCAGGACGAAGAGGCGCGACGGATTCATGCCACGCCGTCACTCGGGCTGCTGCGCGTGCGCTCGGTTTCGCCGCCCGCTCTTGGAGCCCGGTGGGCGCGCGCCCGGCTGCTGCGCATGCTGCGGGGTGTTGGCTGGCAGAAGCACGGGAGCGCCGTCGCGCAGCCGGTCACCGCCTTCGGTCACGACGACATCGCCTGCCTTGAGCCCTTTGTCGATGGCCACGCGCTCGCCGTCGACCACGCCGAGTGTCACGGGCCGTACAGAGACGGTGCTGTCATTGTTCACGAGGTATACGAAGGTGCTGGTGACGCCCTGGGGTGCACCGCGGTGCACTGCCGACGCCGGAATGACGGTCTGATTCTTGAGCTCATTCACGACGAGCTGAATGTTCACGAACTGGTTCGCGAACAGCAGGTTGTCCTGATTGTCGAACAGCGCGCGCAGTTTGATCGTGCCCGTCGTGGTATCGATCTCATTGTCCACGCTGAGCACCTTGCCTTCGGCAAGCTTGGTGCTGTTGGTGCGGTCATACGCTTCGGCTTTGAGAGTGGCTCCCGCGTGCAGGCGCTGCATGAGCACCGTCACGTTGTCCTCCGGCACGGAGAAGATCGCCGTGATCGGCTGCAGCTGGGTCACGACCACGATGCCGTTCGCATCACCGGGGGTGACGTAGTTGCCCTGGTCCACCTGCCGCAGGCCGACTCTGCCGGTCACCGGTGAGATGATGTGCGTGTATTGCAGGTTCACCCGTGCCGAATCGACCGTGGCCTGATCGGATTCGACCGTACCGGTGTACTGGTCCACGAGCGCGCGCTGGGTATCCAGCTGCTGCTGGGCCACCGAGTCCTCGGTGATGAGTTGCTCGAAGCGCTTCAGATCGAGCCGCGCATCGGCCAGCAGCGCCTGGTCCCGGCGCAGATTGCCCCGGGCCTGGTCCAGGGCAGCCTCGTAGGGACGCGGGTCGATCTGGGCAAGGAAGTCCCCCGCGCGCACGAGCTGCCCTTCCTGGAACGCGATCTTCTGGAGCTGGCCGGCGATCTGTGTCTTGACGGTTACCGTGGCGAGCGGCGTGATGGTGCCCAGGGCAGGAATCCGGACTTCGATTTCTCCCGTAGTCACCGTTGCCACGGATACGGCGACCGGCCCGCCTCCACGCCCGGAACGTTCGCGTCCCTGTTGCCCATATGCTTGTGCCGCAGCCTGATGCTGGCGGTGATGTCTGACGGCCAGGACCACGATGAGCACCAGGATCAGCACGATGACGAGCCCGAGCGGATGCTTGCGGATGAAAGGCCATAGGCCAGGCGCTCTGTCGGAACCCGCCAGCCCGCTATCGTTCACCCGCTCACCCGCTTTCGGCCACCACACAAAAATACCCCGCGGACCCTCACCCGGCCGGGCCCATCGTGCTGACTGAGACAGTTATGCGGTCCATCGCCACGCTCGAACGGCACTTTCTTCAAAGGTGCGGGCCCGAGCCTGTCGCACGGCCCGTTGCCCTTGACTGCCCGGTGCGGGCGGAAGTTTCCGGGGAATGCCGCTCCAGACACTGTAAACAAGTGTTGTCCTGCCGGCCCCGGCGTGCTGGACAGGCGCGGGGCATTATGCCGCAAGGGGGTGGTGAGGCGTGCCTGCCTGCCGTTCGGCGGAGTTGGTGGCCGTCAAGGGCTACTATACGATGCATGGCGCTGCAGCGGCAGACAGCAGACGGAGGTGGCCAATAGAGAGCGCGCGCCCGGACCCCGCCACCGGCGGCCCGACCCGCTGGGCAGCGCTGAGCGCGCTCGGAATCGTGTATGGCGATCTCGGGACGAGCCCGCTGTACACGCTGCAGACAGTCGTACAGGCCAGCGGAGGTCGATTCACGCCCGAGAGCGCACTGGGCATTCTGTCGCTGATCTTCTGGACGCTGATCATTACCGTCTCGATCAAGTACTGCCTGTTCGTGATGCGTGCGGACAATCACGGCACGGGCGGCATCATGGCCCTGATGAGCCTTGTAGGGGCGAACAGCTTCCGTCCCGGCGCCCGCATCCTGACGGTCATGGGGCTGCTGGGGGCCTCTTTGATCTATGGTGACGGGGTTATCACGCCGGCCATATCGGTGCTGAGTGCCGTTGAGGGGGTGAACGTGGTGACTTCCGCGCTCAGCCCCTTCGTGCTGCCGATTGCCGTGATCATTCTCGTCGCTCTCTTCACTGCGCAGCGCTTCGGTACCGAGCGCATCGGGCATGCGTTCGGGCCGATCATGCTGCTGTGGTTCATCGTCATTGCCGCCCTCGGACTGTCCGGCATCGTGCGCTATCCGGCGGTTCTGGCCGCCGTAGATCCCTGGCACGCGATCGGGTTCCTGATGCATCGCGGCGGTACCGGACTGCTCGTGCTCGGAGGCGTGTTCCTGTGTATCACCGGCGCGGAGGCCCTGTACGCTGACATGGGCCACCTGGGTCGCGCGCCCATCCGCCGCTCCTGGTATGCAATCGTGCTGCCGGCGCTGTTGCTGAGCTACGCCGGACAGACTGCGCTGCTCATCGAGCGCGGCACGGTTCGCGGCAATCCGTTCTTCCAGCTCGCTCCCGCCTGGGCGGTCTATCCGCTGGTCGTCCTGGCGACGATCGCCACGATCATCGCGAGCCAGGCCATCATCACGGGATCTTTCTCGATGACGCGCCAGGCCATGCAACTCGGCTGGCTGCCCGGCGTCAACATCCGCCAGACCTCCGATCGTCAGTACGGGCAGATCTACGTTCCGGTGGTCAACTGGCTGATGATGATCGCCACCGTGCTGATCGCGGTC
>Ga0070741_10009829_pt1 | contig 18347 bp, 5 predicted proteins | sample Coa_R1_4_FD_66440 | JGI IMG/M metagenome (GOLD analysis project Ga0070741, IMG submission 66440) | Surface soil microbial communities from Centralia Pennsylvania, which are recovering from an underground coalmine fire - Coalmine... | ecosystem: Environmental > Terrestrial > Soil > Unclassified ...
ATCGGCCTGTTGCGTGCGGCTGGTGAAAGCAATCTCGCGGCGGCCTGTCGTCGTCTGGCCGCGCAACCCTGGAAAGCGCTGACGCTGATCGGTATCAAACCGAAAACTGAATGACCCTGTTACGGGGGTAATCCGATAATCGGATTGTCGGCGATGATTCGTTAAGCCGAACTCGTGGGGCGGGGCAATAGAGGTTGTATGACAGCGCAGGTCAGCGCCCGATTCTCAATTGAAGCGAATGGTCACGCTGTTGCTCCTGACGCCGTCCGCGGACACGACTACTTCAACGTTGCCGCCGCTGCCGGAATAACCCAGCCGCACGTTGACCTGATCCACCCCGATCAGGCTCCCCTGAGCCCCGGCATAGAGTACTTCGGCGGCCTGACCGCCGATCCGGGCGGTCACATTCGACAGCGCGCCGTGCCCGCGAATGCCGGTGCCGAACAGCACGAGGAAAAGTTGATCGGGAAAAGGAAACGTATTGAAGGGACTTTTAATCGGTCGCGGGATGAAGCGACCGATTACCGGATCGAATTCGGCGACCGGCTCGTAGCTCTGTCTCCCGTCCGGCAGAATCCGTAACACGAGCGCCGCCGGGACGCCCTGCCCGTCGGAATTGGCGGTGAACAATCCCGGAGTGATCGGAGTGATCAGCACGCCTCCCGCTGACGCGTTGCCGGTCCTGCTCGTCACGGTCACGGTCGCCGGTCCCGGCGCCATTCCCGACGGCATCAGGTAATTGACCTGCCCGGGCGAAACGAAGAACAACGGGGCCGTGCGCTCCTGCCCACTGCTGTCTTTGACTTTCACGGTCGTGCCGTCCAGTTCCGCCGGCAGGGGCAGAGTGGAGGCCGTGACGGTCTGAGTACTCAAGCCAACCCCGAAGGCCGCGGCGATGGTTTCCGGAGCCAGCGCGACGTCACGATAACTGGCCGCGGAGACGCTGGCCACTACGCCCGTCTGCACAATGTTGCAACTGCCGTAAGCAATCCACACGCTGCCGCGAGAGCTGACGGCCAGATCGGGCAGCCCATCGCCGTTGAGGTCGTCAGCCAGCAGATGAGCGGCCGAGGGCACGAACATCTCACCAGCGCCGCTGAAGCCGCCCGAGCCGTTGCCCGCAAAGAGCAGCACTTTGTTTTCGGGGAATTCCGTTGATTCGGCGCGGACGTAACGGGTCACGGCCAGATCGGTTTTGCCGTCACCGTTGAAATCACCGGCGACCGCCGCGAAAGGATTGCCGCCGACGGCAAAATTCACCGGGGCCATAAAGCTGCCGTTGCCGATGCCGGACAGGATCGAAATGTTACCGTCGTTGTTGTGCGGCACCGCGAGGTCAGTTTTGCCGTCGTTATTGAAATCGCCTGTAATGAGGGTGCGGGGATTGGCCCCGATGCCGACGAGCGTGGCGTTGAACCCGCCCGCGCCGTCACCGATCAGCACCGAAATTGCCGCGCTGTTGCGATTGGCGGTCGCCAGATCAGGTTTGCCGTCGCCGTTGAAGTCAGCCACCACGATTGAGCGCGGCTCCGGCCCGACGGGGAAACTCACCGCCGCGCTGAAACCGCCTTTGCCATCGCCCGCCAGGATCGAAACGTCATTGGAAGCCGGATTGGCCGTCGCGAGGTCAGCGTTACCGTCACCGTTCAGGTCGGCGGCGATCAGATCAACGGAACGCGAACCGGCGGTGAAAGTCTTCGTCAGCGCCTGATTGAATGAGCCGTCGCCGTTGCCGCGGAGGACGGTGATCGTACCGCTGCCGAAACTGGAAATGCTGAGGATTGCCAGATCGGGATTGCCGTCCTTGTTGAAATCACCGGCGGCCGAAGCATATGCGTCACCGCTGAGGCTGAAGGTTTGCGCGGGCGCAAATCCCCCCTGACTGTTGCCGAGGGCGATTGAATAACCCGAGAAGAATCCGGTGGTGATCAGGTCGGGCCGTGAATCCTTGTTCAGGTCACCGGCTCTGATCGAATTGAGGGCGGAACCGGCGCCGACCACGAGCGCCGCCTGAAAATGCCCGCCGCTGCCGCCTGCCCCTGAATTGACGAGGATCGAGACGTCACCCGAGTCACGATTGGCCGCCGCCAGATCAGTCCTCCCGTCGCCATTGAAATCGCCGGCGGCGAGTGCCTGCGGGAATTTCCCGGCGCCGTAATTGACTGCCGAATTGAATCCGCCGGCGACGTAACCGGTCAGCACCGCCACGCTGCCTTCACCATCGCTGACGGATGCCGCCAGATCAGCACGTCCGTCATTATTGAAATCAGCGGCGATGACGGATGAGCCGTTACGCCCGACAGTCACGGCATTATTGAACCCGCCCGCGCCATCACCCTGAGACAGGGTCACGCCACCACTCTGCGACCCGAACGCCAGATCAGTTTTGCTGTCCCCGTTGAAGTCCCCCGCCGCGACGGAAGCGACAGTGGCACGCGCATCGAATGAGGTGCCCGCGGTGAAGCTGCCGCTGCCGTTGTTGAGGTAAGGCACGACTGACGAGCCGAATGAGCCGACCACAGCGAGATCGGTTTTGCCGTCGCCGTTGAAGTCGGCGGACGTGACAACCCCGACCCCATTCCCGACGTTGTAACCGGCGGCTTCGGTGAAAGAGCCGCTGCCTGTGCCTGACAGGATCGTGAGTTTGTTGTTGCCGCTCACCGCCAGATCGGTTTTGCCGTCGGAGTTGAAATCCCCGGCGGCGATTGCGACTGCGCTGATCCCGCTCAGATAGCTGACCGACCCGGCAAAAGACCCATCGCCCCGGCCCGGGAAAACAGCCACGCCGCCGCCCGTTCCCGCGACCGCCAGATCCTGCTTCTGATCGTTGTTGAAATCGGCAACGACGATGTTGCTGACCGTGCCTCCGTAAGGGAACGATGAATTGTCGAGACTGAGGCCTGCAACAGGGGCGAAAGCCGCCTGCCCGTTGCCGAGCAGGATTGAAATGTTGCTGACGCCGCTGTCGTCCGAATCGAGTACCGCCAGATCAGTGATGCCGTCTTTGTTGAAGTCACCGGGTGAAATCGCGCGGGGTAATGACTGGACCGGAACCCGGCGCGGCAGCCTGAACCCGCTACCGGCTTCGGCGCAGGCGCCGGAATTATCCGGGACTGTCGCGGCCCGACCCGGGGAAGCAACAAAGCCGAACGGCAGGATCGCGGGAATTCCGGGCAGCAACAGAACAAAAGCGGTCGCCAGATGTTTCCTCATTCTGTTCATCATCCGTTTGCCCTCACTTGATGCTGACCTTCACGGCGTTGGCGGTTTTGCCGTCCACCGTCAGCGCCACGTCAACTTCGCCGCGACCGGTCAGGCTGCGTGGAATCCGCAGGTTGATCTGATCGAGCCCGCTGAAGCCGCCCTGCTCACCGGCGTACAGCACTTCGGCATCTGCCCCCCCGATCTTCGCCGTCACCGCGGACAGGGCGGAGCGGTTGCGAACACCCGTGCCGAACAGCACCAGAAACACCTGATCCGAAGCGGCGCCGAGGTCAATCGGGACCGCGTTGAATTTCTTCTGCCCGGCGTCATACTGCGCGACCGGCTCATAGAGCTGCGTGCCATCGGCCTTGATGCGGAGTGCGAGGGCCGCTGCCAGCCCCTGCCCGCTGGCGTCCGCGGCGAACAAACCGGGCGAGACAGAGGCCACTTGGAACGTCCCGGTCGAAACACGACCGGAGCCGAAGCCCTGCGTGATGGTCAGCGTCGCCGTCCCCGAAGCGACACCGGGCGGGACGAGCAGGTTGACCTGATTCGGTGAAACGAAGAACAACCGCACCGGGCGCTCGGCCCCGGCCGAATCCTTCACTGACGCGAAGGTGCCGCCGAGTTGAGTTGGCAGCGGTTGCGTGGATGCCACCGCCGTATCAGTCGTCATCTCGACGCCGAAGACCGCGATGATTGATTCGGGGGCAATGACCTGTCCGCTATAACTGGCCGCCGAGACACTGACGATTCTTCTGTTTGCAATGAAATTGAGTGTCTGATCAGAAGTCAGATTGTTGAAGCTCTGACTGGCGGGGGTGAAGTCAAAGCCGCCGCGTTCAGCCGTGACAGTGTAATTGCCACCCGGGGCGAGGCCGACGAATTCGTAATTGCCGCCGCCATCAGTCTGAGTGCTTGCGGTCTGCGAGCCGCTCAGTTTCACCGTGACGCCGCCCAGGCCGAACGGGGCAGAAGTATCAAATACGCGGCCCGAGATGTACTGCCCGGCCGAGCAGCGATTGCCGAAAACAATCACGCTGCTGCCGTTATAGCTGACTGTGGCAAGGTCAGTCCTGGCATCACCGTTAAAATCCCCTGCGACCAAGGTGCCGGTAAAGTCGCTGGCAGACGTGACTGGAATGTCCAACGCTGTCCCCAGCTTCCCCGTCCCGTCTCCCGGCAGAAGCGACACTTTGCCCGGGCTGCTGAGTGCGACGTCAGGTTTGGCATCGTTGTTGTAATCCTGTGCCAGCAGGACGAAGGACTGTTTGATCGTTTCAGAATTGTACGTCACCTGTGAGCCGAACCGCCCTGTCCCGTCGCCCAGCAGCAGCGCTAGGCTGGTGGAATAAGATGTCCCGCCATCGGGGATTGAAAGCAGCAGGGCCAAGTCCGTATTCCCGTCGCCATTGAAGTCACTTAAAGCGCTGGATAACGGAACGCCCGTCAGAGCAGATGTGACTGGTGGTCTAAAACTGCCGACCCCGTCACCTGGGAAGACTCTGATTTCCTGAGAAAAGCTGCCGCGTGAAGTCACCAGATCAGGATTGCCATCATTATTTACATCGGCTACTCCAATCACCGAGGAACTTCCTCCAAGCGAAATCTGAAGAGGCGCACTGAAGTTCCCGCCCCCGCTGTTGAGCAGCACGGAAATTTCATACGGGTAGTTGACGACGGTCGAGTTGACAACAATCAGATCCGTCTTCCCGTCGCGATTCAAATCCGCGCTATAAAGCCTGAAAGGGTCGCTCCGGTCATTCGGATTGGGAACAGTGCTGATCTGTATTGGAGCATTGAAACCGCCCGCCCCGTTATTCATGAAGAATTGAACATAAGACGGAACTACATTGGCAACGGCAATGTCTGTCTTCCCGTCACCATTGAAGTCTCCCGTCGTCATCGCACGCGCCAGACCCGAAGCATCGAGGACAGCGGAGACAGAAAAACCGCCCCTGCCATCGCCGGAAAGGATCGTCAGCGGATTGCTGAGTGACTGCAAATTCTGCAAGGCCGCCAGATCAGGTTTGCCGTCACCGTTGAAATCAGCCGTAACTATCTGCGCCGGGCGCCCGCTGACCAGATAGCTTGACGTTCCGAATCTGGGTGAATCACAAGGGCTGGCGCTTTGCCAGACAACAAAGGTTTGCCCGGCCACCGTCAGGCGACCGCTGCGCGGCACGGTCGTGGGCGCGACCGTGAAATTCACCGTACCGTTGCCGCTGCCGCTCGCGCCGGAAGTGATGGTGATCCATTCGGAGCCTGTTACCACCTGAGCAGTCCAGGGACAGCGCGCGGTGGCGGTGACGGCGACCGCCCCGCTGCCCCCCGCTTTGTCAAAGCCCTGCTGTGCCGGGCTGATCGCGTAGCTGCACACCGTGGCGGCGAAATCCCCGGTCTGGTCCCCGCTGATGCTGCTGAAGCTGCGCGAAGGCGGTTCGAAGGAGAAGTTATCCTTTGCCGCCGTCACCGTGTAGCTCGCGCCGAGCGCCAGATTCGCAAACTGATAAAAACCGTTGCCGTCAGTTTGCGCCGTCGCTGACGACGCGCCGCCGAGCGTGACCGTGACGCCTGCTACCCCTTTCCCGTCCGCGCCGGTGACGCGACCGGCAATCGAAGGGAGCGAACTCACCGTCGTCGCCAAAGTCGTCTGGTTGTTGCTCGGGTCACCATCGGTTTCAGTCCCGCTGACTCGCCCGGTCAGACTGAGCTGGCCCGTCGCCGTCGGGGTGACCACGATCGAAACAGTCGCCGAAGCGTTCGCCGCCAGATTGCCGAGGCCGCACGTAATGGTTCCGCCGCTGTTCGTACAGGCCCCCTGGCTTGCCGCCGCCGAAACGAAATTCGCTCCGGCGGGAACCTGATGCGTGACTGTCACCCCGGTCGCCGGGGAAGGGCCGCGATTGGTCGCAGTCAGCGTCAACGTCAGGTTGTTGTTGACCATCACCGGGTTGCGCGAGCCCCCGCTGGCAATCGCGAGATCGGCTTCCACTCCCAGTTTGGTGACGAAGGCATCAACAACGCCGAAAGTTCCTGCAGCAATCGTTGGCTGCACTGCTTTCACGGTCGGAAAGTCATTCGACGAAGTGTTGCCTGTGACGTAAGCGTTGCCGTTGGAATCAACCGCGATGCCGTTGGCCGCGTCAGTGCTGATGCCGCCGAGGTAAGTCGAGTAAACCAGCGCCGACCCATCTGAGTTGATTCTGGTCACGAAGGCATCAGTGAGGCTTTGCGGAGTCTGATCTTTGTTCAGCTTGTCCTGCACCGCATCCCTGACGGGAAAATCCGGTGAACTGGTCGTGCCGGTGATGTAAGCGTTGCCGGCGGAATCAAGCGCCAGACCGTTCCCCCGGTCATCACGCTGCCCGCCGAGGTAAGTTGACCAGGCCAGCCCCGAACCGTCAGCTTTCAGTTTTGTCACGAAGGCGTCGAAAAAGGCCGTGTTTGTTCCTCCTCCGAAGGAGGCCTGAATCGGACTGAGCGTTGGGAAGTTGCCTGAGTTCGTGTAGCCGGTAAGGTAAGCTTCCCCGGCGTTGTTGACCGCGATCTCAAGCCCGACGTCGGTCAATGTGCCGCCGAGGTAAGATGACCAGACCAGGGCTGAGCCGGCGGGGTTGATCTTCGTGACAAAGACATCCGTGCCCCCGCCGCCCGAAGCCTGAAACGGGGTGGCGGTCGGGAAATTCGGCGAGCCGGTCGAGCCGACGACATACGCATTGCCACTCTTGTCAACGGCAATGCCGTTGGCCGAATCGCTGCCGCTGCCGCCAAGGTATGTCAGCCAGCTGATGGCCGAACCCGCCGCATTGAGTTTCGCCGCAAAAGCGTCGGAGCTGATGACCGTCCCGGCGTAAACATTCGCGGCCGGAGTGCGGTCAACGGCCAGCGCGGTGATCGCCAGATCGTTCAGGCCGGAATTGCTCTGCGCCCAGTTCGCGCCGCCGTCCGTGCTTTTATAGATCCCTGAAGAGGTCGCGGCATAAACCGTCGAAGAGGAGGCCGTCGAAACCGCCAGCGCGTTGACCTGCACGGGGACAGTATTGCCATTGAAGGTGATGCTCAGTCCGCTCTCACTGAGCGCCCAGTTCGCGCCGCCGTCAACCGATTTGAAGACGGTCCCGCCGCCGAAGGGGGGCGTCGCCAGGTAGAGGGTGGCTGGCGATAAAGGGTCAGCCACCAGCACCCGTGTGTCAGGCCCCCCGCCCGGGAAGCCTGAAATGTTCGGCAGCCCGGTATTGGCCGGATTCCAGTTCGAGCCGCCGTCCGTCGTCTTATACACGCCCCGATTGGTCCCGGCATAAACCGTGGCTGGATTGTTCCTGTCAATGACCAGCCGTCTGATGGTAATGCGCGTGCTTCCGCCGAAGGGAGAAACCAGTCCGTTATTGACCGCCGCCCAGCTTTCGCCGCCGTTGGTGGTTTTGAAGACGCCGGCTTCAGTCCCCGCGTAAAGCGTCGCCGGACTGGCCGGGTCAATCTGGGCCGTGTAAACAAAGCCCGGCCCGTTGAAAGTGATCCCACTGTTTTTGGACTCCCAGCTCGCGCCGCCGTTGGTGCTTTTCCAGAATCCGTTGAATGTCCCGGCGTAAAGCGTCGTCGGGTTGCCGGGGTCAACGGCGATGACGTAGGTCAGCTGAAAGCTCGGGTCGCTGCCGATCACCCCGAGTTTCGTCCAGTTGCTGCCGCCGTCAGTGCTTTTGAAACCGCCGCTGTTCGTGGCCGCATAGATCGTATTCTGGTTGCCCGGATCAATCGTCAGCCAGTTGACCTGCCCGCCACTGAGTCCCGCGCCAGTGGCCGTCCACAAGCCGCCGGCGTTGGTACTTCTGTAAGCGGCGCTGCCGACCTTCGCCGGCTGAATTCCGGTCGCCGGTAAATCGGTTGAATCGCTCTGCCCGCTCAGATAAACGCTGCCGGCGGAATCAATGGCCATCCCCCCGGCGAAATCAGAGCCGTTGCCGCCGAGGTAAGTTGAAAAGATGAGCGCCGAACCTGCCGGATTCAGCTTCGCCACAAAACCGTCAATCACGCCTTTCAGCGTTGATTGCACCACGCCCGGGGTGACCGGAAAATTGTCCGAGCTGGTGTCGCCGCTGACATAAGCGTTCCCGGCGTCGTCAACGGAAATCGAACGCGGCGTGTCTGTACTCCTGCCGCCGAGGTAAGTCGAATAAACCACCTGCTGGCCGTTGGGCGAAAGCTTCAGCACGAAGGCGTCGGTCAGCTGCGGACTCGCCAGCGAGGACTGAAGTGGACTGATCGTCGGGAAGTCGGTTGAGGCGGTCGTCCCGGTGACATACGCGCTGCCATTACTGTCAACCGCGATGGCCGTCCCGCTCTCCTGCCCCGTGCCGCCGAAATAAGTTGACCAGATCAGCACCGGGTCAATCACCAGCCGCCTGTGCCGGTCGTAGTTGCCGATTTTCAATTCGAGCTGATTGTTCGCGGCAAGGCGATACGAGCATGCGACTTCCCGACGCTGCCCACCAACCTCCTGCCAGGCCACCGGCCTGAGCAGCCTGAGCGTGCCGCCTTCGGTTTTGAGCAGCAGTGCGCCCTGCCCGTCAACTTCCATTGACTGCGCGCCGCTGAAAGCCAGCCTGATCCGGCGCGGGTCAGCGCCCGGGGCGACGACGAAATCATGCTCAAGCTGCTGCTGATTGCCGTACCAGACGAGGTCAATGCCGGGCCAGACGGCTTCGTACTTCACGCGGGCAAAATTCCTGACGCCCGTGCGCCACTGCTTCGCATCGCTGCCGATCAGGTAATGAGACCGGCTGCCCAGATCGTCCAGACCGGTGACGCGTGGCTGAGGGCTGGCATTGACGAGCTTCATTCGCACCACCGATTGCGGATTGCAGATTGCGGATTGCGGATTGTCAGCACCGGATGCAGGCCCGGCAGTCAGCGCATTCCGTGTCCCGCATTCCGAGCCCCGCAATCGCACGACCGCTTCATTGTCAGTCAGGAATAACCCGTAGCCGCTGCCGCGCGCGAGGTACCTGACCCGCGCATCGGTCTGTCCCTGATTGGCCTCAAAGCGCAGGGGCAGCCTGCCGAACGACTCGCCGAGGCGGGCCGGCGCGGCGTTCTGCCGGGCGGGCTTTACACTGGCCGTCTGCCTGCCCGGCCTGCTTTGGGCGGAAACGATTTTCTCTGACCGGAGGCGAAGACCCGAACCGGCCATCGCGACTGCCAGCATAATGGCAATCAGAGAAATGACGACACTGATCCTCGCGCGGGGGCTGAATAATTTCATGGCCTGATTCCCTTCGACTGCTGGAATGAACCTCATTTGGCATTGAACCTGAGCGTGTTGGCAGCTTTGCCGTCCACCGTCAGCCTGATGTCCACTTCGCCCCGCCCGCTGAGCGAGCGCGGGATGAGAACGTTGACCTGATCGAGCCCGTAGAAATTCGGCTGGATTCCGGCGTAAGTCACGGTCGCATCCTCACCGCCGAGTTTCACTGTTACGGCTGAGAGGTCGCTGCGCAGGCGAATCCCGGTGCCGAACAACACCAGGAAGACCTGCTCCGCCGGGTTGCTGAGGTCAACCGGCACGGCGACGAATTTCTTCTGCACGTCGTCATACCGCGCAATCGGCTCGTACACCTGCGTGTTGTCGGCCTTCACGCGCAGGGCCAGGGCCGCCGCCGGGCCGCCGCCCGAAGCGTCGGCCGCGAACAGCGAAGGCGCGACGCGGTCAATGCGCAACGACCCGGCCGCGACGACCCGGCCGTCGCGCTTCACCGTGACTATTCCGTCGCCATAAATTTCGTCGGACGGCGTAAATGGGACCGGCAGCAGGAAATTGATCTGCTGCGGCGAAACGAAGAAGAGCTGACACTGGCGGTCAACCGTGTTGCGCACGGTGATCAGCACCGACACCCCGTCGAGTTCGGAAGGCAGGACGCTCCCCGTCACCTCTTTCGTCGAAGTCGCCAGACCGGTGCCGAACAGCGCGACGATGCCGCCCGTGGCCACGGCCTGCGCGTTGTAGCTGGCCGCGGAAACGGGCGTCGCCTGACTTACGGCGCTGTAAAAGTTCAATTCCTTCGGCCGGTTGAGAATGACGTTGCGCGTGGGCGGGGAAATTGTCGCGCCTGATTTCGACGCTGTGACGGTGTAATTGAACCCGCCCGGCAGGTCGGCAAAAGAGTATTCACCAGCATTGCCGGTCGTGGTCGTCAGGTTGCTGTTGCCGCCGGCGAGCGCGATTGTCACCCCGCTCGTGGCGCCGCCGCTGCCGTCCGTCACTTTGCCGCTGAGCGTGAACTTCTCCCGCAGTCCGACGAAGTTCGCGGTCTTGTCCCCGTCGAGCGCGGTGTATCTGATCGACCTCGGGTCATACAAATCAGGTGTCGCATAGCTGAGCGGCGTAACAGTGTAATCAATTCCACCATACAGACCGGTGAAGGCGTAATTGCCGCCGCCATCGGTTTCCGCCGTGACACCCGAGCCGGAGTTTCCGAAAAGCAGTACGGTTACTCCGGCGATGCCGGTACCGGAAGCATCAGTGATGCGCCCGCTGATCGTCCGCGGTTCAAAGATGGCCGTGAAGTCTGCGCCCGCCTGATCAGACTGCAGATTGTCGTAAGTGCGACTTGGCGGTTCAAAACGATGTGTCGCACTGACAGGTGTGATTGTATAACTGCCGCCTCTCGGCAACCGGACGAACTGAAAAGTTTTTCCTTCATTGTCCGCATCAGCTTTCACCGATCCGGCGCGTGTGCCGCTGAGAGTGATGAAATCAGTGAAAATCCCGCCATTCTGCACGGTGACCTTGCCGGTGATAGTGTAGGTCAGATCGGAAGGCAATGGCGGAGTCGGTGTGTTCGTTGGTAAGGGCTGCCAGTCAGGAAAGAAATTGTAAAACTTGTTGTCAACGATCTTCACCAGGCCAGTGCCGTCGAAGTTGATCACATTCAACGTGTAGTTGCCCCCGACGAACACTATTTTTGTGCCATCGGGCGACCACGCCGGAGTCTGTGAGATCGACACGTTCAGCAGGCGCGTCAGACCACTGCCATCAACATTGATCAGATAAACATGGCTGGGGCCGGAAACCAGTAGTCTCGACCCATCCGGCGACCAGCGCGGAGCCGCGAATGGACGATTGATGTCAGTGCCATTCGTCAGCTTCCTCTGCTCACTGCAATCAGGATTCATCACGTACACGTTGCCGTCTCTGCTGTAGGCGATCTTCGACCCGTCAGGTGACCATTGCGGATCAGTGACTCTGTCCGGGCTGCCCGGCAATTTCGCAGCCCCGCTGCCGTCGCTGCTGGCAATGTAGATAAAGCTGCCCGAGCCCGAGTAAGCGATCTTCTTTCCATCCGGCGACCATGAAATGCGGCTGGTGCGCAGGCCGGGGTTGGTTGCTACCCTGATTTTGTTTGTCCCGTCGGCATTAATTACATAAATCGCATCACCAGAGCCTGAGTTGTTGTAAGCCTGATAAGCGATTTTCGATCCATCAGGCGACCAGGCCGGAACGTAGGCCTCATTGGCCGTAGCCTGAAGAAACTGTTCTCCCGTTCCATCGGGGCTGATGGTGTAAATGCCGGACGGCTGGGTGGAATTGGAAAAGGCCCGGTCGCTGGAGAATACAATCTTTCCATTCGCTTTTGGGCGAATCAGGTCAGTCGTTACGACAGTGACTGAAGCAGAAGAAGTATTGTTACCCTTATTCGGGTCCGAGGCGTCAGGCCCGATGGTGGCAGTGGTTGTGATTACCGTGCTGCCGGCCACCGAGTCGTTAACGGTTGCTGAGAATGACACTGATTTTGTTTCACCGACAGCCAGTGTACCGAAAGTAACTATCCGGTTGTTGCCTGCGCCACCGCAGGCCCCGCCTTCCGCATTACAGCTCACGAAGGTCGTTTCGGGTGGAAGCGTAAAGTTGAGTGTTACATCCGTTGTCGCAATCCCCGCAATATTATTGGCTGTCACCAGCCAGGTTATGCGGCTGCCCGGAGTAGCCCGGTCATAAGCCGTCGTGTTGCTGACCGACAAATCAGCAAAGCTGACCTGTGTCTGAACTGAAGCAGTGTTATTGATTTTGTCAGGGTCAGCCTCATTGGCTCTCACCTCAGCCATGTTGGTGATGGTGGTCTGTGCCGGTGGATTGATGACGATGGTAATAGTAGCTGTTGCACCGTTCGATAAACTGCCAAGATTGCACACCACTGGCCCGCTGCCATTACAACTACCCTGGCTGGCGGTAGTGGAAATCACCGTTGCTCCGGCTGGCAGTGTGTCCGAGACGGTCACACCGGTCGCATCAGTTTCACCGTTGTTTTTGACACTGATCGAATAAGTCAGCTTTCCACCCGCTACAACCGGATCGGGCGAATCGGTCATGGTGATGCTCAGGTCAGCCGCCGGGCCAAGTTTCGCGACAAACGCATCGCTGCCCTTGAACGTCTGCACCGGATTCACCGTCGGGAAGTTTGGCGAAGTAGTGTTGCCGACGACGTAAGCGTTACCGGCGCTATCAAACGCAATGCTATTGCCCTGATCATTGCCGAACCCGCCGAGGAAAGTTGAATAAAGCAGTTTCGAGCCCGCCGGATTGAGCTTCGTCACGAAGGCATCACCACCCGCGTATTGCTGCAGGGCGCTGACGGCGGGGAAGTCCTGAGATCCGGTCACCCCCGTGACGTAAGCGTTACCCGGCCCGTCAACCGCCAGCCCGAAGGCCTGGTCGCTGCCGATGCCTCCCAGATAGGTTGAATACTCAATCGCTGAATTGTCGGCTTTGATCTTCGTCACGAAGGCATCCAGAGTCCCGGACAGCGTGTTGTACAGCGGATTGACGGTCGGGAACTCGGGCGAGTTGGTCCACCCCGCCACGTAAACATTGCCCGATCCGTCGAGCGCGACGGCGTTCCCCTGATCCGGGAATGGCCCGCCCAGGAAGGTTGAGAATGAGAACGCCGACCCCGCAGCATTGACTTTGCTGACAAAGACGTCACTGATGCCGCCGAGCGCCGCCTGCAGCGGATTGACGGTCGGGAAGTTCGCTGAGGCAGTCTGACCGGTCACCCACGCATTGCCCGCACCGTCCACGGCGACGGCGCGCCCGAAGTCGTTTTCATCGCCGCCCGCGTACATCGAATAAGCCAGCGCCGAACCGGCCGCGTTGAGTTTCGTGACGAACGCGTCACTGCCCGCGCTCGCCGCGGCGTAAACCTTCGTCGCGCTGGCCGGGTCGGGCGCCACCATGACGATGTTGCGGGTCGTCAGGCCGCCATTACTGAGGCCCCAGTTCGCCCCGCCGTCCGTGCTTCTGAAGACGCCCTGAGGGGTTGACGCATAAATCGTCGAAGGCGTCACGGCATTGACCGCGAGTGAAGTCGGCACGAAACGGACGTTCCTGCTGCCGATCGTGATGGTCATCCCCGAATCACTTGCCTGCCAGCTTGTCCCGCCGTCAATTGATTTGAAAACAACCCCGCTGGATGTCCCCGCTCCCGCGTACAAGGTCGTCGGCGTCTTCGGGTCAACCACCACAGCCGTCGCTTGGAAGGAGCCGCCGAAAGGGTTAATCCCACTGTTGATGGCCAGCCAGGTGCCGCCGCCGTTGGTGGTTTTGAAGAGGCCGAACGACGTGGCCGCGTACAGGGTCGAAGGCGTTGTGGGATCAATAGCCAGTTGGGCGACGGTCGGGATGGCGCCTCCCCCGCCCGGCGTGCCTGAGAGTCCGTTGTTCGCCGGCGCCCAGCTGTCGCCCCCGTTGGTTGACTTGTAAACGCCGCTCGTCAACCCGACGTAAAGCGTCGCGGGGGTTATCGGGTCAATGACCAGCGAAAGAATTGCCGCCGATGGCAGACCGGTGCTTTTTGGTTCCAGAGTCGTGCCGCCATTGGCGCTTTTGTAAACCGCGCTGGCAGAGCCGAGATAAATCGTCGAAGTGTTTTTCGGATCAATTGCCAGACTGAACAGGCCGGGCTGCACGCCTGAAACCGGCGGCGTCGAACTCGCCAGCTGCCAGCCCGCACCGCCGTCGGTTGATTTGAACAGACTCGTCCCCGCGATGGCGTAAATGACCTGCGTGTTCGAGGGGTCAACTGTAACGGCACGGACGGAACTGACCGGCAGGCCGCTGCTGGTGCTGCCGCCGACGTTCCAGCTGGAGCCCCCGTCGGGGCTGCTGAACAGTGCGTTGCCGTGCCTCGAACTGATTGATCCCGCGGTCGGAAAGTTGGTCGAATCCGTCTGCCCGGTCAGGTAAGCATTGCCGCCGGAATCCAGTGCGATGCCGAACGCCTGATCGGTGTAATCGCCGCCGACGAAGGTCGAATAAGCCAGCGCGGAGCCGCCCGGATTGATCTTCGCGACGAAGGCGTCAAACGCCCCGCCGAGTGTTCGTTGATAAGCGCCGGCAGTAGTCGGGAAGTCAGTTGAGCTGGTCGCGCCGGTGATGAAGGCATTGCCCGCGGCGTCAACGGCAATCGAATTCGCGCTGTCGGACCCGCCGCCGCCCAGGTAGGTCGCATAAACGATCTGCGTCCCCGCCGGATTGAGCTTCAGCACAAAGGCGTCGGAGGCCGTCCCGGCCCCTTTGCCTTGCTGGATCGGGCCGGGTCCGGGGAAGTCCGTCGAAGTAGTGCTGCCCGCCAGATAAGCGTTGCCATCCTTGTCAACCGCGATGCCCAGGCCCTGCTCGGTGCCCGTGCCGCCGAGATACGTCGAATAAACCAGCACCGGGTCAATGACGAGTGATTTCCCCGGGTCGTAAGCGCCGAGTTCGAATTCAACCTGCTGCCGTTCGTCGAGCCGGTAATGACAAGCCACTTCCCGCCGCCGCCCGCCCTCTTCCTGCCACGCCGACGGTTTAAGCAGCCGCACGTCGCCGCCCGCTGTGCGCAGCACGAGCGCGCCCTGATCGTCAATATTCATCGTCTGCGAGCCGTCAACCGACAGCCTGATGCGCCGCGGGTCGGCTCCGGGCGCGAGGATGAAATCGTGTTCGAGCTGGCGCTGGTTGCCGTACCAGACCACATCAATTCCGGGCCAGGCGGATTCATATCTGACTCTGGCATAGCCCGGGACGTTCGTGCGCCAGTGCCGTGAGTCGCTGCCGGTCAGGTAATGGCTTCTGCCCGTCAGCTCTTCCAGACCCGCGACCTGCGGCCTCGTGTTCGAGCCGACCAGTTTCAGGCGCACCACGGATGATTGCGGGTTGCGGATCAGGGCCGGGGTGGTGGCGGACGTGATGAAAGATTCAGTTGCCTCCCCGGCAGGCGCCGCGCCTTCGGGCTTCTGCAACCGCAACACGGCTTCCTGCGGGGTCAGAAAGAGCGTATAGCCGCTGCCGCGTGAGATGAATCTGACGCGCGGGTCGGTCTGGCCACGGTTAGCTTCAAACTGCATCGGCAGCCTTCCGTAAGTCGGACCGACCTGCACGCCGGTGGCGGAATCGAACGGATTCAATGCGGGAAGAGCCGCCGCTACGGCTGGCCCGACCTGACGCGGCGCCGGGCCGGGCAGAAGATTGATTGTGGCCGAAACTGACGACGATGAATTCGGGCGCGGTGACCTGACGGCGAGTACCCAGGCTCCGGTCAGGGCGGTAGCAGTAATGAGCAGACCGGAGAGCAGCCTGGCGCAACGAGTCTTCATCTTTATCTCCTCCTGTTGATTCTTCCGGATCAGGTCGCTGACCTGACATGAGTTATTTGATCTTGGGTTCCGGCGGTATTCGCTGATCTGCCGTCAACGCTCAAACTGCAGCCTGCTTCGTCGGACCCGGTCAGATCAACCTGCACCCTGCAGGCGGCCCGAACATGCGTCCAGATACCTCCGGCCGCAGAGAAGAAGAGCGGGGCGTCCTGGAATGGACGCTCAGGCCGCGATTCTCCATAAACCGATCCCCGGGCGAGACCGGGAGATAGCCCTTACATTTTCCGAATCTGCTCTCTGAACCAGAGTGCGTGGATTATTGCGACAAAGGTCAGGGCCGAGTTCCTGACGATGACGGTAAAGTTCGCCACACCCACCGCAGGCTGATACGGGATGATGTTCGGGTGAGTAGAACTACTTACCCTGTTTTTGATCAGGCTACAACCGGAGCCGGTATCACTCCCTGTCACTTTATCCTGACAGGTCGGGTGTGCTGATTGAGGATCTTATTTACAACGCTGATTGGCAGTAAGGCTCGCTCGCTGCGGGAGGGAGTTTACGATTGCGGCCAGTAACACGTCAACGAAATAAATGTTGTTGCGGTGGCTGAGGAACAGTCTTGCGAAGCCCTGATCAGGCAGTGTTTCGCGGAAGAGATTTCCACCTGACCCCGGCTTCACCGGCGATACCCGAAGACTAAGCGCCGGGCTTCGGCGCGGTCAGGTCGAAGGCGACCACCTGCGACTGGAATCCGCAGCCTTTGTGCGAACCGTCGCAGAAAGGCTTGTTGCTGCTCTGGCCGCAACGGCACAGGAAGATGGCCTTCTTGTCGCCCAGTTCGTACTTCCCGCCGCTGCCGTCGTAAAGCTCGACTTCGCCCTCGACCTTGATCGAGCCGTTGTTGTTGATGATGATTTTTGCAGACATTCGACTCTCCTTCTGTGGCTTTGATGTAAGTGACGGATGACTCGGTCCCGGGCCACATCATAAGTTGACCCCGGCCTTTCGCTCAAGCAGGCAGCGCCGCAAGCAGCCGGTCTGTCTCTTCCCGCGTGTTGTAAAAGTGCGGCGAGATGCGCAGGCGGCCGAGGCGCGGCGTCGTGATGATCTTCTGTTCGTTGAGCAGATTATATAAATGGTCGGCTGAATATTTGTCGTGCTGACAGCAGATGATGGCCGAAGCCTCCCCGGCGCGGCGCGAGCTGACAACGCGGTAGCCGCGTTCCTGCAACCCCGCGCAGAGATAATCCGTCAGCCCGAGCAGATAACTTTCAATCTTCTCCGGCCCGACGCGGAGCATCAGCTCAATCGCCGCGCCGAGGCCGAAGACGCCCGCGCTGTTGAGCGAGCCCGGCTCGAACCGCTTCGCGCTATCGGCACAGCCCTGATCGTAATTCTCATAATCGTTCGGATCTTTCACCGAGAGCCAGCCGACGACCGTCGGTTTCACGCGCCGCATCGCCCGCTCGGAAACGTAAAAGAGCGCGACGCCGTCGGGGCCGAGCAGAAACTTGTGAGCATCAGCCGAAAGCGCATCAATGCAATCGCGCTCGACATCAAGCCGGAGCGCGCCGAGCCCCTGAATCGCGTCCACGACGAAGAGGACATCCCGCTCGCGGCAGTAACGCCCGATGGCCGTCAGGTCGTTGCGAAAGCCGCTCGCGAATTCGACGAAGCTGAGCGCGACAACCCGCGTGCGGTCGTCAATCAGGCCGAGAATCTCTTCAGTCTCGAGCCGCCCGTCGCGCTCTTTCGCCCGCCGCACTTCCACGCCGTATGCCTGCCTGAGCCGCATCCAGGGCTGCACGTTCGCGGGGAATTCGCAATCGGCGCTCACCACGTTGTCACCCGCGCGCCAGTCAACTCCGTTGGCGATCATCGCCAGCCCCGAAGAAGTGTTGGGCGCAAATGCGATCTCGCGCGGCTGCGCGTTGATCAGGCGCGCGGAAAGCTCGCGAACGCGCCTGACCGCCGCACCCCACTCCTGCCAGTTCACAAGGCTTTGTTCACGCAGGCTGCTGATGTGTTGCTCCATCGCTTCGTAAACGGGTTGCGGCAGCGGCGCGACGGCGGCGTGGTTGAGGTAGACGTAGTTTTTTGTGATCGGGAAAAGATCGCGAATTTCTTCGTTCATAAGGTCAACAGGCGAAAAGCAATTGACTCCCAGTCAATAGATCTCACCGGGGTTGAATTTCGATAACTTCAACAGGTAAAGGCAGGCCTCACGGTAACCGCCGCTTTCGGGTGACCAGCGATTAACCAAGTGATAGCGGTTTTCTCTGATACCTTCAAGAATCCACTCCGCCCCATCATTCCCCAAGGCGTCATCTTTCGTCGCGAGTTTCCAGTAACATATGGCTCCAAGCTGGCGAACAAATTCATCCCACTCGCTTTGTGTGATGTGATGAAGCAGATGCCTCCCCTCGCCGCGAGGGTTACAATCGCGGTGAGCAAGAGAAAGAGAGAGGAGGCACCATGCCGATCTATTGTGGCGTTGATTTTCACTCACGGCA
>Ga0070741_10009830_pt1 | contig 18347 bp, 10 predicted proteins | sample Coa_R1_4_FD_66440 | JGI IMG/M metagenome (GOLD analysis project Ga0070741, IMG submission 66440) | Surface soil microbial communities from Centralia Pennsylvania, which are recovering from an underground coalmine fire - Coalmine... | ecosystem: Environmental > Terrestrial > Soil > Unclassified ...
GCGCACGAGCTCGTCGGGACCGTGCGCTGGTCCGATGCGCTGTTCGGCTATCGGCTCAATTCGCCGCGAGCGGATCTGAGCTTCGATCGCCGTGACAGCGCAGGCGCGATGCCGAAAGCGGTCGTGAATACCGACGGTTTCAACTGGGGTGACGATCGGCCGCCGCGCATACCGTGGACCGACACCGTGATCTACGAAGCGCACGTGCGCGGCGTCAGCATGCGGCGACGCGGTGTACGCAGCTATCAGCGCGGGACGCTCTCGGCGCTCGCCGAACCGAAGTTCATCGATCATTTGAAACGTCTGGGCGTGACCACGATCGAGCTACTGCCGATCCACGCGTTCCTGCAGGACCGTTTCCTGATCGAACGCGGTTTGTCGAATTATTGGGGCTACAACACGCTGGCCTACCTCGCGCCCGAACCGCGCTACCTGGCCACGGGCAGCCCGAACGAGTTTCGCGCGAGCGTGCGGCGCCTGCACGCCGCAGGCATCGAGGTCATCCTCGACGTCGTCTACAACCACACCTGCGAAGGCAGCGAGCTCGGGCCCACGCTCTCGCTGCGCGGCTTCGACAACCTGTCGTACTACCGGCTGCTTCCGGACAAACCGCGTTACCACATCAACGACACGGGCTGCGGGAATACGCTCAACACGTCGCATCCGCGCGTGGTGCAGCTCGTCATGGATTCGCTGCGGCACTGGGCCCTCTCGTACCACGTCGACGGCTTCCGCTTCGATCTCGGCGTGACCTTGGGTCGCGGGCCGAACGGCTTCGACAGCGCCTGCGGCTTCTTCGATGCGTTGATGCAGGATCCCGTCCTGTCGCGCCTGAAACTCATCGCGGAGCCTTGGGACGTCGGGCTCGGCGGTTATCAACTCGGCGCGTTTCCACCGGGCTTCGCCGAATGGAACGACCGCTTCCGCGACACCGTGCGCCGCTATTGGCGCGGCGACAAGGGACAGCGCGGCGAGCTCGCCGGGCGCTTGTCCGGCAGCGGCGAGATCTTCCATCACCACCATCGCCGGCCGTGGTCGTCCATCAATTACTTGACGGCCCACGACGGTTTCACGCTCGAAGACGTCGTCTCGTACGAACGCCGCCACAACGAGGCGAACGGCGACAACAACAACGACGGACACGGCGAGAATTTCAGCGCCAACTGGGGTGTCGAAGGCGGCACCGAAGACGCCGGCATTCTCGACACCCGCGCGCGCGTCAAGCGGTCGATGCTCGCCACGCTCATGCTCGCCCAAGGCACGCCGATGCTGCTCGCGGGCGACGAGTTCGGCCAGAGCCAGGGCGGCAACAACAACGCCTACTGCCAGGACAACGAGCTCGCGTGGCTCGACTGGAGCCGTCTCGAACGCGAGCCGAATCGTATACTTTTTGCATTCCTGCAGCGCCTCGTCGCGCTGCGCCGCAAGCATGCCGTGCTGCGCAGCGGCCGGTTCCTCGAAGGCAATCGCGAGCTTGCACCAGGCGTCGGCGAGATCGGCTGGTTCGATGTCGGCGGCCAAGGCATGAGCGATGCGGCATGGCGCGACGCCGATGCGCAGCCGCTCGCGTTGCGCCGTGCCGCGCACGACGGGCACGATGTCGCGATGCTGCTGTTGTTGCTGAACGGCGGCGGCGGCGACGTCGAATTCGCGTTGCCCCCGCCCGCGTGCGCGTGGACATTGCTGCTCGACAGCGCCGATCCCGCCGCTCAAGAACACGCCATCGAGGGAGATCGCGTGCACGTCTCCGCACACGCCCTGCTACTGCTCGGAGCGCGCCTCGCGGCCGGGGCTGCAGCATGAACCGGTTCGGTTTCGACTACGGTTTCGGCGCGCAATCCACTGCCGACGGCGCGATCCGCTTCCGGCTCTGGGCGCCCGACCTGCAGGCCGTCCAGCTGGAACGCGATGGCGTCGGCTGTACGCCGATGCGCTCGGCGGGAGACGGCTGGTTCGAGACTGCGCTCGAGGTGCCGGCGGGCACGCGCTACCGCTATCGACTCGGCGCCTCCGACGGCCAGGTCGTGCCCGACATCGGCGCGCGCGCGCAAATCGGCGGCGCACTCGGCTGGAGCGTCGTCGTCGATCCGCTGAGCTACGCCTGGCGGCATCCCGAATGGGCGGGCCGCCCGTGGCACGAAGCGATCGTCGAGGAGATCCATGCCGGACTGCTCGACGGCTTCGACGGCGTACGCGCGCGTCTGCCGGCGCTCGCGGAAACCGGCATCAGCGCGATCGAGCTCATGCCGGTCGCCGAATTTCCCGGCCCGCGCAATTGGGGCTACGACGGTGTGCTGCCGTTTGCGCCCGACGCGGCATATGGCGGCCCGGAGGCGCTCAAGCGACTCGTCGACGCCGCACACGGCCTCGGGCTCATGGTACTTTTGGACGTTGTATACAATCACTTCGGCCCGGACGGCAACTACCTTCCGAAGTACGCCTCCGCATTCTTCCGCACTGACGCGCAGACGCCGTGGGGACCGGCGATCGACGTCACGCGGCCGGAGGTCGGCGCGTTCTTTCTCGCCAACGCTCGCTACTGGCTCGAGGAATACCGCTGCGACGGTCTGCGCTTCGACGCGGCGCACGCGATCCTCGACCAAGGCTGGCTCGCCTCGCTGGCCGCCGGGATACGCGACGGCGCGAGCGGCCGCCGCGTGCATCTCGTGCTCGAGCACGAAGGCAACGCCGCAGGCCTGCTCGAGCGCGGCTTCGATGCGCAGTGGAACGACGATTTCCACCACGCGCTGCATGTGCTGCTGACCGGCGAAAGCGAGGGCTACTATGCCGATTTCGCGGAAGCGGCGATCGAGAAGCTCGCACGCGCGTGGCGCGAAGGCTTTGCGTGGCAAGGCGAGCCTTCGCCCTACCGCGGCGGTGCGCCGCGCGGCGAACCCGCAGCGCACCTGCCGCCGACCGCATTCGTCGCGTTCCTGCAGAATCACGACCAGATCGGCAACCGCGCGTTCGGCGAGAGGCTCCTCGCGCTGGCGCCGGACGGGTATGCCGCAGCGCTCGCCTTCCTGCTGCTCTCGCCGCAGATCCCCATGCTGTTCATGGGCGAGGAATACGGCGAGGCGCGTCCATTTCTATACTTTTCCGCCTACCAAGGCGACCTCGCCGTCGCGGTGCGCGAAGGACGCCGACGCGAATTCGCGGATTTTCCCGAGTTCGCCGACGGCAAGCAGCGCGCGCGCATCCCGGATCCGAACGATCCCGCCACGTTCACGGCCTCCCGCCCCGAGCCGCTGTCCGGTGGCCCGGCGCGTGCGCGCGTCGCCGAGCTCATCGCCTTGCGCAGGCGCGAGATCGTGCCCTGGCTCGACCGTTCCGGCGGGCGCAGCACCGAGGTCGTCGCGGAAAAGGCCCTGCGCGCGAGTTGGCGCCGCGAGGACGGACGCGTGCTGCATCTTCATCTCAATCTCGGTGCCGAATCCGTCGTCGCTCCCGCGATGAGCGGCGAGCCGCTCTATGCGAGCCCCGATGCCGCCGCCGTCTCGTTGGCACAAGGTCGGCTGGCGCCGATGAGCTTCGTGGCCTGTCTCGCGTGACGATGCCGACACGCGACCGCGAGCTCGAAGCGATGGCGGCGAAAGCGGGCCTGCTCGTGGACTGGCAAGACGCGTTCGGCCGCCGCCGGCGTGTCTCGCCCGAAACGTTGCGCGCGCTGCTCGACAGCATCGCCGTCGATCCCGCCGAAGCGCGAATGAATAGCGAAGCCGTGCCTGCGCTGGTCACCGCCGATGCCGCAAAACCCGTCCTCGACCTGCCGTTGCGGCTCGCGCGCAAGGCACGCCGCGCACGCATCGCGCTCGAATTCGGTGGCATGCGCGAATGTCCAGCGGCGATCGACGCGCGCGGCCAGGTGCGGCTCGGCATCGCGCTTCCACCCGGCTATCACCGGCTCGAACTCGGGGGCGCACAGCTGCAGCTCGCGGCGGCGCCCGCACGCTGTTTCACGATCGCCGACGCGACCGCCGAGACGCGACCGCGCGCGTTCGGAATCGCCGCACAGATCTATTCGCTGCGCCGCGAGGGCGAGCTCGGCTGCGGCGACTTCGGCGCGCTCGCCGAGTTCGCTTCCGCGGCTGCGGAACGCGGTGCCGCCGCGCTCGCGATCAGCCCGGTGCACGCGATGTTCGCAGCAGATCCGGACAAATACAGTCCGTACAGCCCGTCGAACCGCTGCTTTCTCAACACGCTCTACGCCGATCCCGCGTGTCTGGCCGGCGGAGCGGAAATCGCCCGCATCGTGCGTGCCGGCGGGTTCGCAGGCGAAGCTGCGGCTCTGGCGCGCGCGCGCTACATCGACTGGCCGCGCACGGCCGCGCTGCGACGGCATGTTTTCGAACGTCTGTTCGCGCGTTTTCTCGCGGGCGACTTCGCAGGCGCAGCCGATTTCGCTCTGTTCCGCCGCGACGGCGGCAACGCCCTCGCGCATCACGCCTGCTTCGAGGCGCTGCAGGAGACGCTTGCCGCCTCCCGCGCATCCGCACGCATGACCTCGCGCTTCGCGGACGCCTCCGCGCCGGGCGCGCTTGCGTTCGCCCGTGCCAACGCCGAACGCATCGGGTTCCACGCGTTCATGCAATGGTGCGCTGCGCGCGGCTTGGCGTCGGCGCAGGCCGCCGCGCGCGCGCGCGGCATGCCGATCGGGCTCATCGCGGATCTCGCCGTCGGCGTCGATCCGGCCGGCAGCGAGTGTTGGAGCACGCGCCACGACATGCTGGCGCGCGTGTCGATCGGCGCGCCGCCCGATGCGCTCAACGCGGTGGGCCAGAACTGGGGCTTGACGACATTCTCCCCTATTCCACTTGTACACAATGGCTACGCGCCGTTCCTGAGCATGCTGCGCGCCGCCATGCGCCACGCCGGCGGCGTGCGCCTGGACCACGTCATGTCGCTCACCAGGCTCTGGCTCATTCCCTCCGGTGCGCGCCCGACGGAGGGCGGATACCTGCGTTTTCCGACGGATGCCCTGTTGCGACTCGTCGCGCTCGAATCGTGGCGGCACCGCGCGATCGTGATCGGCGAAGATTTGGGCACGGTTCCCGCCGAGTGCCGCGAACGGCTCGCGCGCGCCGGCATTCTCGGCCTCGACGTGCTCGCGTTCATGCGCAACGCGCGCGGATTCCTGCCGCCGCGCCGCTGGCGCCGGGATGCAGTCGCCATGACTTCGACGCACGATATCGCACCGGTCGCCGGCTGGTGGCGTGCGCGCGACCTCGATTGGCGGCGGCGGCTCCGCTTGTTCGGCGAGATCGGCGAAGCCGACGAGCGCGCCGCACGCGTCTCGGCACGCGAGGAACTTGCGCAGAGCTGGGCGGATTCCGCAAGCACTCGCGTGTCGGCGCGTTCGCCGCTGCCGCGCGTCGTCGACGCTGCGATCCATGCCGTCGGCATCACGCCGGCACCGCTCGCCGTCTTGCCGGTCGAGGATCTCGTCGGCGCCGTCGAGCAGCCGAACCTACCCGGCACGATCGCCGAGCATCCGAACTGGCGCCGACGCTACCGCGCCGGCGCGCAGGTGCTGCTGTCCGCGCCGCGCGTCGCCGCGCGCATCCGCCGGTTGGCGCGCGCACGAAGGAGATCGTCGTGAGTCCGCGCGCGACGGTGCGCCTGCAATTGACGCGCGACTTCGATTTCGACGCCGCGCGCGCGTGCGTGGACTACTACGCGGCGCTCGGGGTCAGTCACTACTACCTTTCGCCCGTATTCCGCGCGCGGCCGGGCTCGACGCATGGCTACGACACGGTCGACTTCGCGCGGATCAGCGGCGAGCTCGGCGGTGCGGACGGCCTCGCCAGGCTCGCCGAAGCGCTGCGTGCGCGCAGCATGGGCATCGTCCTCGACCTCGTGCCGAACCACATGGGAGTGGCGAGCAACGAGAACGCGTGGTGGAACGACGTGCTCGCACACGGTCGCGGCAGCGACTACGCCGGGCATTTCGACATCGACTGGACGCCCGAGAATCGCGCGCTGCACGGCAAGGTCCTGCTGCCGTTCCTCGGCAAGCCCTATGCCGAGGCGCTCGCGGACGCCGAAATCGCGATCGTCGACGAGGGCGATCGCGGCCTCCGCGTGGGGTATCACGACTGGCGCTGGCCGCTCGCGCCGGCATCGCTCGAGGGCCTGCCTCGCGATCCTGCGGCGTACGACGCGCACACGCCGGATGGTCGTGACCGGCTGCATCGCTTGCTCGAGCGTCAACATTACCGGCTCGACGACTGGCGCACGGCGCCCGGAACCATCAATTGGCGGCGCTTCTTCGACATCACGGAGCTCGCCGCGCTGCGCATGGACGACCCACGCGTATTCGCCGATGTCCACAAAGAAATTTTTGCGCTTTTTTCGGCGGGCGCCATCGACGGCGTGCGCGTGGACCATGTCGACGGTCTCGCTTTCCCGCTCGACTACTGCCGGCGCTTGCGCGAAGAACTCGATGCGCGTCGGCCCGCCGACGCCGAAGCGCCCGCATACGTCGTCGTCGAGAAGGTGTTCGCCGCCCACGAGCCGCAGCGCGATTGGGGTGTCGCCGGCACCACGGGCTACGACTTCATGGATCAGGTGGGCGGTCTTTTGCACAATCCTGCGGGACTCGGCGCGCTCGACGTGCTCTGGCGCCGAATCAGCGGGCGCCCGTGGGAATTCCGCGGCGCCGTCGCGTCGGCGCGCCGGCAGGTGCTCGCCGAATACTTCCCTGCGGATCTCGAGCGGGTCGCGCGCGCGTTCCATGCAGTGGCAGAGCGCGCTCCGCATTCGGGACATGTGACCTATGCCGCCCTGAAGCGCGCGCTCGTCGAGCTCGTCGTTGCGTTTCCGGTTTACCGTTGCTATGGCATGCCGGGCGCGCTGCCGCCCGAAGATTCGGCGATCCTCGCCGCCGCGCTCGAGCGCGCCGTGCGCGAGCTCGACGCGGCCGACTACGATGCGCTCGATTTCCTCGCGCGCTGCCTGCGCGATGCGCTCGACCCCGTGTCCGATGCGCAGCGCGAGGCAGCCGTGCGCTTCCAGCAGCTGACGGCGCCGATCGCGGCCAAGGCCATCGAAGACACGGTTTTCTACCGCGAAACCCGCTTGCTCTCGCGCAACGAGGTCGGCTCCGATCCGAACGTCTTCGCAATCGACATCGACGAATTCCACGCCGCCTGCGCCGTGCGGGGCCGGCGGTTTCCGCATGGCCTCACGGCAACCGCCACGCACGACCACAAGCGCGGCGAAGACGCGCGCGCTAGGCTCGCGGTGCTCAGCGACGCGGCCGACGCGTGGAGCGAAGCCGTGTCGCGCTGGATGGCGCTCAACGCGCGCCATCGCCGTGTCGTCGGCAGCGGGATCGGCGCACCCGATGCGCTCGACGAATTCACGCTCTACCAGACGCTCGTCGGCGCCTGGCCGTTCCAACCGATGGACGATGCCGCGCATCGTGCGTTCGCCGAGCGGATCGCCCGCTGGTGGCGCAAGGCGCTTCGCGAGGGCAAGCGCCATTCGAGCTGGATCGCCCCGAATACGGCCTACGAAGAGGGCTGCATGGAGTTTCTCGGCGCAATCCTCGAACGCGGAACGCAAAATCCCTTTGTGGAAGATGCGGCAAATTTCATCGACCGCATCGCTGCGGCCGGCGCCATCAACGGGTTGGTGCAGACCTTTCTCCGCCTCGCCACACCGGGCGTACCCGATCTGTATCAGGGCTGCGAATTCTGGGATTTGAGCCTCGTCGATCCCGACAATCGTCGCCCGGTCGACTACGCCGCGCGAGCGGCCGCGCTCGCGCAGGACGCTTCGCTCGCCGATCTCGTCGCCGGCTGGCGCGACGGGCGCATCAAGCAGCGGCTCATCGCGACGGTCTTGCGCCACCGCGCCGCACATCCGCTGCTTTACGCGAGCGGCGACTACGTTCCTCTGGCGGTGACGGGCGAGCGTACCGCGCACCTCATCGCGTTCGAACGCCGCAGCGACACCGGGCGTCTACTCTGTCTCGCAGCGCGTTGGCCGCTTTCGCTCGCGGGCGGCGCGCTCGCGGCACCGGTGTTCGATCCCGGCATTTGGGGCGACACGACCCTCGAACTGCCGCACGAGGGCGACTACGTCGATGTGTTACGCGGCGGCATGCAGCGCTTGGGTACAACGACACGAGTCAGCGACGTGCTGCGATCGTTCCCCGTCGCGCTCGGATTCGCGGAGAACTGACCGCGAGCGCTCAGCCGCCGCTCGAACGGCGGGCTTCGTATGCCTTGAGGTGCGTGTAGGCGAGTTCGAGGATCGAACGCGGGACCCCTGCGCCGCGCCGGGCGATCAAATCGCCGACGATGTGGTCCGCCTCGATGCGCCCGCCGCGTTCGAGATCACGCAGCATGGACGCCGTCAGCGAGGACTTCGGCTGCGACAACATCGTCAGCGCCTTCTCGGCGAACGCCGCACGTGGCGCGTGCCCGTGCGCGCCGGCGATGGCTGCGCATTCGTCGAAGAGTCCGCGCATCGTCGCGTCCCCGCCGGGCGCCGCGACGATCTCGCCGATCGACGCCCGCATGAGACACGTGCCGGCCGCAAGCGCGGCGAGAAAAGTCCACTTTTCCCACATGTCCTGCGCGATGTGTTCGCTGAGGCGCGCATCGAAACCCGCGCCGCTCAGCGCCGCGTCGACGCGCTGGACGCGTTCCGACGTGCCCCCGTCGCGCTCGCCGTAAGCGATTCCGTGGACGTTGTTGAGGTGCAGGATCGTGCCGTCGTCGTCGACGGTCGCCGCAATCACGCACTGACCGCCGAGTACGCGCGCATGCCCGAAGCGGGCGTCGAGCGCATCGAGATGGCGCATGCCGTTGAGGACGGGCAGGATCATCGAATCCGTTCCCATTGCCGGCGCGAACGACGCCATAGCGCCGTCGAGATCGTAGGCCTTGCAGCTCAGCAATACGAGGTCGTACGGCTCGGCGAGCCCCTCGGCCAACACGGTTTTCGGTGACGCCAGGTTCACGTCGCCGTGCGGGCTTCGGATGCGCAGACCCGAAGCGGCGAGCTGCTCCGCACGGCGCGCGCGCACGAGAAACGTCACGTCCCGGCCCGCCGCAGCGAGGCGCCCGCCGAAGTAACCTCCCGTTGCGCCCGCTCCGACGACGAGTATCCGCATGATCAGCTCCTTGCCTTCGCCCGGATAGTAGCGCAGATCGAACCGCGAGCATCTCGCGTCCGGTCCGTTTCATGGATCCCTTCGTACGGTCTAGGCGGGCTCGGGAGCGGCGGTTATGATGTCGTGCGCTCGCCAGCGCCCTCAAGGAGTACGCCCCATGACAGCGAGTCTGCCCGTCGGTGTGGCCATCGCGGCGAAGATGCATCCGCGTTTCGACGAGATACTGACGCACGACGCACTCGCGTTCGTAGCGAGGCTGCATCGCGCATTCGAACCGAAGCGGCGCGAGCTGCTGCAGGCGCGTGTCGCGCGGCAGGCGCGCATCGACGCCGGCGAAATGCCAGATTTCTTGCCCGAAACCAAGGCCGTGCGCGACGCAGACTGGAAGATCGCTCCGCTGCCGAAAGCGCTCGAATGCCGGCGCGTCGAGATCACGGGGCCCGTCGAACGCAAGATGATCATCAACGCGTTCAACTCGGGCGCCGACTCGTACATGACCGATTTCGAGGACTCCAACAGTCCGAACTGGTTCAATCAGATCCAGGGCCAGGTCAACGTGAAAGATGCGATCCGCCGCGAGATCACGTTCACGAACGAAGCCGGAAAAGTATACAAGCTCAACGACAAGATCGCCGTGCTGCAGATCCGCCCGCGCGGCTGGCACCTGGACGAGAAGCACGTCACGGTCGACGGACAGCGCGTCTCCGGCGGCCTGTTCGATTTCGCGCTCGCGTTCTTCCACAATGCCAAGGAACAGCTCGCGCGCGGCGCCGGCCCGTACTACTACTTGCCGAAGCTCGAAAACCATCGTGAAGCCCGGCTTTGGAACGACATTTTCGTGCTCGCGCAGGAAGAGCTCGGGCTGCCGCTCGGTACGATCAAGGCCACCGTGCTGCTCGAAACGATACTCGCCACGTTCGAGATGGACGAGATCCTCTACGAACTGCGCGAGCACTCCGCCGGTCTCAACGCGGGGCGCTGGGACTACATCTTCAGCGCCATCAAGAAATTCAAGAACAAGCCGGGGTTCTGCCTTGCGAACCGTGGGCTCATCAACATGGAAGTGCCGTTCATGCGCGCGTATGCGCTCGCGCTCGTGAAGACGTGCCATCGGCGCGGCGCGCCGGCAATCGGCGGGATGGCGGCGCTGATTCCGATCAAGAACGATGCCGCCGCAAACGAGAAGGCACTCGCCGGCGTACGCCACGACAAGCGCCGCGACGCCAACGACGGCTTCGACGGCGGCTGGATCGCTCATCCGGGCCTCGTCGACATCGCCATGGAAGAATTCACGCGCGTGCTCGGCGATCGGCCGAACCAATGGGACAAGCAACGCGACGAAAGCTTCAAAGCCGCCGATTTCCTCAATTTCGTGCCCGAGCAACCGATCACCGAAGCGGGCCTGCGCAACAACATTAACGTCGGCATCCACTATCTCGGCAGCTGGCTCGCCGGCAACGGCTGCGTGCCGATCCACAACCTCATGGAAGACGCGGCGACCGCCGAGATCTCACGCTCTCAGGTCTGGCAGTGGGTCGTGAGCTCCAAGGGCGTGCTCGACGATGGCCGCAAGGTCGACGCAGCCCTCGTGCGCTCGCTGATCCCGCAGGAGCTCGAAAAAGTGCGCAACGAAGCCGCGGCGCTCGGCGAGCCGCTCGGGACGTACGACCAGGCGGCGAAGATCTTCGAACACATGTCGCTCGCGAAGGAATTCCCGGAATTCCTGACACTGCCGTTGTACGAGGCGATGGAGTAGCTTCGGCTGTGCAGTAGGGCCGCTCCGTTCGAAAGGGGGATCGAAGCCTACTTCAGCGAAAGAACCATGTCGCTCACGGCCTTCGAAAACTCCTTCTTGGCCTGCACCGAGAACGGCGCCACTTGGGATCGGAACACCGACTCCTCTCCTCCAGCGCTTGCCGACATTCCCAGCTGCACGAACGCGAGTTCGCTCTGATACGTCGCGTATACTTTGGTTTGCAGGTCGCTAGGCAGTTTCGACGAAAACGTCAGCGTCGCGTTGTCCCTGCTCTTGATGTGAATGTATTCGGACGGCTGGACTTTCTCATCGCCGTTGGCAGCCTTGGCGATGAGGTATAGCGGACTCGACCCGCCTCTCGAGCCGATGGCCACCTTCGCTTCCGCCCTAGCGAACGAATCGAATCTGCCGAGATTGGCGAGGGTGGCTTTGATCGTAATCTTCTCGGGCTGCCGGGACGCCAATATCCGGTTCCATTCATCGACCGCTTTGATCATGATGTCCGCTTCTTTCTCGAAGCGAGGAGAAGCGTTTCGAAACGTCCTCGCGAGCGACTTGAAGCAGGAATGCGTAAACAATGTGCCGAACCCGTTGATCGCCTTGATTTCCCCCGTGGATTCGGCTTGTCCCAGAGGCGTTTTGAACGTCGGGAACATCAGGTAATAAATTCCGTCGATTTGTTCCAACGTGATCTCCGTATTCGGCGATTCGTCGCAATCCTTTCCGGGCGGCGGCAAGTTTGGATCCGATCGGTTGGCCATTCCGACGATTGCCTGGAACAATCCCGATGCGGTCAGCTCGGAATTTACCGCTTTGATCAGCGCTGAGAGCTCCTCTGATCGGTTAGGTTTCTCATTGCCGTTCTCATAAGAGTCGAGCAGGTTCGCCCACGAGGCGGATACTTTCGCCCACTGACGATAGTGGTACGTGAAACGCAGCGCCGGCTTTACGGCGTCGGCAATTTCCCGCGTGCTATAGGTGTGGTGTCCATCAACATCGTTGAGCATCCCGGAGTCCCTCACGATGTTGAAGCGCTCGGACTCGTCAGCCGTCAACGTGACGTCTTCGTCCGCATTGCTGAGGCTTTTTAGCGCATCGTTCACTTGCGCTATCGACAGGTCTCGATCCTTGTATTCGGTCGGTATGGGCGGCAGGCCGAATTCGACGCTTTGGATGTGCAGAGACAGGACATCCTGCGGGATCGTGCTTTCCTCGAACCGATGCCCGATTACGCCCGCCGCTTCCGCACTCACCCAGAGCAAACCCGCCGTCGCCAGTGGAAGGAGCGCGGTTCTTGCCTGGCTTCCGCCAATGAGCCACGCACGGACGCGCGGGATCGATGCGACGACGACCACACAGACCATCGCAGCTACAGCAATCAACAGATATGACGAAGAAACGGACATAGTTCCCCCTGGATGATGTCGTCGAGGCGCAGCAAGGCAGCCGGGCGATCGCCGAATCCCGGCGGCCATGCGGTTCAGTGAAAAACGAATGCCGCTCGACGGCTGCGCAGCGCGATCTACGTGAGCATCAAGCGGTGTTGCGACAATTCGATCGGGATTCCCCGGTGCGGCTCCGCACCCTCCGAGAAGCAGCTATAACATCAAGCGCTGTGGAAATGTACTGTCAGCATTTCCAGGTACACGTCGTCAGATGAGGGTCATCGCGCCGCCGCTTTCGGCGTCCGGCTCGCACTCGTATCGACACCGCTGTCCGCCACGGAGCGTATCTCCGCATCCACCCATTCGATCCAATGCCTGACCGGCACCTCGCTGTGCGGTTCGAGATGCGCAAGACAGCCGATGTTCGCCGACAATATCATCTGCGGCGCATTGCGAGTGAGATTGTCCAGCTTGCGGCGACGGAGTTCGCGAGAGAGCTTCGGCTGCAGCAACGCGTACGTCCCGGCGGCGCCGCAGCACAAGTGCGCATCGGCGACCGGAACGACTTCGGCGCCCAGCGTAACGAGCAGCCCTTCGACGGCGCCGCGCAGTTTCTGCGTGTGCTGCAAGGTGCACGGCGGGTGGAACGCGATGCGGGACGCCGCCGCCCGGCCGCGTAGCGCCGCCAGTTGCCGTGCATGCGGCGCGAGGAATTCGGCGAGATCGCGCGCCGCGTTCGAGATGCGCGCTGCTTTTTCCGCATAGGCGGCATCGCCGGCGAGCAGACGCGCGTAGTCCTTGATCATCGCGCCGCAGCCGGACGCGTTGACCACGATCGCTTCCGCACCGGCTTCGAGGTGCGTCCACCACGCGTCGATGTTGCGGCGCGCGGAGGCGCGCGCGCCCTCTTCGGCGCTGTTGTGGAATTCGATCGCGCCGCAGCAACCCGAGCCCTGCGCGACGACGGCTTCGATGCCGAGCGCGTCGAGCACGCGCGCGGTCGCGGCGTCGATCGCCGGCAGCAAGGCCGGCTGCACGCAGCCGCGCAGCAGCAGCACCTTCCGCGCATGCGTGCGTTGCGGCCACGCACCAGCGTCGCGCGAACGCGGAAGCTTGCCGCGCCATTGGCCCGGGAGCGCGGGCCGCAGCAGCCGTCCGACGCGCACGGCGATATCGAAAACCCGACGACGCAACAGCACGAAACGCAGCAACGAGCGCGCGATCCGTTCGCGCACGGGCCGCCGAACCCGCATTTCGGCATGCCGACGGCCGATCTCCACGAGCCGTCCGTAGCGCACGCCCGACGGACACGTCGTTTCGCAGTTCATGCAGCTCAGGCATCTGTCGAGGTGCACGAGCGTCGAGCGGCCGGGCGGCTGCCCTTCGAGCATCTGCTTGATCTGATAGATGCGCCCGCGCGGACCGTCGAGCTCGTCGCCGAGGACTTGATAGGTCGGACAGGTCGCGTTGCAAAATCCACAATGCACACAAGCGCGCAAAATGGAATCGGCTTCCGCACCGTCCGGCGTGTCTTTGATCCAATCGGCAAGATGCGTTTCCACGATTCAAAGACCTGCCACGAGACGACCGGGATTGAAAATGCCGCGCGGGTCGAATTCGCGTTTCAATCGCCGATGCAGCGTCAGCGCGGCGTCTGCGAGCGGATGGAACATCGTCGACGCGCGCGCACCGCGCCACTGCGCGGCCGTGCCGCCCAGCGCGGAAACCGCCGCACGAATGCGCTCGGCGGACTCGTCGCTCGCGACCCAGCGCAGCGCACCGGCCCATTCGACGAGCACGGGACCGGCGAATGCCGCATCGACGTGCGGCGCCGTCGAAGGCAGCGAGAGCCGCCAGAGCCGCCGCCCGCCTCCGAAGAACGCATGCGTCTGGTCGCGCAACGCGCTCCACCATGCGTCGGCTGCATCCTGCGCCATGGATTCGCCACCGACCACCTCGCGCGCCGCAGCGAGCGCGCTTCGCGCACCGGAGAGGCGCAGATACGCGGCACCTTCGTGCCAAGCGGTCGCGGAGACCGGCAGCGGCTGCGCGCTCCAGCGATTGAAGCGCTCGATCGCGGTCGGCAAGTCGAGCTCGAAAACGAGCGTCGTCTGCGCGCGCGGCCGCGGCAACACCTTGAGCGACACTTCGGCAATGAGGCCGAGGATGCCGAGCGAGCCGCAGAGCAGCCGCGAGACATCGAAACCCGCGACGTTCTTCATGACGCGGCCGCCGAACCGCAGGAGCTCTCCGCTCGCCGAGACGAGCGTCGCGCCGAGCGCGAAATCGCGCACGGCGCCGGCCGTTGCGCGGCGCGGCCCCGAAAGGCCCGCAGCGACGACTCCGCCCAGGGTCGGATCGCCGGCGAAGCGCGGCGGCTCGCAGGCGAGGCATTGGTCGCGCTCGGCGAGTGCGCGCTCGATCTCCGAAAGCGGCGTGCCGCAGCGCGCCGTGATGACGAGCTCCGAGGGCTCGTAGTCGACAATGCCGCGGTAGCGGCGCGTGTCGAGAATCTCGCCCGCGAGCGTCTCGCCATAAAAGTCCTTCGTGCCCGCGCCGCGTAGCCGCAGCGGGGTTTTCGTGCCATTCGCCGCGACGATGCGCTCGCGGAGCTCGCTCAGCGCAGCGTCCATCAGAACCGCGGCAGGTCGGCAAACGGCAAGGCACCGCCGTGCACGTGCATGCGTCCGTATTCGGCGCAGCGCGCGAGCGTCGGGATCGCCTTGCCGGGATTGAGCAATCCAGTATCGTCGAAGGCGCGCTTGACGGCGAAAAATGCGTCGCGCTCCCCCGAGCCGAACTGCACGCACATCGAGTTGATCTTCTCGATGCCGACCCCGTGCTCGCCGGTGATGGTGCCGCCTAGACGCACGCAGAGTTCGAGGATGTCCGCGCCGAAACGGTCGGCACGCTCCCATTCGCCAGGCAGGTTGGCATCGAAGAGGATCAAGGGGTGCAAGTTGCCGTCGCCGGCATGGAACACGTTCATGCAGCGCAATGTATATTTTTTCTCCATGTCTTCGATCGCGCGTAGCACCTGACCCAAATGCTTGCGCGGGATCGTGCCGTCCATGCAGTAGTAGTCGGGCGAAATGCGTCCGGCCGCCGGAAAGGCGTTCTTGCGGCCCGACCAGAAGCGCAGGCGTTCGGCTTCCGACTGCGACACCTGGCAGCGCGTCGCGCCGGCGCTTTTGAGCACGCGTTCGAGCTCGGCGGTTTCCTCGGCGACTTCGACGGGCGCACCGTCGGATTCGGCGAGCAGGATGGCCGCGGCAGCGACGTCGTAACCCGCTTGCACGAACGGTTCGACGGCAGCCGTCGCTTTGTGGTCCATCATCTCGAGACCCGCCGGAATGATGCCCGCGGCGATGATCGCCGCCACGGCGTCGCCCGCCTTTGCCACATCGTCGAAAGAAGCCATGACGACCTGCGCCAGCTGCGGCCTCGGCACCAGCTTGAGCAACACTTCGGTGACGACGAGCAAGAGGCCTTCCGAGCCGATCGCGAGGGCGAGCAGGTCGAGGCCGGGCGCATCGAGCGCGGCGCCGCCGAACGCAACGGGCGTACCGTCGATGAGGTACCCGCGCACGCCGAGCACGTTGTGCACGGTGAGGCCGTATTTGAGGCAGTGCACGCCGCCGGAATTCTCGGCGACGTTGCCGCCGATGCTGCACGCGATCTGCGACGACGGATCGGGAGCGTAGTAGAGCCCGTACGGAGCCGCGGCTTCCGACACGGCGAGATTGCGCACGCCGGGCTGCACGCGTGCGGTGCGCGCGAGCGGGTCGATCGCGAGAATCCGGTTGAGCTTGGCGAGCGAAAGCAGCACGCCGTCCGCGCACGGCATCGCGCCGCCCGAAAGGCCTGTCCCGGCACCTCGCGCCACGACCGGTACACCGAGCGCATGGCAGACGCGCAGCACGTCGCGCACTTCGTCTTCCGTCTCGGGCAGCGCGACGGCAAGCGGCAGCTGGCGGAATGCGGTGAGCCCGTCGCATTCGAACGGCGCGGTCTGCTCGCGCGCGACGAGCAGGTTCGCCGGAGCGAGAATGCGCGCGAGCTCGGCGAGCACGCGTTCGCCTCCTCGGGATACTGCGTCAACGGCGGCAGCATTCATGCGTCATCGGTAGTCGAGTCCGTGCCGATTCGCATTCTAGAACGCGCCGAGCCGGTTGTGAGACGCGCTCCACGTTTTTTCGCATTGACCCGGCAACAATCGCTGCTAGCCTCGTGAACGACAGCGGACGGCTCGCCCAGCGATGCCGCCCTTAGAAGGAATCGTCATGTCGATCGTTCGCTCGTGTCTGCTGCTCGTCGCCCTTTGCGCCGCGCCTTGCGTCGCCTCCGCGGATCCGCTCAAGCCCGTCGTACTCTATACGGACCTCGCCTCGGGCCCGAATTTCGGCGGCGAGAACGGGCTCGGCGCCTACGTGTCGGTGTTCGGCAAGAATTTCGGCAGCGATCCAAGTGCGATTAAGGTGACGATCGGCGGTGTCGAAGTCGCGAAATATCTCTATGTCGGCGCCTCGAAGGGGCGTGCGGACATTCAGGAAATCACAGTGCAGCTCGGCGCGTTGGCGAGCGTGCCCGTCGGCGCGGCGCAACCGGTCGTCGTGACCGTCGCCGGCGTCGCGTCGAATGCCAACGTCGCGTTCACGATCAACCCCGGGCACATCCTCTTCGTCGACAATGTGCGCGGCGACGATGCTTCGGCCGTGCCTGACGACATCGCGCATCCGTATCGTCACGTGCAAGTGGCCGATACGAGCCAGGCGGCCTACGGTGCGATGCATCCGGGCGACATCATCGTCATGCGCGGCACGGGCAAGGAGTGGACCGATCTCGGCAACAACGGCTATTTCGTCAAGTTCATCGGCAAGGATGCGAGCGCCCCGACGGGCATTGCGGGCACCGGCCCTTTCACGCTGATGGCGTATCCGAACGAAGATGTCTTCATCGACCTGCCCGGCAACAACCCCGTGCGCGGCGGTTTGTCGGGCGTCGATCGGACGAGCGGCTACAGCGGCGGCGTCTGGATCACGATCGCGGGCCTGCGCATCGAATCCGGCGGCAACTCGGGCGTCGTCGCGGTGCAGAACGCCGGCGATCACTGGCGCGTCGTCAACAACGATTTGAGCGCCGCGAGCGCGACGAACGACGCACTTGCCGGCGGCATCAACGGCAATGCGACGAACTGCTTCTGGGCCGGCAACCACATCCACGACGTCGCCGGGGGCGCTGCACAGGAGAACCACGGCGTCTACGTCGACGGCGACGGCTCTTATGAAATCGCCTACAACGCGATCGAGAACGTCTCGGGCGGCAACGGCATCCAAGTCTTCGCCGACGAGACCGATAGCGTGAGCAACGTGGCGATGCACCATAATCTCGTGCACGGCATCAGCAAGCACGGCCTCAATATCGCCGGCGGCGCCAAGAACGCCATCTCGGCATGGAACAATGTGGTCTACGACACGGCCTACGCGAGTCTGCGCTTCGACACCGCGGACATGCACGGCGGCAGGTTCTACAACAACACCTTCTACCACGCCGTGACGAGCGGCAACCCGAACTACGGTGCGATCACCAACGACTCGGTGATTCCCGCCGACGCGCTCGATCTCGAGAACAACGTCGTCGTGCCGATGAACGGCCGGCAATACACGGGCGGTACGGTCGATATCTCAACGGGCCACGGAACGATCACGAACAATCTGTGGTTCGGCGGCAGCAGCAGCTATTCGTTCGATGCGCATGCAGTGGCCGGGGATCCGCATTTCGCCGATGCGACCCATGCCGATTTCCACCTCGCGGCCGGCAGCGCTGCGATCGACGCGGGTGCGGCGGGCGTTTCGAGTCTCGTCGGCGACGATTACGATGCCGCGTTCGCCCGGCCCGTCGGCAGCATCGACATCGGCGCATACGAATACGTGGCCGATTATGTGTACGACCGTATTTTCGCCAGCGGGTTCGAGTGACGACGCTGCGCGTCTGCTACGGGGCGTCTACTACTAAAGGCTAAGTCCCGCCTGGTGTTCGCGTGTCGACGTCCGTGGTACGTTCGGCGCGCGCCGCCGTGCCC
>Ga0070741_10009831_pt1 | contig 18346 bp, 16 predicted proteins | sample Coa_R1_4_FD_66440 | JGI IMG/M metagenome (GOLD analysis project Ga0070741, IMG submission 66440) | Surface soil microbial communities from Centralia Pennsylvania, which are recovering from an underground coalmine fire - Coalmine... | ecosystem: Environmental > Terrestrial > Soil > Unclassified ...
AACGGCGTACGTCGATCCCCGGGTGCGCGAGCTGCGGCAGATCGTCTCCGGTCAGGTGCTGGCGTCCGGCTCCGCGGCGTACGACGCGGCCAGGGTCGTCTACAACGAGCGATTCGACGCGGTCCACCCGCTCGCCGTGGTCAGGCCCGCGGGAGTCGCCGACGTCCAGGCCGTGGTGCGCTGGGCGCAGCGGCGAGGCGTCGCGATCGTGCCGCGCTCGGGCGGACACAGCTACGGCGGCTACTCGACCGGGACCGGTGTCGTCCTCGATCTCTCCACGCTCGCGGGCATTCGCCTCGCCGGACGGGAAGCGATCGTCGGCACGGGCGCCAGGCTGATCGACGTCTACGCGAAGCTCGCTGCAAAGGGCGCGACGATCCCCGCCGGCTCGTGCCCGACCGTGGCGATCGGCGGGCTCGCGCTCGGCGGCGGCATCGGCCTCGCGTCGCGGAAGCTCGGCACCACGTCCGACAACGTCGCTGCGCTGCGGATCGTCACCTCCGACGGCAAGCTGCTCCGGTGCGACGCGAAGACGCACCCTGATCTCTTCTGGGCGTGCCGCGGCGGAGGCGGCAGGAACTTCGGGATCGTCACCGACCTCCACGTTCGCGTCGCGCGCGTGAGCACGGCCTCGTACTTCGTCGCCTCGTGGCCGTGGAGCGCCGGGCCGCATGTGATCCCCGCCTGGCAGCGCTGGGCGCCGACCGCACCCGACGAGCTGATGACCCTGTGCCGCCTCGCAACGGGCGGATCGGGCCCGACCCTCCAGGTGTTCGGCCAGTACCTCGGCCCGGAAGCGAAGATCCGCGGCCTCCTGCGCCGGCTCGTCCAGGCGGCGCCGCCGACGAGCCTCACGACGGGCACGTCCGGCTATCTCGAACTGATGCTGCGCTGGGCGGGTTGCCTCGGCCGCACGCAGGCCGCGTGCCATCTCGTCGCCCAGCACGGCGTGCTCGGGCGCGCGACGTTCGCCGCCAAGTCGGACTACGTCGGCCGCCCGTTCGGCGCCGCCGCCGTTCGCGCCGTCCAGCAGAGCCTCGAGGCTCGCCAGACCTCGCCCCACGGCTCGGGCGCGCTGATCATGGACTCGTACGGCGGCGCGATCGCGCGCGTGCGGGCGGATGCGACCGCGTTCGTCCACCGCTCGGCGCTGTGCTCGATGCAGTACCTCGCCTACTGGGGCGCGAAGGAGCACGAGGCTCCGTCGCTGCGGTGGATCCGGGCCTTTCACGCGCGGATGCGACCGTACGTGACCGGCGCCGCGTACCAGAACTACATCGACCCGGACCTGACCACCTGGCGGCAGGCGTACTACGGCACGAACTACCCGCGGCTGGTGGCGGTCAAGAAGAAGTACGACCCGGATCGCCTGTTCCGCTTCCCCCAGGCGATCGGATCCTGAGCGGCCGCTACGGCGGCGAGACGCAGCCCGAGGTCGCGGGCGGCGTCTCGACGACCTGCCCGTCGTCGCCGCTCGCGCTGATCGACGACGCGCCCCAGGTGCAGCTCGCGACGTCGCCCGAGCGGTGGCGGCCCGAGGCGCCTGCCGAGGCACCGCAGGCCGCGGCAGCGGCGACGGCCGCGGCGACCATCACGACCCTTCTCGAATGCGGACGCATCCGTTGCCGACCCCCTTCCCTGCGTGGCGTGTCCGCCTATGGAACGAACGGGGTGCGGACGAAGTTGCGCTCGTCGACGGAGTATCCGCGGAACGATCAGCTCGGCACGAGCTGGCGAAACCGCGGCTCGTCCCGGATCGGGTCGAGGTCCGTGTCCTCCTTGGCGACGTCGCCGAGGCTGGGGAGGAGCTCGAGGGCGCCGCGTAGGTGCTCGAGCGCCTCGTCCGTCCTGCCGGCCAGCGCCTCGCAGCAGGCGAGGTTGTACAGCGGTGTCGCGTAGTCGGGGTTCGACTCGACGATCTCCCGGCCCTTCTCCGCGGCACGGGCGTAGTCGCCCGCCTCGTACAGCGTGTGCGCGGGCGCCCAGATCTCCCAGCCGCTCGCCTCGTACGCCCGGCCTCGCGTCGCGCCGACCGCGAGCACGGCCGTGTCGGGCTCCTCCGCGAACGCGGTCCGGTTGGTCTGCGGCGCGACGAACACGAGCGACCCGGCGGGCGCGTCGACCGTGTCGCCGCCGACCTCGAATCGGGCGCGTCCCCGCAGGACGACGTAGAGCTCCTCGTTGCCCTCGTCCTCCTCGTGCTCGGGGAAGATCCGGTCGCCGACCTGCTCGCCCCGCCAGGCATTGGTGCCGAACGCCGTGATCCCCAGGTGATGGCGGACCGGCTGCATGCGCGTGTCCTGGCGGTAGTCGAATCCTTCGATCTCGTCGACCCGAGCCACTCTGTACCCGGTCACTGCGAACCTCCTCGGCTAGCTCGACGTGCTCGAGCGTCCGGCTCGGTACGAGTCGAACCGCCCACCGAGTACATACCGCACCAGCTCGATCTCATTCCTCGTCAGCTCCGGTGTGCTTCGGTCTTCCACCTGGGACCGGAGGTGCTCCTTCACCGACATCGCGGTGAACTCTCGGAGCAGATGCCGGATCCCGCGCACGACCGTAGGCTAGCCGCGACCCGGGGGGTCACAGGTCGACTCGAGAGAGACAGGGGCGGAGGGACTCGAACCCCCGACCTACGGTTTTGGAGACGAAGCCTGAACCGCTTGAACTTGCCGTTTATGCCGCCTGCGCGACAGCTTGCGCGACAACTGGCTCCCGGCAACTCGGATTCCGCGTCCAGCCCTGCACCGTCGCGCGCTGCCGCACATCCCCGCACACGTACCGGGCGATCTCCCGCTGCGACAAACCCTGAGCGGCTAACCGGCGCGCCTCTTCGCGATGCTCGCGGGTCCAGCGGGAGCCCTTCTCGGTCTGAGCCGCATCAGTCAACCGCCGCAGCTTCTCGGAAGGCCAGACGACGTAGCTCAGCGCCACCTCGGGATCCATCACGCGATAGGTGACGAGTTCGATCGCGGCGGCCGAGCGAAGCTGAAGCGCGTTCAACCTGCTCCGAATTGTCGCCGCGCAGGTGGATGAAAGAGACGCGCACACCTCTGCGCGGCTGCCGCCACGAATGTCTTGCTGCGAACGGTGCGATCCGCAGCGCATGCGAGCATTCCAGTCGTGAAATCGCTGGCTGTTGCGGTCTTCGCCCTTGCTGGCGTCCTTGCCGCGGCGGCCGGCTTCTCGATCTACGTATGGGGCTATCGCTCTGACGCTGCGCGCACGTCGTATGCCGGCTACGGCCCTGTGATTCGACAGCTCTTCGCGTTGAATCGCTATGACGTCGCGAAGGTGAAGCACATCGCAGGGCCCTTCTACGCCCTCCGGTACCGCAGCCGCTCACGGAAGGGGAAGCAGTACTGCCTGATGATCGACGTCAGCACGCGATACAAGGCGACGAGCAACGATCCCGACCGCTTCTGGACCACGAACGGCTTCTTCGGCGCCAACAGCGCCGAGCGGTCCATCTGCAACTTCTGATCGCAGCCTGATTCCGGCCGGGGCGGGTCGTCGCTCTTGCACGGAACTCGCCACGGCGCTAGGACGCTAATCGGCGCCGCTCGCGCTGCCTAGTCGCTCGTTCGGCCATGGCCGAGAGCGCCACGGACGCCTCAGCTTTCCACCAGCCGTCGAGCGCTGCGAGCGCCGAAGCTGCGACCTGCAACCTCCTCGAGGGTTAGGCCAACATCTTCTGCGGGGTGGTCGCGAGACTCTTCTGCGGGCAACTACGGACGCGTCTCGCTCCCGAGGTAGCCAAGCTGTGGCAATGACCCAAGCAGCCTCGCCGTCGCCAACAGAACCGCGCCCGAAGCCGCCCGTCCTCGTCGTCTAGCGAACCGACGCCGGTCGGCGCCGTGCTCGACGGCCAGAGGCCTCATCTGCCATGGCCGAGAGGGTCGACAACGCCTCCGCGTGTCGCCGGCACCACTAACCCCGACTCGGCGACGACTGAAGTTGATATCGAGGCTAGGAGCGGCCCTGACTCGCTTGCCGAACCCGAAGGCCATTCCTAGAGAAGCTCCGCCCGAATCTGCTGCGGATTCGTCTCCGAGGACACGTCAACCACCCTGGCGCGGCTCGCAAGTTCGCGGAGGCAGATCACATCGTCGATGTCCGGCAGGCGCCCGTCCGGGCTTTCGTACTTGTACGCGCCGCGGATCTCGCCCGGCCCTACCAGCTGCACCTCGAAGTGGCTTCTCGTGCAGTCCATAGAGGGCGAGTCTAAGACGCCGAGTGGGCTCCTTGCTGGTGACCAGAACGCATCAGGCGCAACCTGGGAGTAGCCACAGGGGATTCCTGTTGGAAGTTCGACCTCGGCTGCGTTCGTCCCATCGTTTACGGGAGCGAATGAATCAGCGGGTCGCGCGTAACGGCAATGGTTGAAGCGGCCCTGGACGCCGAAGGTTGTGCGTCGTACTCTCGGCGCATGATCATCGCTGTCACCGTGGGCGAATGGGTCGCGTTCGGCCTCGGAATATGGGCGGGCCTAACGATCGCGCTCGCCATGCGACACTTCGAACACCGCTGAGTCAGCCTCGATGCAGTCCCAGCGGCACAGGGTCTACTTGGCTGGTCTAGCGATGTTGCTTGTCACCTGGGTCGCGTTGTCGGCCGCCCCGGCGAGTGCCTACTCGACCTGCAACCTGACCATGCTCGGCTCCTCCGTCGCCGGTCGATGCGGGACGGATCTCGTGTACCTGGCCGGTGGCAGCGGCTCGGCATGGTACGGGCGGGTTGGCGCCTCTTCGACCATCATCAATACCGGTCGCCGCGCTGTTGCTCCCGAGCCTTCACTGATAGGCAACAACCCATTCCCGCGGTTCGCAAAAGCAGCCGGGCTTGCCCCCGACCGCCCCGCCGCGTACAGTCGATCTGTGCTCGATTGGCCCGAGCATCCTGAAGCGTTGGTACGTTCCGCGCGGCCCTGGGGCCGGCGGGCCAATCGCCGCGCTCCAGGGCCCTAGCGGGGAAGGACTGACCCGTGGCCACCAAACAGACTGTTACCGCACTCGAGAGCGCCGTCAACGGGCTCAACAAGCTGACCAAGGCGATAAACGACGACCCGGACCTGTTCGAGATCGCGGCCGCCTCCACACGCGATCCGATCAGGGATCTCGCCGAAGCCCTCAAAGACGTCGTGGATGAGATCCAGACGAGGACGAGAGAGTGGGGAGAGTTCATCGCGCAACATCCCGAGTTGGCGGAACCGATCACGCTTGACCTAGGTGCGACTGATGACGACGCGATCGTGGCGGCTCTGACGGAGGCAGCGCGTCGGTGGAGCGACTTTAGAGCGGCGCGGGTCGAAACGGATCCACGCCATGGCGCGTGGGCGGGCGACGTCGCGAAAGTGCTCGCAGGGAGCCAGGACATCCACGATCGCGTGCTCGTGCGCCAGGGGGACGTGCTTCGAGTCGCGCGACGGCTCGGCAAGCTTGTCCGCGCTGGACGAGTCAGAGTTGTCAGCAGACGTTGGGAGTCGACTCGGCGCTACGAGGCATCTGACGTGCCCTCTTGACTCGCGCTCGGGACTGAAGCCCAGACGTCGCGACGGGTTCGGTATTCGCTGAACCGTGCGTGCTGAAGCGGTGCTGCCCACTGCGACTTCTCGGGTGACGGCGCCGCTCGAGGATTCGCGGAAGGCCTTCGAGGGGCACGTGTGCGCCCGACGGAGCGGGGTTCGCGCCGAGCTTGTTCAGCTTCAGCAGCCTGTCCCGGGCTTCTCTCGGGTTGACGGGAAGGGCGACAAGTTCGGCGAGTCGATCACCCCGGCAATCCGCTACTTCGCCGCAGTCACGCCGGCACCTCCACAGGCTCAGGCACCTCAACAGGCTCCGGCTCGAAAGCGGGAGCCGTCTCCGGGACCGGCAGCACCGCGGGCGTGACCTCGATCACGCGGATCGGCTCGCCCGTCTCGACGAGCACAGGCATGGTGGCCACGACGGCCTCCTTCCCGCGCTACGGCCCCCAGGCGCGGTGATAGAGGCACCGGCCCGGGGGCCAGCGCAAAGCTACAACGCACTGAGGATGGTCGCCTCTATCGACCACGAGCAGGACTCTACGCCGCCGGGTGGTCGGAAGCAAACCTCGAGGGTTGGCGCTGCTAGCCGGCCACGCTCGACGTTCTCGCGATCGCGGCGGCGAGAACGTCCGTGTAGTCGGGGAACAATGCAGTGCCGTCAAAGCTGATCAGTTGGAAATCGTGATACGCGTGGCCGGCCAACACATCACACAGATACATGTGGCCGATCCAACTCTTACCGGTGGCGGTGTCGCTGATCTTCCATCGGACGGTCGCAGCCGATCGTTTCTCGCCGAGCGCGGGAGCGCTGATCCGTTGATAGTTGAACGCGTCGAAGCTCTCCGTCGGCTTGAGCGTCGCTTGAATGTCGTCCTGCAAGAGCGAAAGGAAGCAATCGGCGTTCGCACTGGAGCTCGTTAGGGCGTATGCCTTCTGCGCCTGACTGGCGCTGCTATAGATCCACAGTCCGTGGGTGAATTGGCTGCCGGTGTCGGTGTTCTGGAACGCCTTGTACTTTGCAAATAGCAGGCCGACGCGGGTCACGTAGTCCGCGCATCGTCCGCCAGATGACGGGTTACGCAGCGACTGTAGACGCCAGCCGGCGTCGGGCAAATCAGCTAGGGCCAGGAGGCCGGCTTGTCCCGCTCGAACAGCCTCGGCTCGCGTAAGCGTCGCCCCTCGGTCGAGGCCGGTACAGCCGGAGATCCCGCCAGCCGGGTAGGCACGGCACAAGTCCACCTTCGCCTGCGCCCCCCACCACCGTACGAGGTCGAGTCCGACCAGGACACCAGCCGTTCGCTGGCCAAGGACATCCGTTGAGCCATACCCCTCCTGCAGAAGTGCAACTACTCGGCCGGCGTCGTCGACGAAAGGCGCTCCGCTCGCGCCTTCGGCGCCCAGCATCCTGACCGCAAGGAGCGGCACTCTGTCGCGTATTCCTCTCGAAATGATCTTCCCTTGGTTGAGACTGAGCCGGTTTCCGAGCGGATAACCGACCATCGAGAGGTTGGTACCGGCAGGCGGACTTGTTGCTCTGATGCTGAAGACATACGCACCAGGCGATTGACCCTTGAGCTTAAGGGTGGCGACATCTGCCGCAGAACGCGTCGCTCCTCCTCCAGACCAGGAGGACCAGCGCGCAGCCCAAATCCGCTCGCCGTTGACACTGACACGCACTTTGCAGGCGCCAACGACGACGTGTCGCGCGGTCATAACGACGGAATTACCGACAAGGAACCCTGTTCCCTGAGAGATCAGGCGGCCAGCGCACCCATATGTGTTGATCAGGGCGACACCGGTCGAGATCTTCTTGAAGAGCCCCGGAGTCAGATTTGGCGCCGCCGGAGCCGCCGACGGAAATACACCAATCGCGCCAAGCGTTACTGAAACCACTGCGACCGAACAGAGGCGCGCCCGCAGGTTCACATCGTTCATCGCTTTGCGGAGCGTACGACCTTCGCCGAATCAGAACAAGACCGATTCAGGGTGGAGTTACGGGGGACCGACCTGCGCGGTGACGGGGTGGCCGCGTTGCTTGAGGTCGTGGCGGGCGTGGCTGATCTCGTCGACGCCGAAGTAGTCGCGGCCGAACTGGGCGCGCACGTTCTCGAGGTCGTCCTTGCTCGCCGTCTCGCCCCACGCGAGGGCTTTCTCGGCCTCGGCGGCTGGGATCAGCCCCCGCTTCCGTAGCAGTGTCACGTCTGCTTGGAACGCGCGCTGCTGGTAGTCGGGCTGGGTGCGTTTGATCCCGAGGGTGGCGTAGTTGCCGTAGCGGGCAGCTTGGACGCTGATCGCGTGACGCAGCGCTTTGGGAAGCTGGGTGGCGTCCCGGGGGAGGGCGCCGGAGGCTTTCGCCTGGGTGAGGAAGTCGCCGCGTAGCTGCTGGGCGCTGTAGGCGACCCGGCGTCCGGGGCTGAGCGTCGCGCGGTATTCCGCTTCGCCGCGGGCGTTCAACGCTTCCTTGTCGAAGCTGGCGGGGAAGATGCCGCCGGCGAGATACTTGCCGAGCGCGTTCCGGAGGCCGGGCGTGTAGATCGGCCGTTTCGACGGCGGAGTCCCTTCTACCGGCTTGCCGTGGAGGCGGTTGAAGAAGGCGGCTTCCGGCAGGCCGCTCGCGAGCTGGCTGGCTGCCCCTTCGACGCGGCTCGTGCGGGAAGGGAGCTCGTAGCCGAGCGTGGTCTTCCCCGAGAGGAGGGTGTAGAGCGCCGCCGACGCGGGGGACGCCTCCTGGACGATGTCGCCCGCGGTGGGAGCGCCGGAGGGGCCGAACAGGCCCGCGACACCCTGCCCGACCTCGACCGGGGTCTGGAACGTGTTCACGTTCGACGGGTTGACCAGACGGCCGCCAACCTCGAACGAGCCTTCCAGGTAGTGCGGTGCGCGGCCCAGCCTTCGCAGGGTCTCCTGATGTCCTTGTTCGCCGAGGTTGCCGTAGACGGCGGCCTGGACAGGGTGCTCTTTGGCGAAGCGGAGCGAGTACAGGGTCGCGCCGCGGATCCACGGATAGAAGAAGATCGCCCGCTTCACGACGTTCCGCTCGAACGGGGTCAGCTGGCCGTACTCGACCGCCTCCTTGTTCGCCCGGCGGGTCACCTCGACCAAGTCGGCGCGGTAGTGGTCGTCGCGGAGCAGGGCGTGAATCTGGTCGGGGGTCTTGTAGCCGAGCGTCCTCGCTTCGTGCAGCCACGCCGCCGCGCGCGGGTAGCGGTCAACGACGGTGTTCCACCACTCGCCGGCGCCGTGCAGCACCTTCGTCCCGACGCCGGTCTCGGCCTCGAGCGAGCGGGACAGGCCTTCGCCGACCAGGCTGAAGATCGCGTGCTGGTCGTCGGAGCCGAGCGTCTTCCCCAACCGCAGCGCCTTGACCATGTTGACGGGGGTGAACGCTCCTTGGCGGATCGCGGCGGTTCCGAGGTTCTGGAGCAGGTTGATCGCGTACGCCGGCTTCGTGTACAGGATCGACGCGCGGAACGGCGCGTTGAACGACTCGACCGCCCGGGCGACGCTGCCGCCGTACTGGAAGTCCGACCTGAACCCGGCCGCCAGTCGTGGGTCGACCCAGCGCACGTCGCGTAGCTGGTCGGCGGTCAGTTCGCGCGCATCCGGGAACAGGCCCTTCACGAACGCTTCCAGATCGTCGGGGCGAAGCTGCTTCAGATCCGCCCTGGTCAGCGTCCCCTGGTCGGCCTTGAGGATCGCTTCCTTCAACGCTTGCGGCACCTGGATGCTGGTGCGGATCGGGATCGCGAACCGGCCTGCCGCCTCCCGGGTCGCATGGCTCAGCGACAGCAGCTGCTGGTAGCCGCGCTCCACGGAGGCCCACCGTTGCGCCCGCCGGTAGGCGTCCGCGGTCAGCCCGGTGACGTCGATGCGGAAGTTGCCGGTTCGCTGCAACGCCCCCCTGTAGGCGTGGTGGAGCTCAGGCAGCGTTCTGGGCGGCGCGACCCCGTAGTCGGACGGGGTGCGGCCGGCCCCGGTTGGGGTGCGGCGCAGGTCGCGCATCGACTTCGACGGCACGTAGAACGCGCCCTCGTCGATCGCCCGCTTGCCCCGCCGGATGAAGTCCTGGTGGATGCCTGCGATCCGATCCTCGATCGCGGTTTGCGCCTTGACCAGCTCCGCCTCCCGCTGCATCGCCGCGTCGCTGCGATCGCCACGGAGCGCGTCGATCCGACGCGAGAGCTGCCGGTGCTGCTTCTCGAGCGCGTCGAGCCGCAGCAGCGGTGACTGTTTCCCTTGCGCGCTGGTCTGGATCTCCGCCTGGCGGGCACCGACCCGATGAGCGACTTCCTCCTTGCCGAGGCCGAGGACTCGTTCCCGCTCCCGGATCGCTTTGCGCGCCTCGCCGGCCGCCTCGTATAAGCGGCTGTTCGGGTTCGCGAGCTCCTGCTGCGCCTGCCGGGCGGCGGCGATCTGCAGCCGGTGGTTGCGAGCCTCAGCCCGGATCCGGCGCACCGCGGCCACCTTGCCGACGATCCCACCCACCTGTTGCGGCTCAGCAGCGAGACTCTTCCGCTCCTCGGCAAGGTCCTTCAGCCGGTTGACGTGGTAGGCGATGTGCTCCTCCGGGGTGGCTCCGGAGGAGATGACGTCGAGCGCCTTCTGCTCACCCGGCGTCAGCCGCCCCCCGGTGCGCCGGTGGAGGACAGCGGGGATGTCGAGCCGGCCGCCGGTCAAAGCGGCGGCGATCCGAGCAGGCCGCGTCTTCCCGAACCGCTCCAACCTCGCGACCCGGGCGACGTCACGGGCGTCCTCCACCCGCCGCTCCGCCCGCAGCTCCCGCCCAACCTTCGTCTCCGACGACACCGCCTTCGCGACCACGTCAGGCGCGTTGAGGAGCGGCGTCTGCTGGACCGGGCCGTGCTTGGTCCGCCAGCCGAGCTGCTCGAACATCCGGTCGAACTCGCGCGCGATCGGCTGGAAATCCTCCCGCGACCAGTGAAACGCCGGGATGCCCCGACCCTCGAGGTTCTGGTCGAACTCGCGGATCCCCTCACCGATCTGCCTCGACCGGGAGCGCTCGCCGATGTACTGGGCGTACGCCCTCGCGAAGCCTTCCTCCGGTGTCGCCCCGTACCGGCCCATCGCCCCACCATGCCCCGCAACCCGCTTGAACCCCTCCGAGCGGACAATCGCGGCGACCACGTGATGGTCGAGGCCGTGCGCCATCTTCTGCACCGCATGCCCCGCCTCATGCACCGTCGTCATCTGCAACAACCCCCTCGACGGGCGCAACTGCATCGCGTACGGCTCCAGCCGGCCCTCACGGCCCGGAAGCGAGTAGAGCGCACCCAAAGGCGACTGGCGGTCCTCGTGCAGGATCGTCACCCTCCGGTCGAGCGGATGGGCCGAATGCACCCGGTCGATCGCCGCCAGCGCCTGCTGCACCTCCGGCGCCGACTCCTCCGCCGTCAACCGCACATGCTCCGCGATCGCGTGCGACCCCGGCACCACCGCACCCCTGTTCAGCTTCGCCTGGTGGTAGCGGTCGACGACCTTCCGCTGGAACAGGTTCGTCAGGTAGTCACGCGAGCCGAGCGGATGCACCGTCACAGCCCCCTCCGGCCCCTGGGCGGTGAGCGTCCGACGTTTCGCAACCGGAGTGGCCACCGCAGCCTTCACAACCCGAACGGGCTTCGGGCCTCGACGAGGGATGCTCGGCAAGCCGTGCTCCCTGCCGGCGAGGCCGCGCGCCTCGGCGAGCGCCGCCTCCGTCCGCCCGGCAACCCCGCCGACAACGCCCTTCGCCCCGGCGATGTTCAGCAGCGTTAGCCCCGGGTGGCGAAGCGGATGCTGCACGGACTCCTTGACGCCGCGAACGGTCTGCTTCGCGGCGCCGACCGGATGCTCGGCCGAGTAGACCAACCCGCCCGGCAGACCAATCGCCGCGTTTCCGAGATCAGCCACGGTGCGGCCGAGCAGACCGCCACCCACAGGAGCACCCAGGAACGATGCGTTCGCCCGCGCAGGCTTCGGCGGCGCTACCGCCCGCTCGTGCGCAGCCAGCAGCGACGACGCCCGCTTGTCACCGGCAGCCGCGCGGCGGGAGACCTGCTGCCACGCCGCACGTGTCTGAACCTGGGTCGGCGCCGCCTCAGCCTTGGGCGTCTTCGGCTGCCTCGCTATCGAGCGAAGCACCGAGCGAAGCCCTGCGGCCTTCTGCCGGTCGAAGTGGCCGCTTCCATCGGTGAGCCCGAGCCGCTGATACCTGTCCCATTGCCGCTGCCCAGCAGTGTTGAGGACGCGCCCCTGCCGCGTCACCCATCTGCCGTTGACCTTCCGCGGCGCGGTCCCCAGCGCCATCACGAACTCCACGGGTAGCCGCTCGAGCCACCCGAAGCCGTTCCACCGCTCCCAGCCCCCAGCCCGGAGGAGGGGGCTTTACGCATGCGGCTGATCCGTTCGGTTTCGCGGTTGTGCCGCTCCCGCTCCTTCTCCGCCTGCCGCTGGATCGCCGCGCGTTGGGCGGCGGTGCGGGCGTTCTTCTGCGCGGTCGCGATCCTTGCTTGCGCTTCCGCGTGGCGGTTCGCCTCGCGTTGCGCCGCCGTCGCCGCGTTCTGAGTGGATGCTCTGGCTCGGGCCTGCGCGGCCTGGGCTTGCGCGTTCCGTTCCCGGATCGTCGCCTGCGACTCCGCCGACTTGAGCAGCCCCGCCTGCTGACTGGCGGTGAACAGCGGATCGACTTCCGGCCTGCCCGTCTTCGGGTCGCGGCGGATGCTGATCCCGATCCCTTTCGGGTTCGCGTAGTACATGTACCCGTTCGGGTCCTTCTCCGTCCGCTTCTTCGCCTCTTCCTGCCAGTACGCGATCCGCCCGGCAAGGGTCGGTGCTTTCGGACCGACGATCGACGCCTGCTGCTGCGCCAACTGGTCCTGCCGGTCGAGGTTGTACTCCCGCACCCGCTCCGCATAGTCCCGCGCGTCCTGCGCTTGGGCGATCCGCCGCTGCGTCAGCGTGTCGATGATGTCCGGGATCTGCCCCACGATCTGCGACTGCTCATCCGCCAACTGCCGCGCCAACTGGGCCGAGAGCAGCGTCTGCTGATAGGCGCCCTCCCCCTGGGCGAAGCCGGGCTCCAGCGCGGCCTCGGTCTGCGCCGCCAACGCCTTCGAGACGAGCGCGTCCAACTCGGCGATCCCCGTCCCATACGCGGCCCCACCCGCCCCTTTGCCCTGCTCGACAAGGTTGATGTCCCCCGGCCCCTTCTGCCCCGCCTGGGCGAGCGCGGCGTCCAGCCCGGCCCCGGTGGTTTTCCCCGACCCGGTGAGGTAATCCCTTCCGTAGCCGGCGACGGCTTTGGTGATCTTCTCCTCCGGCTTGTAGAACCCCGCCGCCTGAGAGGCGGTGTCGCCGATCAGGCTCGCATACGAGTTCGTCAACGACGAGATCGCCTGGGCGCCCAACGTGGCGCGCCGGTTGATCGCATCCGCCGCCGCCTGCAAGCGGGGGTTTATCAACGCCCACGCCTGGCCGAGCACGCTGTCCGGGTTGCTCGGCGACTTCAAATACAGCATCCCCGGGGTGGTCGGCGTGGTCACGTCCCGGTTCGCCGAGAACACCGCCGTCCCAGCGGGGGACGTTCCGACCTTTTGCGGCGCGCCGGACCCGAACGCGAGCCGGTACCTGCGCTGCCTGTCCAACTGGTCCGGGGGGACGGGAGGGTCAGCCATAGGTTTCCTCCGAAGGTTCGATCAGTACACGCCCGCTGAAGCCAGGGCCACGGACAGGGCGCGCTGGTAGGCGGCCTGTTCCGCCTGGATCTCCTGCGCCTGGTTCCGCGTAGATCAAACCTGCTCCTTAGCTGGTGAAGATCACTGCGGGGAACGGCGGGCCGATCGTGATCGGGCCGACAGCCGACGATGTTGCGGTTTTGCTGACCGACGCGCTCGTCCCGGTCACCTGGCAGCGGACCCTCAGGCCGATATCGGCGGAGGTCACCTGGTAGGTGGACGAGGTGGCGCCGGACACGTTCGAGTAGGTGCCCGCCCCTGCGGAGTCTTCCCGCTGCCACTGGTAGGCGAGCGAAGCGGACTCCGTCCAGGTGCCGCCGTCGCAGGTGAGCGTGTAGTTCCGGAACGCGTTCCCGGCGACCCCGGGGGCAGCCGTGTAGGCGGGCGGCCCGGCGATCTGTGTGGCGCCAGAGTAGGTTCCGGCGTTCGCGCCTTTCAGGTCGACGGCGGTGGTCGCGTCGCTCGCGTCGTCCAGCGGCCAGCAGGAGACAAGACTCGCGGCCTGGACGAGCGTCGGCGCCTTACCGCTATACAGGTCGGCGACATCCCCGGCGGACAGGGCGGTGTTGTAGACGGCGACGAGGCCGAGCCTGCCGAGCCAGAACTCCGCCCCGTTGTCTTTCGTGCCGATCCTCGCAACAAGGTTGTTCAGGATCGTGTTCGACCCGAGCGTGTCGTTGATCGCGTTCACGGTCTCGGCGGTGTTGTTCACGTACATGCTCACGCCGGACGCCAAGCCCGACCCCGAGTAGGTAAACACGGTGTGCAGCCACGTGGCGGTCGAGAGGGCCGCGTTGTCTTGCGTCTGGATCTGCGCCGTCCCCGCGTTCCGGAGGGTGAATCCGAGCTTGCCAGTGGCGCCGATGTTCACCCGCCACCCGGTCTGGTTGCCGGTGTTCCCCTCCTTCGCGAAGATCGACCCGAGCTGCACCGGAGTGCCCACGTAAACCCAGGCGGCGATCGAGAACGCGTTCGTGCGTTCGAAATCGAACGATGTCTCGTTCGCGATGTCGATGTGGTCCGACGTGCCGTTGAACGAGCGTGCCATCAGCCTGCGTAGTCCGAGACGATCGGCCCCTCGGAGCCAATCGCGGCCATGAGCCCCCGAACGAGCTCGAGCACGGCCGGTGCTTCCGCGCTCGCCGTCTCGATCCGAGTCACGCCGCCCGCTCCCGCAGATGCCGGCGCAAAGCGAGACGAATCTCCGCGCTGATCGACCGCTCGTTCTCACGCGCGGCCCGCTCGAGCAACACCCGCAAGTCCGGCTCGACAACGAAGCCGACATGCTCGGAGCGCTTCTGCGATTCAGGCTGGGCAACGGTGCTCACACTGGATCTCCCGGAGTTCGAAGGCCCGGGTCCAGCGAGCCGTTTTCAGTTCCTTCCAAGATACCTCGAGCGGATGACGACGCCCGGGCCGGGGCAGGCCTCAACCGATGCTGGACCCACCGGCGCCCTGCCCCGACCCCGACGCCCCCGGGACTCATGCCCGCACCGCAACCGGCCGCAGCCGAGCCTCAACCGTCCCGTCGAGCCAGTCCTCCGGCCGCCAGACGTGAACCCCACACCGCCCAGTGCGGCCAAGCACATCCAGCCACGCCGCCTGATCGGCGCTGAGCCGACCCTCCGCCGCCTTCAACTCGACGAAGGCGAGCTCGCCAGGCCGAGCCAGGCACAGATCAGGAAACCCGGCGCCGTCCGCCGCTACCGGCGTCCGCCACCCGCGGGCAGTCCGCGCAGACCGAAAATGCGCAACCCGATAGCCGAACAGCCTCGCCGCAGCGACCACCGCGTCCTGCAACTCCGCCTCAGTCACCGGTACAGCCCCGCCATCTGCTCGGCGAGTTCCATCTCCTCCGACTCCCGCAGCTCCGCCTGCTCGATCTCCCACACGGCTCGGCGGCGCTCATCCTCCGGCGGGGCTTCCGGCTCCTCCGTCGCCGGGGTTCGGCTCATGCACGCGTAGCGGAGTGCTGCGACTGCGTGGCCGTGTCGTGATTCCCATCCGGGGTCGACGATCTCGCCTGCGTCTTTGTGGCCGGCGTCGATCGGCAGCAGCGGCGCGACTTTCAGCTGCTCCACGAGTTCCGGGCAGCGGGACGCGACCACGTACAGCTGTGGCGCGCCCTTCTCCCCGTAGCGCGGATGCCAACGGGGAAAGAACCGCTCCGGATCAGGGGTCAGCAGCTCGGCGATCCGCATCCGCCCGGCGCGCCGCCGGTTATTCGCCTTCACGAACCCCTCGATGCCGAGGTCGTGGTACTCGGTGATGTCCGAGGCCGGGTCGCCGAGCCTTGTCTCCCCTTTGACCGCCCACATCTCCGGGTCCGCCCAGCAGACCGGTGAGGCGATCGGCCATCCGTCGTCGTCTTTCGGCCACCACCACTGGCGCTTCTCTCGGAACGCCTGCGCGTGCTTCGAGGGAAGACCCGGGCTGTAGTAGGAGTCGAAGACGACGTAGTTCTGGTCCTTGTCGACCGCCAGCGCGAGCAGACACGCGGGGTTGGTCGTGCCGTGGTCGAACCCCTCGAAGCGGTCCCACTCGTTCGGGATCGGGAACGCTGGCACCGAGTGCAGGTCGTCTCGGTAGGTGAAGGCGAGGCCTTCGGCGACGCCCCAGTCGCCGTCGAGCAGCTGCCGGCGCAGCACCTCATCGAGGTGGCCGAGCGTTTGCGCGTACTCGTCCGCGTCCAGCCCCGGGTTGTCGGACACCTTCGCCGGGATGAACACCGACGCCGGCTCCCGCGTCTCCACATCCACAAGACGGCGTTTCACCCAGCCGTGGCCGACCCCACCCGGGTTCGCCGCCGAACGCACCCGTGTCGGCACGCCAATGTCGGCCAGGTCGATCCGCCGCCGACGCCGCGAGAACCCGATGTACAGGTAGATCCCCTCGCTGAAGTGGGTCAGCTCGTCGAAGCCGACCAGCTGGTAGCCGCCCGACTGGTAGCGGTACTTGTCCTGCTCGTACTGGCAGTGGCCGAACCGGATCGTCGCCCCGGACGGGAACGTCCACAGATGCCGGGTCTCATGCCAGCGCGGCCGGGCCGACCGGGGCGCGTCAAGCAGCCACTCCTTCGACAGCGGGATCAGGCTGCCCTCCTGCTCCAGCTCGTCATACGTCCGGCGGAGCAGCAACGCCGCATAGCCGGGAACGTCCACGTACTGCAACGCCGCCATCAGCAGCCCGGCGGTCTTCCCACCGCCCGCCGCGCCGCCGTACAGAACCTCAGCCGCCTCGGCGAGCAGAAACGCCGCCTGCGGCGCCGACACCGACGACAGGATCGGACAGTACGTCGCCAACGGCGGAAACAGCCGGCCGAGAAGATCCGCCGCCGACTCCGGCGGCCTCTCCGCGAACGCCTCCAACACGCTCACGACCCCTCCTCCTCGACCACCTCGGCGTCCACCACCGCCGGCAACCCGAGCAGCCCCGACGGAGACGAAAGCGCCCCCGCCTCGCGGAGCACCTCGAACACCGCCTCCAACGACGCCGCCCCCTCCCGCCGCACCCGAACCGGCCCACCACCCCCACCGGTCACCTCCACCGTCGCGTTCTCCCGGAACCGCGCCGGATCCCGAGCCCGAAGCAGAAACTCGAGCAGCCGACTGTCGTACCTACGGACATGACCAACCAACTCGCCCCGCTGAAACACCGGCTCCTCCCACCCCTCAACAGCACGCCGACGCGCCTCATCCTCGAGCGCGTCCGTCCCCTGCCGATACGCGTCCGCCCACGCCTCCGCGAACCCCTCGTCCGTCTCTCGCCGCTCGTACAGCCTCTGCCGCGCCACACCCGCCCGCAGCGCCGCATGCGTCACCGACCACCCCGCCGCAAGCGCCTCAAGGAACACCGCTCGAGCCTTCGCTGGGACAGACGGGTGTCGCCGGCGGCGCTGCTCGGGAAGCGGAACAGTCGCCATCACGAAGCCCCTACCGGAGAGCGGTCAAGCGTGGCCATCCCACTCCTTGACCGACGCACCGGTCTCGTGGATGCTCGCGGCCTGGACTGGCGCGAACTTCGCAACTTGCTCAAGAGCCGCAGCGCCGACACTCCGTGCCCAGGCTGCGGTAGTGGCAGATGGATCGCCAAGGAGACAAAGGCTGCGCTCGTCGCACTCGATGCGCAGGGTCACCCGCAGATCGACCTCGAAGCGGGCATCTTCGGCGGTCTCGTCGTTGTACCCGTCACTTGCTCGAACTGCGGGCTCGTGCGTCTCTACGACGCTGAAGCGCTGCTGCAGGGTCTTCAGCCGTAGCTGCGAGTAGGACTGGATCCTTTTCGCGTTCACGAACCCTCCACAAACGACGTCGCCGCCAACGAAGCTGAGCCCGGATCAGGCGTGGTCGGCTGCCGCAGGATCGCGACGAGAGCGTCCAGATCAGCCGGCCGGGCCACGTACGTCTCGACCCCTGCCGCCTGGAGCGCGGTTAGCCACCCGCGCTGCGCATCCGACAGCCTTCCTCGTCCCGACTTCAACTCTACGAAGACAAGTCGACCGCCGCGAACGAGCGTCAGGTCCGGGAAGCCAGCACCGTCCGCCTGCACCGGGGTCCGCCACCCGCGAGCGGTCTTCGCCGGCCGGAAGTGCGCCACCCGCCAGCCGAGCAGGCGGGCGAGCTCGATCACCTGCGACTGGAAGGCGCGTTCCGTGCCTTTAGAGCCCGGTGCGAGTGTCGCGCGACTGTCGCGCATACCCCTGTTTGCAGGTATTTCGATGCCGTCAACGGTTTGCGAAACCGTGCCTCTAACAACCTCTTGATCCCTGGGCAGCCGAGCGACGCTCACGAGCTCTCACCAAAGACACGCGCGGAGTTCTCCTCGAGCCACCGGTCTAGCTCGCGCACCGCAACGAGCTTCTTCCGGCCACGACGCACCCAACGAAGCTCAGCCGCCACATGCTCGCGGAAGAAGTCATGGCTCACACCAAGCGCCTGCGGCGCCTCCATCGCCGTCAACGCCAGCCGGGGCAGGGGACTGTCCGACGAACGGTGTAAGTCCAGTTGCCTGACTCGCCGGCTGTAGCGCCGGCGGAAGGGAGCTGGGATGTCTGATCTGACTACACCGGTCGACTCGTCGGCAGAGGCGGAGA
>Ga0070741_10009832_pt1 | contig 18345 bp, 23 predicted proteins | sample Coa_R1_4_FD_66440 | JGI IMG/M metagenome (GOLD analysis project Ga0070741, IMG submission 66440) | Surface soil microbial communities from Centralia Pennsylvania, which are recovering from an underground coalmine fire - Coalmine... | ecosystem: Environmental > Terrestrial > Soil > Unclassified ...
GGGACCGAGACGACACGGAACTCGAAGCGCTGCATCACGAGATGCGCCCGGCATGATTCGAACATGCGACCTCTGCCTCTGTCAATGAGACGCATGAGCTTTTCGGCTGATCGGCGACGAGGAGAGGGCGTGCAGAGGGGAGGCGGTGGAGCGGGGCGCGTTGCTAGCGCGCCCCGAAGTTCCTGATCTGTAGCCAGTCGGTCTCGTTCAGCGTGATGTGAACGTAGGTGCGGCGTAGTACTTCGACTGAGGTGCCGACCTGACGGCGGAGCATCTCCATCGCTATTTCGCCGTCGCCATACTGGGTGACCCAGTTCGTGCAGTAGGTGTGCTTCGCGACGTGTGCGGTGACGTGGATCGGAAGGTTGATCGCGTCACGTGCACGTTCGAGGGCGGCGTTGATCGTGCGTGGTGAGATCTTGGCGGCGGGGTTTTCCGTTCTTCCGAAGCCTCGACCGTCGCAGTCCCACAGGATCGGCCAGTTCCGCTTGGGTGTGTTGAGCCGCCGTGTGTCGCGTATGAGGTTGCCGAGGTTGTCGGGCAGCCAGACGGCTCGGGGCTCGTGCGTCTTGGAGTCGGGGATGACCCATTGCCATCGTCCGTCATTGCGTTCACGGAGGTCTCGGTGGGTTGCGGCGACCGCTTCTTCGACACGGCAGCCTGTGTAGAACAGCCACTCCGTTGCGACGCGATACCGATACTCAGGGATCGCGGCAAGAAGTTGGTGTACGTCGCTCCACTCAAGCCACTCGACACGAGGCTTAGGCGACGGGAAGATTGGAATCGGGCTCGCGAGATCGTGCTTTGTGTAGCCGCGTTCTCGTGCCCACCTTAGGAAGGCTCGGCTGTTCTTGGAGATTCGGTGCTTGGTTGCGTGCGACCCACCGCGTACTCGTTGCGAGAACCAGAGGGCGGTCTCACCTGGTTCGAGGCTGTCGAACCGTCTGTTGTGAAAGTAGACGGCGAATGGAAGGCCAAGCGGCTTCTTCGTGCCCCGCTCTGATCCGACGAGGATTCCGCTGTATGCGGCGTAGGTCTTCGGTTCGCGTGCGAGCTTGAGTTGGAGAAACTCGTTAGCTACATCAACTGCATATGGATTGCGCCGCTGCGCCATCTGCCATAACCTCTTTGCTCGGCGCACCCGTCTTTGGAGCATTTCATGCTTTTCAACCGTGATGCGTTTGGACGAATTAGTTCTTCTGGACTCAGTTTAGAGACGACTCAGGGAGGAAACTCTTGACCGGAGAAGCCAGATGGCCAGAAAAATGATCTTTGTTTCGGATCTGTCTGGAAGAGAGATCCCTGATCCCAAGGACGCGGCGGCCATCACGATCACGTACGGAGACGCTCGCCGGGGCGTCGTCCGGCTGGATGTCCTCGCATCGGAGGTTGATGAACTCGCGAAGAAGGGCACGCAGCAGAAGCGCCGCGGTAGACGACCGAAGTCTGCGACCTGAGCGAGAAACAGGGTCGCGACCTATATCGTCTCGCGTCGGTCAATCCCGCAGAACGCTTGAATTTATGTGGGTTTGCGGCTTCGAAGTGCCCGGCTGAGCGATAATTAGCTATCCCCTGACGAGAACTTCTCGCGCGTGAAAGGTAGGTTCCATCGATTTCTTGAATGAGAGCCGTGACCTCGCCGTATCGGCTCAATGGTCACCGCTCTGCGTATTGACGCTCTTGCTCGTCCGAGGCCCTAGCCTTCGAACACGTACCGACTCGAAGATCGTTCCGCAAGGGTGAGATCCAGTCGGCTTCTCCGTTGTCGATCGCGACCTCATTGTGGTCGTAGTCGGTTGCGAGGAAGCCGTTGATATTCCGGAAGTGCCAGCCGTCATCGTGATCGGTGCGCGGACTGAGCCAGTCCGGAGGCTGGAGCTTTGTTCCCAGCACCTCGGATGTGTGCGGCTCGTCGGAATCAAAGTAGATCCCAAGCGCTTCGTCATACGTCAGCATTCGGTGTTCCCTTTCTGTCTAGTTGACCTTCTGCAACTACTGTGGCAGAGGCCAAGGAGGGGAAGAAACGTCTGCACCAGCCGAGAGTCGGAGGTCTCCTGACGCTTGCCGCTTGCCCGGGCCGAGGCGACCACGCGGCAGGTGACGCCCATGCCAGTAGACAAGGCGTAGCTGGGGCGTCACGATCAGATCGGTATAGAGCCGTGACAAGATGGCTGGCACCACCTTCCTCCACGATCCCCAGCGCCTCCTCTAGACACAACCCTGGCGACGGGTTGTGGTGAGGACGAAAATGGCTAGAAGACGCGCCGCCTCGGCCGGAGACAACAGGTTGCGCCACGTGCCGCTCGCCGAATCATCGGGGTCGCATCAGGACTGCACCTGTGGACGGGGCTCGTGCGCCGTCCGCCCCATTGTGGGTGCGCTCGTCGTCGCCTGTCTCTTTTTCGTACTCGTCCCGTCCGCGCTGGCGCAGGGAATCACCGGGTTCAGTCCGAGTGATGGGCAGACGATCAGCACGCCAACGCCGACGTTCACGATCTCGACCTCCGGGTTCGACCCGACATCCGCGAACGACAATCTTTGGGTCGGTGTTTCGACGAGCTTCCAGGTTGGCCCTGATGGGACGCTTGCGAACACGTTCGGCTGTTTGTTCGAGGCGACTCCCACCAGTCCGACTTCATCCACCTACGTCGCAGCTATGACACCGACTAGCTGGACGAACTGTCCGCTTCAGGCCGGATCGACCTACTACTGGCAGATCTGGTTCTTCACGGCGGACACGTCCTCGGTCGATCAGTCACTTCTCACATGCAGCGGCGTCACCTGCCACACCAAGGTCATGACCCTGACGGTCGCAGCGCTCCCCGCCGACTTTTCGCTTCAGGTCTCCCCAGGTAGCGCGGCGGTCACCGCGCCGAGTTCAACATCATTCGTGGTTTCCGCGCAAGCGATCAACGGGTTCAACTCTCAGATCAAGCTGACGGTTGCTGGATTGCCAGCCGATGCGCGCGCCTCGTGGGCACTCGTCTCAGATGGCGACGCACTCACGGTCACGGTCGGAGCGGCAACGCCGAGCGGTGACTACACACTGACGATCACTGGGAGCGGCGGCGGTGTTACGCACACGGTCACGACGATCCTGACGGTGACTTCGCCTCCGCCTCCCACGACAGGAACGGGCGGCCGTAGACCTAGTGTAGGCGCGGCTCACGATGTCACCTACGCGCCGTACCTACCGTCGTCTGCTCACTTCCGGGGAGCAAGTGTCAAACAGACGCGACTCGGCCGAGCGGCCTATGGCCTTTCGAAGGAATTGGGAATCCCGAAGGCGATCGACGTTGCGTGCTGGAGCGTCAAAGACTGGGCGCACTTCAGCGACGAGAACCCCGAGAGCCAGTACTCGCTCCTCGGCTTCCACCTCTTGTCGATGCCCCATTGGGTGCACCTCTCCCCTGCGATCTGTCGCACCCTCGAAACGCTGACCTATCACCGCCCGCGCTACGCGAACGTGATTACCGCCAACGCGCTCGACACGCTCACGCACGAGATGATCCACGCACTCGGCGTCAGAAACGAAGCCAGAACGGAGTGCGACGCGATGCAACTCAGTTTCGTCACTGGCTGGAAGCTCGGCATCCCGCTCGCGTACGCCGAGAACCTCGATCACCTCTCTCTGCGCAACTACCACTCGCATCCGCCGAGGTATATCGACACAAGGGACTGCCGCGAGAACGGCGCGTGGGATCTGTTCCCGAACCGACCGTCCTTACCTTGGCATCGACCCAACCTCTAGCGGCAACGTAATGCATGCACCTGACGCGCTCCTCAGTAGACAAGGCGTGGCTAGGCCGTCACGATCAGAGCGGTCTAGAGTCTCTCTGTAGGAGGGCCAAATGAGCAGCAGGCTTTCGGTATTCGGAGCGAGGGTCTGCCGACCGCTCGGCGTCGGGCTGCTGTCATTAACCGTCGCGACCATCGCCGTAACAGGCGCGGCCGCCAGCCTGACCGTCACAACCGTTCACCTGTATACGCCCTATAACGGGGTCGGCCTCGCAAAGGGTGTTCGGATCTCGAAGACCGTGCGGGGTTACTGCTGGACGAGTTCGTTGTCTGATGCGCGGAGCGACGCGTTTCGATGTTTCGTTGGCAACTACATTCACGACCCCTGCTTCGCAAACACGCCGCTTTCGGCGACGGCTGTTGTCTGCCCGACCGCCTGGCCGGGAACTCCCGTTGTTCGGATCAGGCTGACGAAGCCGCTCCCACCCAATCCGGCAACAGGTGATCCGACGCGGCGGCCGCCTTGGGCGATTCAGTTGGCGAACGGCCGCTGGTGCCTGTTCCTCGACGGGGCGACATCGGTTGTCGCAGGGATGCGGATCAACTATGGCTGTGTGGGTGGCAAGGTCTTGCTCGGGATTCCACGACGAAGTAGTCCGATGTGGACAATCTTCTTCGCGGGCGGTTTCAACGCGACCCAATATCAAGCGGTCAGAATCAGATCAGCTTGGTGGTGATGCGGTCAGTCAGCGCCGCAAGCGGAGTGAACCACCGTGAGCTAGGAACCTATCCAGCGCGATTCCATTGAAGAAGTCCTGATCACGTTGCGCCTGCGGATGAGTGCGAGAGAGATGAAGCGTGGAACGGACGCAGCCTGAACGCGGATCCGCAGTCTCGACTGGTTTGAGACGAGTGGATTAGTGACGCACGAAGAGTTCATCGCGAGTCGAGTCAGCGAGGCGCTCGCCCGGAATCAACCGTTTGTGATCGACGCTGCCGGATGGGAGGGACGGTACGTTCAGGGCGCTCTCACGCGACCCGACGTGTTGCTCCTTGAGGCGGCCGATCTCGATCTTCAAGGAACAGGACAACTCGACTCCAACGCGGTCACCGCACTCGAAGCGCTCGGCTTCGCACGCGGTGCACAAAACTTCGAGCAACATGTGGCATTCGAGAAGATTGACGAGGCCGCTAGTGCTGCCGCTCGCATCGGGGCTCGGGTGTTCGAGATCTACGGCGTCGATCCGAACTCGCCGCTCTGCGAGGACGGGCACTATTCGGTTGACTGGCTTGAGACTCGGGATGTACGTGGGACGCCGTATCCGCCTTACGTCGAGACAGCCGAGCAAAGGCGGCGGTGGAATCTCGCGACCTTGGCAGCGATCGCGCACTCGGCCGCGTTCGAGACCGACCGGCCTTACGACTCAACCTACGTTTGGCACGCGGCACGGGGCATGTACGGGGACGCGAGCTTTGTTGACGACGCTACCGATCAAGATTTCGCCACCGCCCTCTCTCAGGCCCGTGCGCGCGGACTGATTCCACGGTTGCACGAGTTCTATTGAGCGGCCTTACCTTTGGCGCTCTGACCACTGCGGGCTGACCGCTCAACGACCGAGACGGTTCACGCGCTCCTTGTCTGATGGTAGGCCCACAAGCGCACGCCGTTTCACCGAGCCAGCGATTCGACGAATGGAAATCGGAGCCGGAGCCCGCCAATGACCATTTCCGGAGGTTCCGCAAGAACAGAGGAGTCAGATCGAGCTAGCGAAGCTACATACTCAACAACCTCCTACACCTATCGACCGCACTTGGTCGTTCTCTCGTGTTGCCGTCTTTGGTTCTCATCGCGACGATGGCAAAAGACACTTCGAAGACGTTGGAGGCTCGAACTTCTTGAGTCACTGTTCCGTCTGGTTTTCACGCAGATTCACAGGAGTCTGTGAGTGGGTGACTCATTCAGGCTTCAGGGATTCCCCTTCCAGGCTTAGAGGTTGGTGAGAAAACCTCCTGTCGGTGGTCAAGCAAAGTGCCGTCCTGCCCGAATGCCCTCCTACGTGCCCCGACTCACTTGCTAGCGATGTCCCGTACTCCCGGAGGTTCTCTCCGCTTTCCGGGGGCTTCAGCAAGGGCTCGCTGTCGAAATGTCATCTCTTACTCGAACAGCCGAGCTTCTACACGGTTCCACGGTTCCCGTCTGCGTCTAGTAAGCCTTCCACGCGACGGTACTCATACATCCGTTACCTCTGTCCGGCTTCCTTGGAAGCCTTGAGGCAGGTGTAACCCTACGATTAGGCGCTCTTGAGTGGTCGCCAACCACGTCTCCTCATCTTCGTTCGATGCTTCTCCTTAATTCGTTCTCCTATAGCTATTCGGTCAGGCGCGAACGGTTTTTCAGCCGGAGTCCTCGACTGACTCGTCAGTCCACTCTCGCGCTTCTGCCTGCATCCACTCGGGGAGCAGTGCGTGTACTTGTCGTGCTGCTCTCCAACCCAGGGCTTTGTTGATCACGTGCATGTAGTGACCGGCCACGACCGCTTGGGGTCTGCTCAACGTCTTGTGACCGGTCGGAGGATCGCTCTTTCCGGTTAGGCGGAACTCCCAGGTGCCGCCCTTCCTGTGTCGAGACTCGATCACCCAGCCTTCCTTGCGGAAAGCGAAGATGGAGTCGTTGAAGGACAGTCCACCGATCTCGGCCAACTCGTGGTTGGGGTGCCACTCGCCGTCGAGGAGAAGCTCCATCAGGAACCCTCGACGGCCACGGAGGCGGCTCAAGTCGTCGTAGTAGCGGAGTTGTGCTTCGCTGAGTTGTCGTTCCATCGACTTCCTTTCAGCAGTCGGTTTGCACCGATTACCGAGCCGAAGTCGCGCAGAAGCATGCAACTCGACTGGCCGGAACGGCTGTCGCTCCGGGCTCAAAATGAGATGCTCCGAGTGCCACGAGAGTGAACTTGGAGTTCGTCAACGAGGGTGGAGGATGTGACTTCGTCGAATGTTTCGCCGCGCACTGATCCGACAGCCCCGCTCTAAAGACGCGCCGTCGTGGTGCCGAGAAGTTCTCTTAGAACGTTCCGATGGCCGATGACCACGACGTGACGGCCGACCAAACGCCGAGCGGCGAGTCGGACACCAAAGAATGCCCGTATTGTGCGGAGCCGATCAAGGCGCGGGCGATCAAGTGCCGCTACTGCGGATCAGATCTCACGCCGCCGCCGCCAACCGAGCTTACGCTTGACGAAGCGAAGACACAGTTCCGTTGTCCCCGGTGCCGATCCGCCCTGATCGACTTCCGCCAGCGAGGATTCAGTGAGGGTCGCGCAGTCGCGGCTGGTTTACTCGCGGATGCGCTGCCGCCAGGAGCGGCACCGGGTGGTCGAGGCTTAGCCGCTGCTCTCGCATTTGGAGCAGCGAATCGGAAGGAACCCCAGTATCGATGCCTCGTCTGCGGGAAGAGTGGCCTTCTGCGCGACGCGCTTCCTGGACAGGAGATCCTGCGACGCAGCGATGCGTTGACTTCACTGCACGCGAACTTCGCGAAGTCGTGCGCGTGTGCTCGGTGCGGGAGCGAAAGAGGCGAGACTGCTGTCTTTTGCGAAGGCTGCGCCACGCTCCTGCTCGACTCGCCCGTCACAAGGAAGAGCGACGAGGGCAAAGCAATCTTCCGTGCGATTGAAAAACGACAGCGAATCTGGACTTGGCGCGACCCAAGGTACTTTGAGGAGGCCTTTGACCCCGGCTACCTAAGCCATCCCTTGGGGTCTCCGCAACCGCAAGACTTGAATGCCTTGAAGGAGCAATACAACGCGTACATCCATGGCTTCGACCGCTGCAAGATCGAAACGTTAGGACTGTGGAACGACGCGAACCGCGTCTGGTACTCGTATCACGTCGGGCTAAAACCAAAGCAGAGAACGAAGATCAAGTTCGAATCGTTCTATGTCTCGGCGCTTCGACTCAGCGCCGAGCGGTTCATCGAAGAATGGACATTCCCAGGTCGCTTTCCGAGTACCTAGCCGAGGCTGGCGACAAGTGTGGGGAGAAGAGTTTTCCGTGCCAGCAAGCACCTGATCGAGGTCAGGGATCGAGATCGATAGTGCTCGGTCGTGAGTGCTGTCCGGGCTCGACGGTGACCTGATCGTGCTTCGTTACGGGGCCGGTGTCAGATCGGCTTGCCTAGGTGTTTCGGCAACGGCGGGTCATTCTCGAGAAGTGCCTCAGAGAGGGGTCTGTGAGGCCACAGGAGGGCCGTACAGGCGAGGCAAGTGGTAGAGAAGGTGATCCGTTGTCGTCCTCCAATATGGTGCCGCTTCGGAAGCGGCGCGGACGAGTAAGCCGTCAGGCAGTCCGTAGCGGCCTGCGTCCGCAGTGATCAACAGCGAGAACGAGTAAAAGAAGCTGCCGGTCGCGGCGTCCTCGTCGAGAGCGGTGTCCCACGCGTGCACCTCAACGGCGTTGATCAGGCCCTGCTCGTGCGCGAACGTCGCCCAGTCGCGCAGGCCGAGTGCGTTGTCGAGCGCGGTTGGGTCGCGAAGCACGATCGGCACCACCTCGACCTGAACGTCTGCAAGACCGCCGCGCACGAACAACCCTGTCATCTGATGGGCGAGCGTGCCGTTACGCAACCCGAAGTCAGAGAGCGGAAGCGGAGCACGCGCCGCCGGTCAACGGCGAAGCAAGGGGGGACATGGACTTCGCCGTTGGGCGTCGAACTTCCCCCGCTCCCGCATGCGAGCATGAGGCTTGATGAGGCAGCCAAAGTACTCGCGAAGTCAGGCCTTCGAGCGCTGGACGCTTCGCCGTTTCATTGACGCGGGCGGTAACGGCGAGGTGTGGGAAGCTGAGAACACCTCCGGGGCGGCAGGCGCAATCAAGATCCTTCACAGGTTCGGTGGAGATCGATACGGACGTTTCCGGCGTGAGGTGGAGATCCTGTCTGGTCTTGACCCCGACGAGGTGGCAATTCTTCCGCTGCTTGACAGCTATGTGCCCGAGATGCCGGATCGCAGAAATCCGCCGTGGTATGTGATGCCACTCGCTACGTCCATTGCTGAGGCTCTCCGCGAGTCTCCTCTTCCTGTTCGGGCGAGAGCGGTGCGAGACATCGCTGCAACTCTCGCCACGCTCGCTCCGCAGATCCACCACCGCGTGACGTAAAGCCTGAGAACCTCTACTCCTACGAAGGCCGGTTCGTGATCGGAGACTTTGGTCTGGCGATTCGACCCGATGACGAAGCACTCTCTGATGGGGAACCGGTCGGCCCATGGCTTCACCTTCCGTCTGAAGTCTTCCTTCGAGAGGAACAAGGTGACTTGGACTGGGAGAAAGTTGATGTTCACTGCCTCGCTAACACCCTCTGGAGGCTAGTGGCCGAACGTGACGCCCCTCCGCGTGGGCCGATTGCAGCCGGTGGTGAATACGACTTAACGCGCTACACCCAGGAGGATTACGCCGGGAACCTAAATCAGATCATCGCGGGTGCCACCGCCGAGAACCCCGCAGCACGTCCAACCATGGCGAGGTTCGAGCAACAGCTAGCCAACTGGCTGGATGGTCGAGAAATCCGCGACTCCGTAATGCGGCTCCACGAACGCATGAGCGAGGCAAAGACTGCCGTGCTCCGGTACCTCATCGCGGAGGTACGCCGAGAACCCCACTTCCAAGGCTTCGGCTGGGATGTCGCGAAGGCGGACGATCCTTCCGGCATCGGAGATCTGACCGACGGCGAAGTTGGCGAGGCGCTCGACGAGCTTCACCACCAATGGCAAATCGTTGGAGACCGCCAGCAGTTCTTCGGTGGGCGCACCCTGTGGACGCACCTCTATCCGACCATCGAAGGGGTAAGGCAAGTCGAGAACCTCGATGTTGTGCTTGCGCAGATGGCTCCACTGCTCCGGGGCCTCCTCACAGCACCGGTTCAGATCATCGACCTCGACCGTCGCGAGCAGCCGTTCTCCATCGGAAACGTTGAACTCACCCCAGCCGAGGCGTACTTCCAACTCAGAATGCTCTCGGAATCACTTCTCATCGCGGCCGACGAGCAGCCTGGCGGCGGAAGCGGTGTCCACTTCCTCAACATCCGCGTCACGCCACAAGGTCGTCAGTGGCTCGTCGAGCAATACGCCTAGCCCGACCGGGTTCATAAACGAACGTTTGTAGGACAACGGTCGCTGAGTGTTCCGAAGTCGGTGGAGGACGCTCCAAAAGTCGTGTCCGTTTTCGACGTCTCGCAACGCCGAGGTTGCGCATTTTTGATACCGTTCGGTTGTGGGTCTGATCGGCTATGCGAGGGTTTCCTCAGTTGATCAGTCCCTCTCTCTTCAGCTAGACGCACTGGCTCGATCGGGATGCGAGCGCGTGTTCGAGGAGAAGGCGAGTGGTGCACTCGGCGCGCGCCCTGAGCTTGAGCGAGCGCTCGATCACCTCCGTCCGGGCGACACGCTGATCGTCTGGCGACTGGACAGACTCGGGCGCAGCCTTCGACATCTCATCGAGGTCGTCGGCCAACTTGAGGAGCGCGGCGTCGCGTTCCGCTCGGTTACCGAGGGCATCGACACGAGCACGCCGGGCGGGAAGCTCGTCTTCCACATCTTCGCGAGCTTGGCTGAGTTCGAGCGCGAACTTATCCGTGAGAGAACGCGGGCCGGACTCGCAGCCGCCCGCGCGCGTGGCCGTCGCGGGGGCCGCCCGTCAAAGCTCACGCCCGAGAAGATCGAGGTGGCGCGGCAGATGTACCAGTCGGGCGCTCATACGCTCGCGACGATCGCGACAACCGTAGGCGTGAGCCGCGCGACGCTCTACCGCGCCTTGAAGGCTGCCTGAGCTTGCTGCCGGAGTCAGGTACGCCGACGCGCATCGCTCTTGAGGCTGAGGCAATGCGGGTCGCGTTGGAGATGCTCGACGAGGAGCACAACGTCATCCCGAATGCCCTCTACCGAACCTATATGCACTTCCGAACCATGTTCGTCGCCGAACGCCGTCTGGCCCGCGACACCACCGACCCCGAGACGTGGCGAGAGGCTCTGACTGATGCGCGACAACTCGAAGCGTTTGTCAACGACCGTTGGGCCGACGCGATCCGCCGCTGATCCCCCGATGCCGAAGCTGTCGCCCGATGTGCAGATCGTCCTCGTCGAAGGCGATGCGGAGACAACGTTGACGCAAGACGAAAGCGAGGCGGTCGCTGACGCCTTCGATCACATTCGCATTTCAGCCGGGAAGTACCGGGCCTGGACTGGCCATGGCGGACGACTTCTTGTGATCGACCCCGAAGCCATCGCCGAGATCAGGGCCTTTCTGGCGACTCGCTCGTCGCGTGACACGTAGCTCAGTCTGCGCCCGACCCGCGCGGACGAGACAGCGTTTCGTCCGCAGCAGTCGAACCCCCACAACCCTGATCGGAACTGCCGCTCGTCTCGGGCGGTGCCCGAGCAGACGGGTCTCGAAGACTGTGCGCCGTCGCAAGACGCGCAAGGCGACATGGCCGTTGCGGGTACGCACGAAGTTGGCTGCCATGAATTCACGAGACTGCGCCGCCGTAAGAGATGAGATGAGACCGAGACTCGGCGAGCGGCTTCCCGATGAGCCGCTATCGATTTGCACAAACTGTGGGGAGAGGTCGTGGCTGATCACGCAACCAAACGGCACAAACGTGGCATTGGCTGATCAACCCGGCCCCTACGTTATCCGGGATGGGGTGGCATATCGCTGCGCGACGAACGACGGGTATGCCAGACATGCGGACTTCTGCACGCACCGGCTCAGCGCGACGCTGATCGCAGATCCGGCCGAGGAGGAGTTCTTGTGGGCATAGGCTCACCCGATTGGCCGCTGACCCAATTAGTCGCCTGGAGGCTTTCGTCCACGAGAGATGGGCTGTCGCGCATTCCAGGATCGTTCCGGGTGCCTCTCAGCAGCCGCACGTATCTCCACTCGTAACCCAGACCGAGGCGCGTCACTTTCTTGCCTGCGTCGCGCCGGATGGCCCGGGATCACCGCTTCTTGTCGTTGACGACGAAGGCAAGGAACGCTCCGACCGCTGCCCGCGCCTGGGCAACGAGAGTCCCCGCGGCTACAACTTCTTTGAAGCGCCCGGCAGGTTGCGACTTGAAACGGTCGTGCAGTGGGCGGCGCTGTCACGATTGCGCTACGAGTTCGGCTGGCCTCGTGAGCATCTCGTGTGCGAATCGCCCGATTTGGTCGAGGGCGGCCAGCGCCTCTTGAGATACGAAGCGCTCGACATCCTCCTACTCGAAGAGCCATGCCCGATTCCGACGGCGAAGATGTCGCGGGAAGCTGTTCGTTCCCGTGTGGCCGTCGAAGCGAAAGACACGGCCGAGAAGCTGGACAGGATGCTCGCGAACATCCGCGCCTGCCAGAAGGGCGGCATGCTGAGATCGCATCCGCCCACCGAGCACAAGAAGTGTCTCGCGATCGAGGTGCTCCGTCCACGCTTCTTTCTTGGTGTCGCGGCAGGCGAGACGTGGCGGCTGTTCAGTGTGCAAGAGGTCAGCGGGCACGCCGCTCTCGGTGAGGAGCTAGCCGACCTCGACGCCCTCCACTTCGCCTAACCGCGCGCGCAGATCGTCATGACCGCTCGGCGCGGAGCGGTCGAACTCCTCGGTCCGGGTGGGGTGCTTCCGCTCTCTTCTCCCGCCGAGCGGTTTCGAGGCTAGACATCCGTGCTGATCTTCGCCAGTCGCCGCTAAGGACATGTCTCTTCGAAGACGCGCGCGGTTGAACTACTCTGCTCGTCGAGCTTTGGTACCGCCACGATCCGGAATGTCTCGACACGTGAAAAGCACATGGTCGAGAGCGAGAGCGAGTATGGCGGCGAAGTCGTACGGTCGCTCGATCGAGATCGACCACATCGTCTCCCTCGAACTCGGCGGCTCTAACGCCATCGCCAACCTCTTCCCGGAGCCAGGCTCAGGAATCGCCAACTACCACATCAAGGACAAGTTGGAGAACAAGCTCCACGGAATGGGCTGCGCCGGTCAGATCACCCTCGCCGCTGCCCGTCGCGGCATCGCCGGTAACTGGGAGACGCTCTACAAGCGCGTTTCCGCGGCCACCCGTTAACCGAACCGCACGTCCGTCGTATCGACGCGAAGACCGCCCGAGACACGCGACCATCCTCGGAACGTAGGCGGTCGGCTCGCTTTGAGTCACCTGCTAGGAGTCAGGAACGAACGGCAGTTCAGTCGTCGGCCAGCGGGCGGCGCAACACCCAGAGGAGCGTCGTCGTAACCGAGCCCGGCTCGGGGCCGTCGTCATCTTCCGTCCCGCCGAGCTTCGACACAGCTTGTGCCGCTTGCCCGAGCTTTCCAAAGCCCGGTGGTGTTGGCAGGCCCGAGTCGCGCTTCTGGGGGACGGTGCGGATGTCGTGGGCGACCGTGACGAGTTCCCAGCCGTCGGCCCCGTACTCGTTCAGCATGATGGTGTAACTCCCATCGGGCACCGACACGACTCGAAACTCCCAGCGTTCCACGACCCAGAGCCTAACCCGATTGAGCGCTGACGAAAGAGGTGGCAGATCTGATCATCGGCCGCCGTGCAGTGGGCCGGGCGCTGCGGGTGTTGCAGTCGATCTTCCGGGACGCGGAACTTGTTTGGGCGAAATCACGGAAGCCCATGGCCTCTCCCCCGGAGATCACGCCGCGCGCAAAGCGCCGCTCGCTAGCCCGGAGGTAGGTAACACGGAGCTATGAATGAAGCAAAGGGATGGCGAGTCGGAAGACCCACGTCTCCCATGACGCGCTCGTACGCCGACTGCCATTCATACGCGTTGAGCGCGTCGTGTGGCCATGGGTCGTGATCGTTCGTGAAAAACACCCAGACGAGCCAGGTCGGAAGCTTGGGGATCGTCCGCATCCACCAGAGATGCGTGAGACGGTTGCCTACCTGGTAGTAGCGCTTCTCCCATGCAGGTATCGCGGTCGGTACCCCGTAGGAGGCACGGGCGCTCTCGCACGCCCTCGTGATCTGGCCAACCGCCACCGCGTCCTTCGCCCCAGTGGAGTCTTTCGGCTTGTCGAACTCTCCGAGATGCGCTTTCGCCTCGACGAGGACGACACCAGGCCCATCCTTCGTCGGAACTTTCGCCAGCGCGTCCCAGTGCGGAGTGCCTGAACCCGAGAAGGGCCAGAACGACCGAAAGTCTTCCTCCCAGTCGAGGAGGTCGAGCTTCTCTAAGAAGCGACGGTTCCAGCACTCAAGCTCGGCTCCCAGCGGCGACACCCACTCAAGCTCCCCCTTGGCGACGCTGGAGAGAGAAGGGAGAGCGGTCATGACCACATCACTCAAGAGATCTGGCCGCTTGTTCACGTATCGCCAGATGTGGCCGAGGCTCCCGACAGCAGATGCGCTTGGAGAACCGGGGTCGGACATCGCCTTGAGCTATACCACCCACGTGTGGAGGCCGGCAGACGGCCTAGGTCGGGCCGATTACGCCTAACCCATCACGTCTCGTCTGCCGATGCCCCACGAAGTGCATACCGCGACCACCATTACTCTAAGCCGGCTTGGCTAAGACGCTCTTCAAGTCGCTCTCGTACGAGCTAAGTCAGTTGCTCGGAGACATAGATCTCGGAAAGCTCGCATTGCCCGAACTCCAGCGTCCCTTCGTCTGGAAGAACACCAGCGTGCGAGACCTCCTCGACAGCATGTACCGAGGATTCCCAGTTGGCTATCTGATGCTATGGAACGCCGCCGAGGTCGACGCGAAGGTGATCGGCCCGTCAGGCAAGCAACACACGCCGACTGAGTTCATCATCGATGGACAGCAGCGTCTGACGAGCTTGTACGCCGTGATGAAGGGCGTCGAGGTCACATTTAAGGACTTCACGCGAGGGCGGATCAGGATTGCGTTCCGACCGCGCGACGGTCGATTCGACGTAACTGACCCGGCCATCGAGCGCGACCCTGAGTACCTGTCTGACATCAGCACCCTTTGGACGGGCGAAGACTGGGAGGTCATCAACGCATTTCTGGATCGCCTGCGCGAAGCGCGGCCCGACGCGCTCGCCAACGGGACGGAGAAGCAGCTTCGCGAGGCCCTCGGACGACTAAACGGACTAGCCGACTACCCCTTCCTAGCCGTGCAAATTGGACACACGGTTGATGAGGAGAGCGTTGCCGAGATCTTCCTCCGCGTGAACTCGGGGGGCACCTCGCTCACGCAAGCTGACTTCATTTTGACGTTGCTATCAGTGTTCCGCGAACAGGATCGTCGGCGGCTTGAAGCGTTTGCGGAAGCAGCGACACACATCCCGAAGCCTGGGCAGCCAAGCCCTCACAACCACCTCGTCGTCCCAGGCGCGGATCAACTGCTCCGCGTCGCGATCCTCGTCGGATTTCAGCGTGGACGCCTCCAATCGGCGTTGGCCCTGCTGCGTGGTGCAAGCGTCGATGGCGACGAAGCTCTCACAGAGGCAGCACGAAACGAACAGTTGGACAAGTTGACCGTTGCCATTGACAAGGTGCTCGACTTGACGAACTGGCACGAGTTCTTGAAGACGTTGATGGCGAGTGGCTTCAGACGTTCGACCGAGATCTCGTCTCAGAACAGCGTGCTCTTGGTGTACGCGTTGTACTTGATCGGCCGGGAGAAGTACGGCCTCTCGCACAGCGCACTCCGAACGACCATCGCCCGTTACTTCTTCATGGCGTCCCTCACTGGCCGCTACACCGGTTCGTTCGAGACGCGCATCACCCAAGACGTTCAAGCATTCACTCGCGCAGAAGACGGCGAGGGTTACCTCAACGAGCTACGCCAGACCATCGACGCGACGCTCACGTCAGACTTCTGGGCGATCACCCTGCCTCGTGACCTCGCGACATCGGCGGCGAGGGCACCAGGTTTGTTCGCCTATGCCGCCGCCCTCTGCCTTCTCGACGCGCGGGTGCCGCCGTTCGTTCCTGCGCAGGGGCCTGATGGCGGAGAGAAGAAGGCGGCGATCCACATTCGCGACTTCTTCGATCCCGTTGTCCAACCGAAGAAGAACCCTGTCGAGCGCCACCATCTCTTCCCTCGCAAGTACCTAGAGTCCATTGGTGTTAGCGGGACACGAAACGTCAACCAGATCGCGAACTTGAGCTATGTCGAGTGGCCCGAGAACATCGAGATCAGCGCGACGCCGCCAAGCCAGTACTGGCCGAGATACGAAGCACAATTCTCGCCTCAAGACCGACTGCACCACGCACTCCCGGAGAACTGGCCTGACCTCTCGTACGAACAATTCCTTCAGCAGCGCCGGTCGCTGATCGCTGACGTGATCAAGCTGGGATTCGAAAGCATCGGTGACAACAAGCCATTTGAGAGCAGCCCTACCAGAGATGGGAAGCAAGACGTGTATCTCGACCCGAAGCGTCCGTTCAGCAACGAGTTCGCGGTACGCAAGGTCGTCCGAGGTCTCAGAGGAAGCGTGTTCTGGTACGAGCAGCACATGGATCGAAAGGTGCTTGAGATCCTGAGCGACGACCTTGACTTAGAGAACGTCAGCGAGCTACGCCTGCTCTCCGGCCCAGCAAACATCTCCGCAAAGGCGAAGCGGTCATTCGAGCGCTTCTCGACCGAACTAGAGAACGCAGGAGTCCAATGCGACTGGCGGGTGCTGCCGGCCGAGACGGCTCGCCCTCTCCACGCGCGAGTGATCTTCGATGACCAGCAGACGTTCGAACTGCCTCCGCTCAACTCCGTGCTGGCGGGGACGGTTGACTCGATCCACGTCTCCCAGATTCCCCGCGACGCCTTCGAAGACGCATGGGCAACACACGGCGAGTCGCTGCTTCAACTCGACACTCTCTAGGGCGTCGCTGAGGCCGGGGCGGCTTCGCCGTTTGCCATCACGAATCTCGTCCATTCATCGGTGCCTGGCGTACTCGGTAGAGATACGCCGAGTCGCTCGGTGAGTAGACCCAGAGAACGTCAATCACACCCGCCGGATCGAGAGGGCACTTCGGGGATGTTCGGGAAGTTCGTCATCACCGACGACGACATCGCAAAGTGGCCCAGAATAAGGAGGGGCCTCCGTGGGTACCGGATCTCACGTCGGCGCGGCAACGCCTCAGCGCATGGTGTCTGGTTAGAACACATCCTCTCCGGCCGTCGCGATCATCTCGACCCGATCTGCATAGTCCGCAACAATGCCAACCGCTGTGTCCAGCATCCCAGCGGTGAGGTCGGACAGCGGGAGGCAGTAGCGGAAGACGATCATCCCAGCCTCGGTGAGGGCGAACGCGCCGACCGTGATTTTGCAGTTCTGTAGCAGCAGAGAACGGCCGTCGATCTCGTGCTCCTGAGCGACGGGTGTGAAAAGCTCAACCCATACCCCGTCGTCCATCTCAAGAGGCGAGAGGACGACTACTTGTGAGCGACCCTCGTCGAGGGCCACAACAACCTTGAGCGATGGCGGCCCTGCGGGTCCGGGTGACCAAGGCACATAGGTTGCGGCCACGTGTTCGGCAAGTTCTGACCATTCGTTCATCCAGCCTCCTAGTGCTTCTTGTGGCAGTGGGGGCATTCCCAGCCACCGAAATCGCGCGCCTTCTGCGGCTCAACAAACAAATCAGTTGCACCGCAGCCTGAGCACGTGACGCGGGTTGGGTTCGTGAACATTCCAGAAGTGCTTGTTTTCGCAACGTAGGCCATCGCTGATCGCCCTCCCTCTCAGATCTCGACAAACTCCTGGCCTCCGTAGTTCTCCATCAGCGATAGGAGAACCTTGAACTCATCTAGACCTGATCGAATACTTGCTTCGGTTCGCGTCAGATCAGTGACGAAGTGGCTCGTAACCGACCAACCCGCAATCAGCCGGCCGACCGTGAGGTTACGGTCGCTCTCGTTCTTTGGTCGGAAGTCACGAACATCGTCCAGTCCGAGAAAGTGGATGGAGTGTTCGCTCTGAACATACGTCTCAACGAGCTTCGCTTCCGGCTCTTCGAGATCTAGTCGGCACGAAAAGCTGTAACTCACCCTCTCGGGACGCCCTTTACGATCAACATCGTGTGATTGTCCTCGGCCCACTGCAAGCCTCACCCCGCCCTCCGATCCTTCGCGCGTTTCAGAGTTCGCCGATCCTCTCGTCGTGACTCTGAGGAGTCAAGCGTCGGCCACTTCGAGCGTAGCCGCCCCTTCGCCCCTTGCTTCCTCAGCCCTTGCCGAAGAGTTCGCCCCCGGTTGGGCAGACGAGGTGACCCGACCTCGACGCGACCCGGAGCGAGGGCCTCCTGAAGGAGCTTCCCGGTCGAGCACTTCAACAATTTGAGCCACGCTTTGCTCTAAAGCGACAAGGAAAGCGTCATACGATCACGATTCTCGTCAAGAACGTGACGATTCGGAGGAGCACGCAGAACTTCCGCGAATCTCGGAATGCGCCGGGAGCGCACTCCGGTCATGGCCACGCCTGCGGAACAGATCCATCGTCTCGTGGAGGCGCTTGCTGGAGTCGGAATCGCCGTTGTCAATAGCTTCAACGCGGCCGACCGTCCCGTAATTCTCGACCTCACGACCCCGAAGGGTCTCGTGTCCGTTCGCGTCTTTTCGTGGAACATCACACCGGGCGGCGCACACCGAGCGGCCGACGAATATCGCATCCAGACGACGCGGCC